>Ga0265297_10000961_pt1 | contig 74665 bp, 58 predicted proteins | sample Munlanlwell13791_FD_192502 | JGI IMG/M metagenome (GOLD analysis project Ga0265297, IMG submission 192502) | Leachate microbial communities from a municipal landfill in Southern Ontario, Canada - Leachate well 137-91 | ecosystem: Engineered > Solid waste > Landfill > Unclassified | place...
CTTGCAGAAGACTTGCTCTTGATTCTTCTCCTATCAAAACAGAGTAGTCGTTTGTAGAAATAATAGGTAGATTAAGATTTGGATGGGTCTGCATATATTCAGAAAGAGCTTCTTCTAGCTGATCTGCCGTAGGGATAACACCATCAAGGAGGAACTCTTTATGAAGTCTCTCTAAGATGTACTCTTTGTGCGCGCGGATAATAGACATTATACTTCTCCAATCATATCGGTAGTAATCGCTTTCAAGGCAAAGTCTTTGCAAATAGGAGAGAAGTACGGTTCTAGATCTTTTAGTGATTCTTGTACACTATTATAATAACCATATCCCACTCTAACAAACTTTGGCCTTAAACTCGAAACACTTGTGTTCCCGATAAAACGCACACCAAAACTCGGCTTAAGTTCAATAGTTTTTCCTTCCTCGTTTACTTCTTGAATATCTTCTTCTCGAACAAGTTCTGAAATATTATAGAAGGCACTGTACATACTTACTTTCGCTGTTACTGTTCCCCCAAGAACAGCAGTAGCGAAATAAAGAGTTCCATTATCATAATCGACAGAATAGAATCCTCTTCGATCGATCCCTGTCGTTAGGTCCTCATACTCGTATTTAACAACATGTTCTCCAAGACCTATGTCTTCGCCATCGCTTACAACAACAGTAACTTCTCCAGTCTCTCTGTCGACGAACCAATCTCCATCCTCTGACAGAGAAGTCACGTCTGCATATTCTGTAACAAACTGGCAGTCTTTAATCTCTGCCGGATAGACAATAGATCTAGTAAAAGCCAAACTACCGATAATAGGCTTGCTGGTAGTTATATTGGGGATAGTAAATGTTTTTGTGCCATTGCTAGACTGAGAGGCTACTGTATAAGTAGCAACTTTTGTATTTGATAATTCCGTATACCCGTCAACATAGGGGACCTCAATCAGTTTTATATCTTCGGCAACGAGACCAGGAGTTGTTTTTATTGTTCCCGGAATAATCTTTTGTTTCCACCAGTCGTGGGCTTTAATATTTTCATCAGTGATCTGAACAGATTTATCTCCTGCAGAAACTGTTCTTGAAACATCAAATTGTTTTATCGCCGAGGGAGATAAAGAAAGTCTTGTTAGGTCTATCTTGCCTGTGAACTTATCTTTATAGAAAGACCACTCAGAAGAGTCAAGAACTTTAAATTCTCTATATTTAAAATAAAACTCAACTCTGCTAATAGAAGTTATTTGATGCCCAAAATAGAACTTACCAGTACGAGGATTAAAGGTATACCGATTTGTCATTAAAGTAGTCCCATTATAAAGCTCGGAACTACCATCAACAAAAGCAACATATCCGTCAACATGAGCTACAGCATCATCAGTATTATGGAATTGCCTTAGAGCGCTTGTCCCTGGTAAAGGAAGTCCTGTGGCAGGACTAAGCTCTTTCATAACGAAAGCAGATAAATCATATACTGGTGGCAACCAGCCAAAGTCAGCTTTTGAGACCATAGAGGAAAAGAGATATTTTGCAGTGTCTCTTAAGCCGCTTCCTAAAAGAGAAGGTGCTTTTGATTTATCCTTCTTCTTTAAAGAAGATAAGTTTATTGAGTAGTTAGGTTTATTCCTTTTGTTTATTGAAGAGTAAAAACCTGGTCTTCCCTTCTCTCCAATAGAAGTAACTTTTGTCTTTGATTGTGTAGCGATAGCAACATTCAAATTGTCTATAACCTTTCCTGCCGACAGGACAACCTTTTCATAAGTCCCGTCTGGTTCCACGATAGTACTTGTCTCATCTACATTCGCCAGTAAAGCAGTAGGAGTAACAACATACATGTTGCTATCGAAACCATCTGCTGCTTCAGAAAGATTCAAAAGCCAACTCTCTTCTCCCTTTTCTAAAGGAGGATTATCTCCATCAAGACAGATCTGGATTCTCGCTCCTGCTCCAGGGATCTTCCCGTACTTGTCATCCCCACTAAGATGAACGAACTGTAACTCCATTCCATTATTATTGAGGAAATAAACTCGCGACGTTTCATCTAGAGAGGTAAGATCTGCTACGCTCTTTGAAGAGTAACCCCACTGTTCTCCATTAACAAACACTCGGATCTTATCTTCAAGATTTTTTATGCTCGACTTAAAGGGGAGTTTAAATCTAACTGTATCAGTAGAAGCATTGTCTACATTAAACTCAATGAACCCTAAGTCTATTAACGGAGACTCTCCAATTACGTCTGCGCCAGAACGCCCTCTTGGACAGCTAAAACTTCCGTACAAAGGCAAAGAGATATCTATTGAGTCCTTTACCGGCTTATTCTGTAAACTAATTTTAAATGGTGTTTGTCCAGGCAGAGAAGTAATCTCTGTCGTATATAACTTATCGCTCTTTAAAACAACATTCCCAGAGAAAGCCTCTGGATATCTTGTCATCGTAATCTTATGACGAAGACTCGTTATCTCTGTAGAGGTTTGCACTGATCCAGATTGAGAATTATTTATGTTTATAACCTCTGGATAAGTAGAATAATCCCTTCCCTGTGGCTGGATTGCAAGCCAGGTTGCTCCGTCGTCGTGAGAGATCTCATGTTTTATATCTGCCAATGTCGAGACTTCTGTAGGATTCTCTGACGCCCAAATAGATACTTTTGTAATAGGATCGCCAACATCAATTAAAGAAGAGATAAGCTCTCCTTCTTTCTGGAACTTCCTTGAGTAGACATCGATGTCCCTAATACCAATCGCGTATCTAAGCAAAGAGACACCGCTAGAATTCTCTATCTCATAAGGAGAGTTCTGTTCAAAGACAAGATGAATAAATTTTGCCCTTCTCGGGAGGAAAGAGTAGAACCCTTCTCCACTATATTTGCTTGTCTTGCCAGACAGAGTAAAGACTTCCTCTTCTATCTCTGACATGAAATCGGAGATAGGAACTTCTTCTTTAATAGAGAAATATACAGCTCCATCCAGAGAGGTCTCTACCTTTGACAAAAAGACAGGAGTTGCCGTGCCAAACTGGAGAGGATTGATATGAATATGATTAATGATCGTTGCCTCTGATAAGACAAGAGTTAAATCAAGAATAAGAGTTGAAGAAGAGACGTCTTGAGAAACTCTTTCGTATTCAAACCAAGAGTCTGGCTGGCCATCGCCGATTACCTCTATCTTGTTATGGGGTAGTGCGTCTGCCTGTTGGTTATTCCCTGCTATGCCATTGCTTGCCGCATTAATTATATATTTACTGACAGACGCTTTTGTCGGCGAACCATCAAGAGGAAGAAGAATGACTCCTTCTTCCTGATTAAGCAGACATTCGGTCTTGCTTAAAAGACTAGAACCAATATCAAGATGGAGAGAGCTATTAAATCCATCACCAAAGAAAAATCCAATACCACTCGATGGGTTCGCATAAAGAGAAAAATCTCCAACCTTAGAAGCGACCTTCCTTTCTGTATCAAGAAGCTTTTCCCTAAGAGCAATAACAGTATTGAAGTTAGCACTAATTAACTTATCAATTTCTCCAGTCTCGGCGAAAAGAATTCTTAAGTCTTTGTCGATAGCAGAAAACAAAAGATTATAATCTACAGGGTCAGTGGGCATCCCCGCTACGATTGGACGAATTGTCCCAACAATAGAAGTACCAATTGACTCTAGGAAAGAAGAGACAATCTCATTGTAATATCCAGAAAGATCGTCTTCATAAGTATACTCATTATTCTGATAAAAAGTATTTAGCGGCTCAAGCATTACCTTTAGCCGCGCCTCAATCATTTCTGAAAACGGAGTAGATGTAAGTTTATTTATCATCTGTTTCTCTTTACTCGAAAGGAGCCATAAGCAACATATATTCACACACTTCTGGAGATAACGAAGAATAAGAAGAATTTTGTCTAAGAGTGATTTGTGTTGATAGCTTTGAAGTTATGGTCGCCGATACTGGATTCGGGACAAAGCAAAGCTTACTATCTTCTCCTATATAAACTGTTCTTGATGAATTCATATAGACAATACATTGATTATCGTCTAGATCATTGTAGATATCTAGCTCGTCTTTCGTGCTTGTCCTAATCCGATAGTCTACAGTAAAGACATCTGTGCTTAATGGGTTCTTTACCTTAATCCATAATTTCTGTGCTGGAAGATTCCAACTACTAAAATCATTCCATCCATCTGGCAAATAATTATACCATTCAAGATCGCCACCAGAGTCTTGAGAGAAGGAGATCATATACTCATCTACTCCATCTCCAAGCTCCATCGGCTCTCCATTCTTATAGACAGAGACAAGATTAAGAGACGAGTAGGTTCCATCAACGCCATCGTTTGGAATAATTACCCGTGGGCAAAATCGAAGACAACCGCAGTCAGAAACAAGAGCATTGTCTTCGTGCCTAAACAAGGTTAATCTTTCTCTTATAACTCTAATCTGATTGAGAAGAGGGCAAGAGAAGTAATCTGTTTCTACGCCACTAGTCAATGTCCGTTGTCTAACTATCTCATACTCAACAGAACCAGCATTTGCGCCAGAACTAAAAGCCCCTACATTTGCCTCTGTTGCTTTAATAGAAACAATGCCAGGGTTTACGATCTCTGTTGGTTTAGATACATAGATTGAACTCGTGTTATAGAGCCCGTTACCAAACCAAATATTGTCTAGAGATAATTTATAAGCGATCTTGCTGATATGAGTTACGTTATCTTTTGGGACCCCACATGCTTGAGCAAGATCTGCTGATATTAAAATCTGGTTTGTTAGAGGAGCGATTGTTGTGTTCGTAAACTCGCTATCAGAGTCTTCAAGAAGATCGTAATAATCAACGTTGTCCTTATGGAAGAAATCAACTTCCTTATAAGAGGAATGAGCAAATTTAATTATGACTTTCTTTGCAAAGAACTGCTCAAAATCTATTCTCCTCCATCCCTCAACAGAGATACTATTGCTGGAAAAATCTTCGTCTTCTTCTAAAAGACTATCAGAGGAAGTGTTCGCAAACCGAGATAATAGATCTCTCTTAAATCCATCTGCACCAATTCCCCACATCTCACTAACAGAGAAAGACTCTTCTGCGGCACCCTCCAGAATGCAATAATTTATATCTCTTCCGAAGCCAAGGTCAAACTCAACGATAGTATTAACAGACTCAACTACAGTGTCCAGATAAACTGTTCTCGTCCAAAAAGTTCCTTTCGTGCCATCGATAAGATTTTTGATATCCGAATAAGCATCTACGTTTAAATCGGTGGCATACGTTCCAGAGTCCGTTAGAAGTCTTGCCGACAGAGGAAGGATCTTTGGCTCATTGGACGTTGAAAGCATTAGCTTGTGCCCGTGTGGGGAGACATAAGCATCAGGAAGAACCTTTTCAGAAAGAAGCTGGCCTGTCCTATTATTAAAGAATAAGAGTTCTGCATCAGGATTAGAACGATTAAGTCTTTGGTCTGCCGTTTGAGAAAATGAGTTTATGATAATACTTGTAAATTCATTATCTTTAGAAGTAAGGATTTCAAGTTTTTTGATTAGATCTTCCTGCTCGTTTAATCCCTTTTCAATATCAGAGATGCTATTCATTATTAATGAATGCTGATCCTGTACGCGCTGGCCAATCTCGTCGATCTGAGAGAAGATAGCCTCTACGTCTCCTTTTGCTATTTGAAGCATTGTATTGTGCGCATCAGAACTACAGAGATAGTTTACGAGCGAACGTACTTGTCGGAACAAAGGAGAAGGAGAACCTGCATTGATTAGTTTAGTAAGGTTCTTAAGTTCTTTCTCATATTCACTAAGATCTCGAATTTCCCCATTCGCTTTTAACTCATCAAGGAGAAGAGAGATTTGCTTTGCCTGAACAGCAGGAAGAACCTTCATAATAGAGGTAAGATACTTTCCCATGTTAAACCAAAACTAACCCACGGAGACTATTCTTTTTAGAGAAGACAACAAAAGGAACTCTCTTTCCTGAGATTGCGATAGTAAGCCATTGCCCGATCATACTTTTTGGGATTAACTTACTTATAGAATATGAAGGAATTCTTCCTATGGAACAGATAATCCTTCTACTGGTTTTGTTTATATAAATTGTCTTATCTGTCATCGCTTCTGTTATCTCAACCTGTATGGCTCGGTAGACACGAATTGATTTTCTTTTACCAATCCCCACAACAACTTCAAATCGATCAAACTGATTCCATTTGCTGTCTCCATTAAAGAGGAGAGCGCCAGTAGAGCCATCTTCTTCAAGAAGAACTTTGTTGATCTCAGATAAACGACCTTCGCTCCAAGAAGCATTTCCTGAATCAATATCTTTATCGCGACCATACTCTTGAGCGTGATCGCTAAAATATTTGATCCAGTATCCCATTATTATTAGATAGAATCTCCAAGAGCCGGGAGATCCCCCATCTTCATATACAAGGGAGCATCATCGCTTCCTGTATTCCATTTTACCCAAGTATAATTTCCGCTCGTAGATTCGTAATCGTCAAAAGAACCAGAAAGCTCAATTGAAGCTACGGTTCGGTCTGTGTCGTATTCGTTGCCATGAACAACAACCCGATCCAGGATTCTCTTTGGAGATACAAATCGAGGACCGCTTGTGGCAGTCCCTGCTCGCATCTCTGGTTCTAAATAAAGAGTATCGATTCGAATAGTTTGATCTGCATAATTCTTATATACTCTAACAACTTCGTAGCTCATTGCTTCTCCTCTTAGGAAGTATAACTATATGCCATTACAAGCTGAATAAATCTATCCCCTGCTGCAGAAGCCGTATCAGGAACATCAAGACGAACCTTTACAAAAGCTTCACCCTCAACAGGGATCTCGCCATCAGTTGCTGCTCCAGTCCCGACATTGTTTATTGCGTCATCCTGTAGCTCAATTCCACAGTTTGCATCGGCACCATAACCAGACCGGAAACAGTAGTAACTCCCAACAGGGAAGGAGTCGTCGTAATCTTGATTAAGATATAACCCTCCTCCACCATGAGACTCAGAACCACTATCATCTCCCCAACCAATTACTTCTGTGTAATCAGCATCAGGGTCAGATCCCGAATAACCAGTTCCAGAATAGCGGACAAGATAGAAAGCACAATCTGTTATTGGAAAGTTAACAGCATCGTGTCTGATATAAAGATCCTGTGCATCAGAAGTAGCGCCAGGAGAAATCTCCCCAACATCCTGGACATCAGAAAGCGACGTGCCGCCAGATTCTCCTGATATTGTGATATTAACTGTCATATTTACTCCTGGTTATTTTTCCCGAAACGTTTTATAAAAAGGTTCCTCATATGGACATTTTACTACTACAGTGATTCCGTTCGACAATTCCTTATGTTCTTCCACAGAACATTCTGAGTAACGAGCCTTGGCATGGTTTAAAATCGCACTTTCGCAAGCCACACAAAACAGCAGGAAAAATAAAAGAATTACTTTATCCATTAAGCTCCTACGGCAAACTTAAAACTAATATTATTACCAAATGGTGGTTCTGGTGGATCGTCTTCCCTACTATATCCGCCCTCGACGCTTTCTAGGTCAGAATAACTACACCACCAAGAGTCGTACTTGTCATGGCATGTTACCCTCACATAGTATACCTTATCGTCATCTAGCCCGTCTAACACATAAGTATTTGTTTCGTAAATAGAATCTGTAACCCGTACTAGATTATGTTTTGTCCATGGGCCATTCAAAGACAAGGAATACCATATATCGTAAACAAATTCTATTCCCATAGAGGCCCAAGTAACTGTAATGCTTTCGTTTTCAGGAACAAGAGAAAGAATCTGTGGCTTATAACCATAATATCGGACAAGAGGAGTGATCCCCATCGGGATGTTATTCGCGATTACTTCGTTAATAAACTCCTGAGTATAGACACCAAGAAGAGAGGCAGGAAGCTTTATCACGGCAACTGCATTCCCTGGATACGGCTGGCCAGAGTATTTGAAGTTTTCATAATACCACTGGACCTCAGGATTCAGCGCCTTGGCTTCTTCGTATTTATCCTCTGGTATCCCGCCGCCATTCTCTCTAGTGTCAATAACAGTTAAGTCCTGAATCCCATGAGGAGGATTGACTGTCATCTCTGCCAATATGAAGTATTGACGATAACAAGAAGGAGCATAAGGAGCGGAGAGACCAAAATAATCAACCTCTTCGGAGGGATCTCTAGTGCTCATTGTCGTATATTCATCGATAAAATTAACTAGTTCAATACTATTAGGAGCCACTGGATCATAGATAATATCAATTCCAGAAGAGGGAAAACAGTCTACGTCTGTAGTCAGAGATAAGGAAGTGTCTGTTTTAGAGTCATACTTTGCGTATCTCCAATGTAGACCATCGTTAATTCTTACCCATCCTATTGGCGGGAACAAAGAGGCATCTACAACAGAGACTAACGAACCATAAGATATAGTACAATCAGCGGAAAGAGTCGTGGAAGCCTTCCAATTATAATGGAGGCCAAGAACTCCTTCTATTGAATATGCATCATCGTCGCCAAGAATCGTATCGTAATTTATATTAATGTTTCCATCAGAACCAATTTGGTTTGACTCTTCTATCAATCCAAGAGAATCAACCTTAAGCCAATGGGCGGAAACAGTTTGAGCAGAGTTTAAATTTATGATAGCCTGTGGGACAACATAGAGGACTCTGGTCTGTATATGCGCATCTGGATCAAACACAGGGTTCATGTTGAGAGAAGCAAGTTCTAGGGAAGTCTCCTCGTAATTATAAGTCGCATAGATCTCCCAATAATCTCTTAGCTGAAGATCTGTCTGGACAATTCCTTCCCTCTTATCGAAAGAGACAAGATGATCAGAACTCCAGATAACGTAATCCCCGTCATCATTTACAACATCCTGTCCATGAATATTTTTATATCTTGTTTCTAATAGCAATGGATCTTCTGTAATCGCATATTGAGCTATGCTATCTTTCTCAATAACAAATCTAGGATAAATAAAATACCCAGCACTTCCTATCTTTCGGTGAGGAAGCTTAAACAAGTTGTCGGTAAACTTTGTACATAGAACACGATCAGTAAACTTATATGGGGCTATAGGATTAAAGGCTTGCGCCTCAAACTCTGGGATCTCATATAAATAACTATACTGAGTTGGCGAACCATACCGCCAAGAGAAAGCTCCGTTCGTTATCCGAGGGAACCAAACAGATTCATCATCCGTATAGAGCGGGCCCTGAACAGAGATTCTGGCATCAGCAAGATACTTTACAGAGAAAGGTTGCCCTGTCGGGGGAACTCTAAGAGAGTAACTATTCCCAACTTTGTTAGCGATATAAGCATTACACCAAGGGGCCAGATCAAGAGAGACATACCAGATATCATCTATTGTCGCTTCTGTATAAGCCTGCTCATTCTCAATAAGCTCAGTTACGGTTTCATTGCTCGCATTAGAGTATTGGACATAGTAAACTTCGTATTCGCCAGTTTCAAAGTCTATATAGTTCTCAAGAGAATTATAGACATGGACTTCAGTATAGACAGGAGGAACCGTAGGCATCCCAGTAGCTTCATCGTATTCTTGTTTGATTTCAATAAGATACTTATCGCCAGAGACCAAATCAAAATTCTTGTCAAAGATTTTAATACTATCTAAATCTATTTCGGCTGGAAGGACATGTCTATAGTATAAAGGCAATGGGGCAGAGACAGTATCTACCACAAACTTTTGGGTCACTAGAATGTTCTTGTGTGCGATACCAACAGAATTTGTGTTCTCGTAATAAACTTCCGCGCCAGTACGAACGTGAGAGTTCGGATAGAGTCGATCTGACCTATCGCCAATAGAAAGAGAATTGTCTGCTGTTATTGCTTGCGACCCAACATAAGATAAACTTATGTAGTCGGCCGGAGGATTCTCAAGATAAAGAATCTTAGCTATCCTCTTCTTGACGTTTTGGCGACAAAAGAACTCTACATATTTACCTGTCACATTTGTAACAGAATATGAAAAAGAAAGAGATGTAATTGATTCTGTCATTTAAAAAATTAAAAAGAAGAAATTAAAACTTTTACTACCTTATTCCCCTCCATACACAAAACGTAAGACACTTCAATCTTATCTGCGTCCTCAGGACAGACCCCAATGTCCGCGAAACTAATAGCCGCCGCATCTAAAATTAATTGACCCGGAGCCGTTAAAGTTATATCATCAGCCGCTGTTAAAACAATATCATCTCCTGCTGTTAATGCAATACTATAATCACCAGAAAGAGCAAAATGTCCATGACTATCAAGAGTAATTCCTTGGGCAGAAGAACTTATTGTTACTCCTTGTACTCCGTCTAAAGAGATAGTCCCAATAGAAGAAGTCATTATAATATTGTAGGCTGTCGCTATCTCTAACCCACCGACAGTAGATGTTATTGATATTGCATTATAAGAAGTTAGAGAGAAAGAAGTTCCAAATTCTTTTCCTGCGTTTATCGTAACCGCATTAGCAGTAGACGTGATCGCCACTTCGCCCATGGCTGAGACGAACTCAAGACCGGCATAACCAGTTAACGAGACAGAGGAAAAGGAGGAGGCAAGAGCAATTTCCCCTAAGGTGGTGCCATGGATACCATATACCGCTCCTACTTGTAATACGGCCCCAGTAGAAGAAGAACCTAACCCAGAAGTATCTCTCGTAGAAAACTGGAAATAACTACCACCTTCTGTCGTTGTCTGTGGAATATAATACATCCCAACTGGATACTGGTCAGCATCAACACCATTCATCCAGTCTTCACCAAGCTCATGCCAAGAAGTAGCTTTCCCGTCTCCTTGCTGAGAGAAGAAGATTGCATTCGAATAAACGTTAAAGAAGTCAGCACCAGCGATAGCAGGACTAATGAAATACTGATCAAATTCTTGCGCGGGAACAGTACAAACAGCAGCAGATCCTGTTTCTGATACCATTGAAGGGTTAGTAATCGTTACTAGTATGTGTGTCGCATCAACCCATGCTGGCTCTGCTGAGATTGCGAAAGTTCCATTATTAGCAGAATTAGTTGCGCCAGTTATAGTCACATTCCTGCCATTTTGGAAATAAGGACAATGTGTAGTTATAAGGATCTTCTGCGTTGCAGAATAAAATGTTGAGACTGCATAAGAAGGAGTTGTTGCTATTGTCCCTGTAATATCTGCCGATAAACTATCTGCTCCATTGATGGCCGAAGAATTCCTAGAAGCAGCGCGGAATCTAAACTCTCTAATCTGATCTGGACTTAATCTATAGTCAAGCTCAGGAGTAATAATCAATGGGACATAATAATAATTAGCGTCCTGCCCTACAAAGGCAGGCGAATTTGAATACTCATGATCTGTATCTCTTATTGCTTCACAAAGCTTTATACAGTTAGCTTCCGAATTCCTGCCAAAATCAAACCCTAATGTTGCTCCAGCATAATCAGAAGAACTGTCCGCACCCCTAAGATAAAAAGACGAGAACTCCCATGGTTCATGAACAAGAGCCCCAAAAGCCAATACAGAGGGACCAGAAGTCGTAAAACAATTAAAAGGATTTACAATCCGATCGGCCGCGCTAGAAGTAGTCCAAGTATCAATCCCATAACCGCCATCAAACCGTAGATTTGAGCCAGAAGTCCAGCCAAAACATAACCCATAAGTAGACGTATAATTTCCTGAAACAGAAGTATGTCCAGAAGCGAAGGCATAGTCGTCTTCTCTCGAAAACCCAATGTCTCCGCGCATTGCATTACCAGTATTACCTTCGAGGTCATCTCCTAAATATCCAGAACGATGGAGATACTGCGGATGACAATTCGTACTATATAAGGATTCTCTAAAAGAGAACAACCCTGATGTATCTGTAGTATCTGTACTAACGAAACGGTCAACAAGCGCAGAATGCGAGAGCATCGGGGTATACATCAGATTTTTTCTGACAAAAGCGCCATCAGTCAGACCAACATGATGGTTATCTCTTACTACAGAGGAAAGGTAAGCAACCTGTTCGGCCAAACTAGACCCAGTAATTAGAAGACGATAACCAGAAGTATTCGTCTCATAAGGAACAACTATGTCTACTCCCGTCAATTGAGGGCAAACAACGTTGAGAGTATGCTCGTCTACATATTCAAATTCAGTTAGTGCAACAATCGTCCCCGCAACATTGTTCCATAAATAACAGAATCCTTCAGGGATGATCTCCCCTGCACTAACTCCAAGCGTACTAGTGATAGAGTATGGAAGATGGTAATAACTTCCTATCCCCGCAATACCAGGATGATAAACATAATAAGTTTCATCTCCGCGAAGAACAGTCCCATAACTATCTTCTGCACTTGCATGACCAGGGGCAGAAGCAATTTGTGGCATATCAACACGATAGGTATAAGACCCACCAGAAGAAGAAACATAAGTTATACTAACCCCAGCCGTTGTCCCCTCTGACCACGAAGGGATAACATTCTGGTACGCCCACTGTGGCCCAGTGCCAAACATAGACAAATCTTCAATCTTAATATACGCCGTTGAAGAGAGAACAGAATATAAATAAATTATCCCTCCGGCATAATCTATAGAATAATCTCCGTCCTCGTTCATTTCAAAAGCATTTGTTTTGGAAGTACCGAAATCAGGATGGGGGGTATTCCCATCTTCTGCTGTAAAAAAAGTTACAGTACTAATAGAAAGGTTTTGAATAGCTGCGACTCCACTATCCGGAGCAACAACCGAGAGTCTCTTTATTAACGGAAAGCCAAGATTATAACAATTTCTTCCCGACGCAAGACGGATCCAGTAAGGATCATCCGTATCTTCGTTTAGTCCGCCGCCAATAGGAGAGACATAATCAGAGGGACCAATGATTCGAGCAAGACTTACTTGTGCTAATTTCTCTGGGCTAAGAGTGTAAGCCTCATCCTCTGTCGTGGTATGAACTTGATAATCCCAAGGATCTCCAATAGCAAGAGTCACTCGATTAAGAGCAGCATCCTCAAGGTTTATCCATTTGGTAAGTTTTGTAGCGCTAGGCTGCTCGCCATTCTTAAAATCGAATACGATAGGGAAAACGTCTTGCATTCTATCTGAAGTGCTCAAAGCAACCTCCTAAGAACCAACAGAGAATTTAAAAGAAATACTGGATTCCATTATGCTAGCCCAATATCCAGTCTTCTGATAATCTTCAAAGAAATCGGCAACTCCATTATCGTTGGAATCTGTTATAAAGTCTATTATATTATAAGGACCGCTTGTTGGGTTAATGCAAAGGAACGTTGCTCCATTCAATCCAGCAGCATAATTATTGTCGTCGCCCTGTGTTAACTTCCAGCCAAAGGGAATCTTGTATAACTGTTCTGTAACATATTCCCCAAGGAGATAACGAGGAAGCATAATCTTTGCTTTTATAGTATTACTATAAATTATTCTATTATAGTATTCGCTCCAACAAGAAGCCTGGAACTCTATATACTTAGAAGAGACGACCCAATAAGCTCCAATGTCGTCAAAATACGGAGGATAAGCTGCTGGATAATATGGATTTGATGGCAGTAAAGCACCAGAGGGATACGTCAATTGACCGCCATTAGTATCGATAGATACTGGCCTAGTAGGGACATAAGCGCCTGAAGTCCCCAATACTGGGTTGATTGCGTCGCTATCCCATTGATATATAACTACTTTTCTCCCATTGGGATGCGGGCTAATGGCCCATGATTCTAAATCATAAGTTTGAATCATCTCTTCTTTCCAGCGTTCATAGTCTGCATCTGTCCCATAGGTCACCCAAGAAGGAGGCTCTGGTAAAAAGTCATCAAGATTAGTGGCTCCCAATAAAGGATCGTCTTTCAAAATTTTATATAAGTAAATATCATCGGCGACAGTAAGTCCTGCAGTGGTATTGTCTAGATATAGGGTGTCTCCATGAACACAAGATGCCGCAGTCGCATAATAACCCATTGAGTCTGCATCAACAGGAGGCTGGTAATAAGTATACGCTATCCCCTCTCCATTCGTAACAGAGTATGCTATGCCAATAGAGGATCCCCCTAAGAACCCAAGCGTTGATGGCTGGGAAGAGAAGGTTATCTCTACGTTTGGGACAACTGTGCCCGTCGCAGAAGTCACTGTAGCTTGTAATGTTGCCCAATCAGCTCCAACATATATTGGCCCATAGACAAGAGGATTAATAAAAGGAATCGCTTCTTTTGCGATAGAAAGTTCTATCTTCGCAACCTCAATCTCTTCATGAGTTATACAAACAAACCCCTCATTAAGGGACTGGACAGTAGGACTTACATTAGCGTCCAGGGCATGGATCTGAGTAGACAGAGCTTCCTCTTCATATTCTACTCTTAATGTAACGTCGTAAGTAGCAACGATATAGTATCCATCCGTAGGGATCCCCGTTATAAGGCCGCCAAAGATAATTCGCCCAAGATCCTTATCCAGGAAATAATTAAAGGTTCCGCTTGGATCAGAGGTATAAGAGAAAAGCTCCCAGAATGTTTCTGTGCGAGTACACTCTGTCCATGTTTGGGTGCTCGTATCTACGGCATAAACCTTTATAGAACTTGTGACGACAGGGAATCTCTTTAAGAAGAATACTTGCCATTCAGTATAATCAGACACACCAAGAATATCACCAGAACCCAAGTCTCCATAATAGGTTGGCTCAACTCCTATAGTATATGTGTAATCTGCATTCGCTCTTAAGGCGATCGTTCCGAAAGTACTAGTATCGACGACAAACTCTTTCTTCGTCGTATCGATATTGTCCCAAAGAATCTGTTTTCCTGCAGATGTTGTTGTATTAAGTTGTTCCCCGTCTTCCCATCTTCCCGTAAAGGAACCTACCTGGCTTAGCCTTACGTCATAACTGATAGCCTTGGTCTCAGGATCTCTTTTATAAGAAGCGGCTGTAATTGGCTTTCCTGGCTCTATGGAAGAATCCAATACCATATAATTGCGCCCATCGACATTAAGAGAAGGGTCTATGGTCTGAATCCTGCTATTGTCTCCATAATAAAAGTAATCGGTGCCATGTCTAAAATACCAACCATCATTGATTTCAGGGATCCAATGTCTTTCGTGATTAACAAAAAACTCATCAATATCAACGACTTCTAAGTCTACCTTAGTATCTCCAACTCCACTATCAAAGTATTCGGCCTCTTGTAGCTTCTGCCTAGAAGCATTTGCAAGCCTAGGCAAAGAAGGAAGAAGAAGATCGAACGGACTAGCCCATCTCTTGATATCGTATTCCCAACCAGAGGGGATGTCTGTTAGGTGCTCAAACCCCACATAAGGGTCCGCTGTGGCGATTACATAAACCGTCTGAGAGGTAGAGAATCGAATGCTTTGTCTGGTTAGATTGCCCACTTAAGCCCCCCAGAATACCTTTGTGTCTTTATAAAGCTGGTGGATAATCTCAGAACCTTCAGCATTAGGAAGAGCATTAACTTCTTCTCCAGACTCAAGAACTTCTTGCGCGAAAAGCTTTTTGGTAAAGTTTTCGTCTTGAAGACTATAAAGCTGAACAAGAGAAGCATAAACCGTATAAGGAAACTCTCCATAGGTGTACCCAAAACGACCTGTGCCACTTGGAATATCATAAGAGACTAGATAACCATTATAGTAGTCAATTGAATATTCTCCCGGATTCTCTGGCTCTCCCGCGACCTCTGTTACAAAAACGTTCTTCTCAGAGAACCAAAAACTTCCTTCATGAGTTCTTGGCCGAGTGCCCCATTCTGTATCCTTAAGCCTTGTTTGCTGATCCGCCCATGCGACTTCTTGATCTTCTCTTCTGTGTGTATTCCCGCGAACGAGACAAGTGCTTAATAGGTTTGGTCGAACACCAGAAACAAGCGAAGCAGTAAAGTATTCAGAAGTATTGATTTCGTTAATCAAATCGCTAAGATAGTAACAATCAGTTCCTAAGTCATAGATGTTTATCGTCTTATCAATCTCATAGTCTTCAGACGAATTCCATTCTTTATAAAGAATGACCTCGCTTGCTAGAATATCAACTCTAGGATTAGTAGCTAGTGGCTCTCCGTCACTACCTAAAACAAGATCAATTGTTATCGCTTTGAACTTGGAAAGGCCGAGTTCTCTAGCAAGATTATTAATAAATCCTTCGTAAGTAGGAGACCCTCTATTGACAGTAACATCTAGCATGCGCTGACGGAAAGAAGCATTTCCCTCTTCCGGTAATCGATCTAAAGTGAGAAGATCTCCATGCTCATCAAATCGATTAACAATGTTCTGTCGCTCAGGAACAAGCTCAACTTTGCCTACACTAGTTACAGTAAAAGCAAAACTTATTCCTGCAATAGAATATTCACTCATGGCTCAACCGTTATCCGGGGGTATTCTTCCCTGGTCCAAATTACTTTTTTGGCATAATCTGCAATAAAATAATCATGATACAAGATAGCCTTCATCACCGAAGTCCCATTATAAAACCAAAGGTCTCCATCAGAATCTATTTTAATATCTCTACAGCCCTTTAGTTCGTCAGGTAGAACAAACTGTACTTCTGGCAAAACAGAGGGAACAAACAAAATAAGCTTTGCCTTGCGAGTAATATATGTATCGTCAAGTTCTTTATACTTTGTTTCAATTTCTAACGTATAGGCTCCAAGTTCACTCATCGATATCTCTATACGTTGTTCGTCCCATGAAGTTTCTGGGCTCGTTATCCAGCCATCAGCCTCTGTTATCGGCCAAAGAGAACCGTCAAGACCAATATAATATTTTGATCCAGAGGGAGTATATAGGAGAAAACGGTAGCAAATCGGGATATTGCCAACGTCTAAAATTCTGGTCGTAACCGTCGCTGTCTCCCCTCGGGAATAAATCCATTGAGAATCATCTGTCGTCAAGGCCATGCGGACATCAGCACTTTGATCTGCCGTATTCTCAAGCTCTGGATAAGGAACATTCCTATCATAAACATATAAGCTATTGGCATCAATAAGATAAATTAGATCCGAATATGGCTTACACAGAAACGCCTCGGCTGTAATGTTCAGGCTGTCCTGGTCAAGAAGCTCAATAGCATAGTCTCTTCGGGTGTCGTCTAATCCCATGCGAATTAGTTCCATGTCCGCGTTAAGGAAGGAGCGGCCGACTAATATGCTCCCGTAATCATTCTCCTCTAGTCCAAGGAACTGAATTCTATCTCCGCCATCTATTGGCACGGCAGTATTCCATTGGTCCACAATCGGATCTTCTGAAAACGGCAAACAAGAAATAACTACTTTTGCATTCCCGTCCACATGGCTAACGAAGACTTCCTCTACACTACTCCATTGATTTATAGTCTTGAACGTCCCATTGTAACGCAATGGTAAAGTCTCTGTTATGTACGTTCCCTTCCGCGAATAACCAATGATTGTGATTTTGGTAAAGTAATAGGTATCCTTAAACCTAGTTTTCCATATCGTATTACTCATCAAAGTCACATAGAGATGACCTTCTAAAACAAGCTCTTCTGGTTCTACCGAAGAGATCTCTGAAACAGTTGTTTCACTTATGACATCGTCCCATATCTTTTGGACATCGCCATAGACAATTCTCGTTGGCAAACAATCGTAATAAAAAGTCTCAATATTATTGTCTTCGGCGATTGCTATCTCTGTAAGGACATCATTGATTTCTACACACACTGTTGGCGGAGCATAAACAATCGCTCCATCTACTGTTTCCGTCTCCCCAAACGAGAATCCGGCTGGAAGTTCTGAAGAATAAGCATGATCCATTAATAATGGATTGCAGTCTGACAAGTGCATATTCCGAGCTTCTTCGGCCAATTGCTGCTCTGTCTTCTGAATCTCTAGCGCCCCTACGTTTATTATCTGTTGGGCGACAGAAACAGGGCAAGATCTCGCATGAGTCCATGGCGCAAATTGGTTCGCTATTCTTTGCGTAATCCAACTGCGACGGTAACGACGAGATGGCCGATCTTCTAGTGTCATTCTTTCTCTTTGGGATAAACTATTGTTCCATCAGTATCGATATTAACATCTCCATATTTAGTCATTAAACGGCCGAGGAGATCTTTCATATCGCTATCTAAGTTCTTGAACTTAGTCTCATTAATCTGGATTTCAAGTTTGGTTGCCTTAAGCCCCCACTGCAAAGCTCGAAGTTCCCACAACTCTGCTTCTGTAACCTTAACCGCTCTAGTTTCTTCCATGAGAAATCTCCATTATAGGAATTTAATACCCCTATATCTAGTACTGGTTTCCAGCATAATTCTTTCATTGTATAAAGGTTCTACTACATCTCCAACGACAAGCGAGCGTCTAACACCAAAATCATTTGCTGCTGAACGATAAGCGTATACTTCTTCAAAGTATCCGGAGCGAGCGACGCCGATGGTTAGGATCTTTGAACTACAACGAGCAACCAATGAGGCTAGATCAGTAAGAGACAATGAAGCTCCAATCTCCATGGCGTTAAGACTGTTCTCGATCACTTGTCTAATAAGAGCATACCCTGCTGACTGTTGTGTCGAAGTAGTATCTGACTTCCAATTAACAGCGATCTCAAACTCAAGACCTAATGGCTGAGGCGCAAGGACAAATGGTTTTGTGCCGAAAGCATTTACCTGCTCTACTACTGCCTGAACTTGAGCGAGCATCCCTGGGCTGGTTGTCGAAGTAAGAGAACGGACGTAGAGCGAAAACGTTCCTGGTCCCTGCTCATAATTTACTTCTTTGATATTGGCCACGCCTGGTACACTGAGAGCAGCCAACCTAACCGCTAGCTTGTTCCCTCTTTCCCGCGCCTTAAAAGCATTCATAAGCCTGTAGCGGTAGGCTTCATCTGACTCTCTCTCTCGGCCATTGGAAATAGCATATCGGTTAGTGCACTTAAGAAGACTCTGGCTGGACAAGGCATAATTTGAGAAGTTGTGGACGGTAAGAACACTACGAGGAACGTCTGAGACAGATCCTTCTACCCGAGCACGAATATTTCCATAAGCTAGAGACTGGTCTGCAGAACAGATAATATCTGTTAACAAATCAAACTCTATCTTTGTTTGCTGATCTTCTGAATATACATAACCATAAGTTGGAGTCTCAAGCTCTATATCGGCCGTACTAATCACACTACCAGAAGAGACAATAAAATCAAGACCACTATTGATATCTCCAAACGTTCCGCTGTCGACGTAAAAACAGAAATTATTACCATCAGTATCGGCAGTAGCATTGGTGGCATTGTATCGGGGAATATTGAGCATATCCCCAAAGAAATCCAGGAATCTTCCTTCGGCCCAACGGATGTATGCGTTTGCTAGATTCTCGTCAAACAAAGAATACTGGTTTGCCTGCTCTTTATAAACCGCATCAAGCAATAGCCGGGCCTTGGCTCCTGGAACCAACTGAGTAATATTACTATATTGTTTCAGGTGCTGAAGCCCATCAGCCACCATATCGTCATAAGATCTTGAAAAGAATGGCATTTGTTTCCTTACAGGATATGAAGATTGTCGTCTTGATAATTATAAACTATATCAATCTTCAATGAATTGCAGGTTCTATTCTCCGCCGTCGCCATCGTCTTTATCTTTAATCTATATAATATCGTCTTTTCGTCTAATGGCATATAAGAGATATCAATATCATTCGAAGCAAGAAGTCCATATTGAGCGAGAGCAGCAGTGATCTTAGCCTTCCCAGATTCAGCAGTAATCTTGTTATTTGGCTCGCCAACCAAGTCTGGTAAGTTTGCTCCAATATCAGGATAAACCTTCCAGTCCCCTTGAGAGCTTTGTATTCTTGTTCGGACTTCCTGGACTAAAGACCTTAAGGCGTCTGTCGACGTATCAAGGAGATCGCCCTCGTTACCAAGAACAAAGTCTCCGTGGCGACCCCAATACAGATCTATCTTGTCGTAGTTTCTAGCCAATTGCCACCAACATCCCATATAGAGCGGCCATTTGAGCTGCTCCCTTCATAATGTTTTCGAGCGTTTTAATTGGTGGGTCTACGTTTAAAACAGCCTGAGGAGTACCCAAAGTAGACGGAATCATTAGGTTATAAGCATTATTCATCGTCCATAGCCCGGCCATCCTAATGTTCTGAGTCTGGCTCAAAAAGCTCATTGGCCCACTAAGGTAAGTACCAAGAGCATCACACATCAGATAGTTCTGCTTTGACCCATGGATACGAGCAACCTCATCTCCTACGACAATCCCAGCAGGAGAATTGATATTCGCTTTAAATGTTTTAGTCGGCATAAAATCCTCGTATTAATTATACAATTCGGAGACCACTAATCTCTACATCTGGCTCATAATTTAAAGTATCTACCTGTCTATCTGCGACAATAACAGCTAACCCATTTCCAGTGACGCCCGTCTGAGTTTCTATCTTACAACGATAATTCCCAATTAGATCATCTAGACTTGAACCATAACACATCGCGATCATCAACGGGTGATCCTGCAAAGGAATCCATTTTGATTCCTGACCAGTATCTTCATATCGAACTTTAACAAATGGCGTATTATCTGCTCCCCCACGCTTGCGAATTGCTGTAATTGTCCCATATCGGTAAGAGTGCTTTCTGTTTGATTGAGACGAAGCAGCCTGCTGCTCAGAACGTTTTCTGGAAACTCCACCTGGAGTCTGTGGCGAACCTGTTGCCGGAGCTGGATTATAACCCATTAGAGATTGCCTCCTACGTTTGGATCCTGAGAGGCATTAAACCATCCGCCCGCAATGCTATCCAAAATATTCCAATTAATTGTAGCAAGGCTTTCTGAAATGTCTGTTCTGTCGTACCCATCTTCAAAATCTTCACTCCATTGCACCCATTGACCCCAAAGATTAGCAAAAGAAGATGAGTATTTACTTGCTGCAGCAATACTTGTAAACGGTTTGCCCCCAAAATATAGAGGATTCATTGTAACCGGATTCCCTGTCTGGCTATGATGCATCAAGAAGAAAGCACCAATCATCATTCCCGCTTTTCCCATTGCGTTCATTGTAGAATTTTTACCATATAGAACAGTGTCTTTCATTTTGTCAAACAAGGAGACCTGTGTTGCTTTCTGCCTCGCGGCATCAGAAGAAGAGAGCCATAACATTGATATAGTATTAAACATAGAATCAAACCACCCTTTGGTAGCCCAATCGTTAGAGTCAACAACCATGTCTGGAGTTATGATAGAGATAAACCCTTCTTCTTGATTAAAGATATGAATAACCTGTTCAACTTCTATTGGTCCATACATATCATTTACATTGTCCTGTAAACAGATTATGTCATAGGGCTTTATTGTCTCTTCGCCAATTAAGACAAGTTCTCCCTTATATGAGTCTTTTAACCCCTCAATCAAAAGACCCTGAGCATACCTTTTCGCCATCATCTCAGTAATACAAGATGGATATACCGCTTCATATTTTCTAATCATATGATCTGGAATATTATCATTTAGTTTCATCGTATAAGTTCCAGACTCTCCCATCTCCACCATTTCGGTATATTCCTTCGCCTCTCTTTCATTGCTAGTCTCATCTTTCACATCTTCGTCATTTGAATAACGGACTTCAACAGCATTAAAGGTATTCTGTACCGAAGTTCTTATCTCATTCTTAAGAATATGGTATTCAGAAGTTGCCATAAAATAATTTCTGAATGGTCGGTATCTACCAAAGATTCTGCCAAGGTAGAAACCTAAAGACCTATTATCTATGTTGTTCCCACTAGTTATAATAGCTTTATATAAATCTGGATTTATCTTACTAAGAGCTGCCAACTTTTGTTTGGTATTAGGATTGTTCATTATCTCTTTAAGATTTCCGGAAAGCTTACCATAAGAAGAAATCTGATCTGTCCAAAGAGTAGAAATTATTGATTCTTGTATTGTACAAGCTCGGCTCCAATAGTTTTGTCCTTTAGGGCCAAAGAACATCGTCATTCTTGGCGAGTGCCCGTATGGAACAGCAAGAGAAACATATCCGGGATGGCGTAACTCATGCTCTTTAAAAATTTCCCAAGGAGTAATCATTAAAGGGCGATAAGCACAGGCATTATTCCAGACCCGGTCTCCCGCACCAGAATAAACCGTATAAGGAGGAGGGAAAATATTATCATCCTGAGGCTGGTTTAAAAAGTTATTTTTCTTGAGCATAACATTCATACTCGCTTGCGCCCAAGAATCAAGAGGATTCAGACTAAGCAAATCAGTGCCATAACCACCAGTTAACTGACTTCTAACTTCTGCTGGATTATATGTTGGATTGAAATCTTGTCTACCAAAGTGCATAACAAATGGCTGTATGATTGCCGCAGACAAAGCTTGCATAGAAGAATAAAAGGTAACATCCTCTTCAAATGCCCCTACTGTGGACGCTTCAAGCTCTGCCCCGTATCCCTGACATAAGATTTCAAGAATCTTCCCATCTTCATTTGGCTCAATCTCAACAATCTGACCAAGAAAAACCGTTTCTAAAACTTCACTATCATTAGCATAGCCGAGGCGAATTTGTACCTTTACCCCATCCTGCAAGATCATATTGGCAAAAGGATTCTCTCTGCTTGTCTCTGCAAAGAATCCAGTAGCGTCTTCTACTGCTTTTTCGTTAGCAAGTATCTGATCTTCTGTTTCTCCAAATCTTTTGCGTAATAAAATTCCAGCGACATTCGTCATTCTAATGATAGCAAGATCGGCAGCTACTTTTCTTGATCTAATAACTCTAATCTCTTGGATAGATGAGTAACTATAGAAGTCATCAAATGCTCTATAATTTTTAGTTCCCTGCTCACTGTCTTCGTCAATGAAATAGATTCTAAATGTCGGATAGGCACGGCGCATAGAGATATCTTTCTTGCGCGAGCCGACAGAAAGTTCTGCGATAGAACGGGAAACAAGAGTGGCCGTATCAATCGTTGTGGCTGGAACAGAAGCAATTTTATTTAATGTTTGCTTTGTCTCTGCTATTTTTGATGTTATTTCTGCCGACGACGAAGACGCAATAATTTGGTTGTTATTCTCAGAAGTCCCTTGTAAATCTGACCGATCAGACTCTGCCTCGGGAATATTCCGTTCTCCATTTAATCCACGATCGGTCTCTAAACTATCTACATTCGGGCCGACAAGGAACTCTTTTGGAACTTCTACGACTCCGTCCTTTGTAACCGTACCATAGACAGAAGCCTTTATGTTCTCAATAGCCTGTTTCTTGTCTTGAACACTAAGCTGAGATCGGATTCCTTTATCAAGATAGTTTGTAAGATAAGGACTCATAAGAATTGTAGTATTTAAAAACCCATCAAAAGCCTGTTCTTCTAGCGTTCCTTGTTTTGCCGACAAGACAGAATACTTACTTAACAAATCAGAAGGAGAAAAAGTAACTGATTTCCCGAACATCCCTGCTGCAAACTGAACAGTATCGTACATAAAACTATTTACTTGCTGCGCTCGAAGAGCAAACCCTAAATTTATCGTTGCTCCAAGATTATTAAAGACACTGTATTCTCCACCAGAAAGCCAATTAGAAAAACCATATTCAATTCCAAATTGTTCATTCATATTTATTTTTGTTTCTCTAATTTTTGTCGCATTCACAGAAGCATAAGTTCCACCAAATAGAGAGTTATATATATAATTATCTATAGAAGCAGCTTCTTTCATTACGTGGATCTTTACATTGGCTTCTAGATTCTTTGGATCATTATATCCAGCAATCGTTGCGTCTTCCAGAGAATCGTCATAGACATAGAACTCTGGTGTTAATGGAACATCAAGGCCAGGCATATCTGGCAGATATAGATCCATATAACACTCGCTCATCTGACCATGGACAACACTCATCAAATACTTATAAACATCCTCTCCAAAATAGGACTTAAAGGAAGCGGAATCTCTTCCGGCATAAGCCATTGCCCTATCGGCAAGTTGACCAAGCTTGGTTAAAAGTTTTCTATATCTCTGAGAAGCTTCTCGGCTAGAAGCGTCATAGTTTCTATAGATCTCAAAACCTCGAACCTTCCCTTTGCCGACAATCTCTACTCCTGTTCCTCCAATCAGATTAATCGCTTCTTGCCCCAGCTCTTTGGCGATCTTTTGTTCCCATGTAGCAGCCTCGCCTTTAACTTTGACTGGCGTATTCATCAAAGGAAATCCTTTAGAAATTTCCTTTACCTCTCTCGCTAGATCATTAGCAATTGATGACAACCAATCGGGGCACTTGGGATCTTTTAACTTAACAGAATGCAGATCACTTGCCGTTCTCAGTTGAGAGTAGAACATCATTGACAACATCTTGTCCTGCATCTCTTTCGTCGCTTTATCGGCTATAGCAGGATTCAACCAGTCTGTCGCAGTAGAAGCCGTAATCCCAATTAAAGTAGATGCTTTAGAAAGAGCAGTCGAATAATGATCTGCTGTTCTTACTAGATTTATATTGCCAGTGAGCACATTAAAGATCTGCTCTCCAGAAGAACCAATAGGATGTGCATCTAGATATTTTCTTATCGCCTCGTTTTCATCTGCTTTTAATAGAGACAATAACCGTTTCCCGATCGCCATCTTGATCTTCCAGTCAATAGCGCCACGCTGATCAAGCTGTTCTTTCCGGATATCCTGCGCGACGAACTCAACAACGAAGTCGTATAAGTCTACTGACCCTTCTGTTGATTGTTCAGAAGTTTCGGAAATCACAATATTTTTTATCTTCGCCAAAGAGAAGATATTATTAATACTTGATGGTTGTTCGTTGTTCTGCCAACCAACCTGGATAGAACCAGAACCAAGGATATTGCTAAACGTTCTTGAGATGGCTTGTGTCTCTTCAACCATCCTCTTAAGATTCCGAATAGCAATACGTCCTTCTTCTCCGCCAGCTCTAAAGACAAGAGTTCCTGCTCTATTGCCAGCACCCAAGAATTGCCAAGCACAGCGGTCTTGACCAATAAGCTTCATCTTGGCAAGACGATGACCAAAAGTAATTGTGGCGGCAGCAAGAGCAATATTGGGCATTGAATGGCTAGTATCCCCGCCAACGATAAGAGGATCTGGCACTTGCCAGAATACGTTTCTAACAGAAGGGTCTTCGGTATAAAGCTCCCACCCAGCAGCTCTCTGATTAGTTATCCACTCTGTCCGTTTCTCTACACTCCTTGTGTCCTTCTCCCTTCTTTGCTCTTCCTTTTCTATCTCTTGCTGAGCTTTGAAATCGTCAACAGTCTCTTCCTGTAAGTCTACTTGCTCGTCAGCCGTTTCTGTCATTGCAGAATCAGCTAATTCTTCTGAGCGAGAAGGAGCTGGTTTTGGCTGAACAGATTCTGCATTGATAGTAACGTCACTATCACAGATTGCCCCATCGTTAGAGGAGAGGATCCTCACTCCGGGAGAGAGAACTGTTTTTGCTCCATGCGCGGATAAGTATAAGTTACCATAATAAATAACAGGAGGAACTCGTTTAGAGTATTCCTTGTCTATATCCTTATTCGCCAAAGTTAGTCCCGGTTCCGCAAAATCAGTATAACCTATGACGCTTGTAGTATATTCAGAACCTTTGTACCCTTTTGCAGTCTTATTTAATAACCTTACTTTCGCCGTTGGCATTGGGATTAAACCAGCAGCAAACCGATTGACAACGTTTCGAACAGACGGGGGAAAATCGTTCCAGGTAGATTCTTGTGTCTTTTTCTTGTTCTTATCTCCATCAGACCACGCAGAAGGATCTTTCTTCTTCCAGGCAGTACGGTTGAGAGGTTCTGAATAAGCCACCAAGAAGCGTCCAAACCTTGAGCCTCCAACACACATAAACCTTTGGAACATCGCCCAAAGCATCCAAGCATATTCGCTTGTTCTTCTACTCGCTTTACTTTCTGTCCATGACCGTGTTTCTCCAGCACAAAGACGTGCCATCATAAATCGATCATAATCGGTTATCCAATAAGAAGGATGAGTCCCTCCTGTAAAACGACCTTGTTTTAAAGTTCCACCGGCACTAGCAGTAGTCGAAAAATCCTGTGAAGCATATTTTTCTGCAGCAGTAGGAGCTTCTGCCCCAGGAGTCTGACCAGAACCAGAAGTCTTATTTCTCGCATCGAAGAACGGAGGAATGGCCTTAAAACTTGTATCCGAACGGAAGAAGTCTTTCGCACTTCCAGCTCCAGCATAAGCCTCTGGAGATGTTGGGTTTATATACTTGAATCTGACCCAAGAGAAAGAGAGGAAGTCATCATTGTGTTCCCCACAGAGAGGCATCAGGCTTTCTAGATGGTCGGCGTAGTACATCCAAGTTTGAGAATACATTGGATATACTACCGGCGTATTTATGCCATTAATTACTGAATCTAGTTGCGCTGCACTGGCCGCCTTAGCGAAAATACTTGCCGAGTAATCCTGAGTCTCATAAGTATTAAAACCTGTTGCTTTTACCGTGGACTCGTCATTGTCTTTAACATCTTCTTCCCCAGCCGTTGGCTCTTCTACTGGCACTGGTAATTTGGCGTTATACCAAAAATGCTTTGAGAATGGGGCATAGTTAAAAGACGCTAACTGTAGATCAAGATATACCGTACCGGGCTGATCTGCGCTTACGCGCATAGCTCCAGTATAGAGGACAAAGATCATATTAGCATCAGATGACGGACAAAGAGATTCTCTGACTTTATTGTTTTCTATAAATACAAAAGGGTGATGGATAAGCTCTGCTATAAGTCTACGAAGGACAACGGTCTGTTCTGATCCTTCCTTGAACGCCAAAGTAAAATTAACGAATCCTACCTCTTGCCCTTTCGCTTCTACAACAGGAGAAGATGTTCTGAGCGTCTCTGCAACGAACACATCTGAAACATTATTGATTTTAATTGATGTGGCCGGGACACTATCAAAAACTATGTCGTTGATTACAAGGAAATCTGACGGCAGCTTCCTAACGGATTCACGCGCCGAATATTCGACTTCTTCTCCTGAGTTCTTAAACGCAATGATCTTCTCAATCTCTGCGTTTTGAACTGCTCTTTGCTGGTAATCGTTTGTAGTCTTGGCCATAATTACATCTGTTCGTGAATTTTGTTAGCGAGCATACGAGGATCCATAGCCGAACGATTATCGTTAACATGCATCCGAGCATTAACACTAGAAGAATTCATAGAAGAAGCATACCTCATTGCCCCATTATAATCCTTATCCAAATCACGAGAGTCATAACTGCCAGTCATTCTTGAAGAAGGGAGAGAATAGGTTCTAGGACTTCGTTGTATCCTGGCCTTTGGAATCGACATTCCCGGTCCAGAGGGAGGCATGGAATTCATCATGTCCACATTATGGCCACCAGCAGGGCCTTCCTTGTTTGGATTTTTAAGAGAACCAGAGACAGCTGGCGCAGACATCATTATAGCAGCCCCAGCTAAAGCCCCCAAAACCAAAGGCTTTTTAGCTCGGGACATAACCGAAGCTACTTGTGAGGCTTTATTGGTTAATCCTTTTATCCTTCTAGAAGCCATAGATAAGATGTTTCCTTCTCCTTCCTCAATACCACGAACCATTCTTTGTCCTACGTCAAGACTCAGTCCTTCCCTAGAGAAAGCAAGATGTTCAGCCATCCTTTCCCTGGTCAGCTGGCGGCTTCCTTTGCTAGCGGCGGCAAGCTCATGTGACAACTCAACTTCTCTCTGAGACGCACGCAATGCCTCAACAGAAGTTCTGGCTGCTTTAGTAGGACTGTAATCTAAAGAATAGGACTTCCCCTTTAGCTCAGTAGATAGCTCTCTGCCTTCTCCAAAGACATCTCTAAAAACACCAGCAAGGGCATCTTCGTCTGCCGTCTCAACCGCCGCGCCAAGACGCTTATAAAGGTCTGCCCCAGCAACCATACCGTGCTTGGCATTGATACTGGCCCTTTCTTCTATGTGCCAGAACATAGCAGCAAGCTCGTTATAGTGCTCTGGTTTATTAGCGGAAACTGCTAACTTCATCTTTTGTAATGCAATATTCGTTTCTCCAGCAGCCATCTTCCCATAGGCAGCAGTCCGAGCTTCTGCCTGTTCAGCAGCCAATCCTCGGAGAGTAGCGCCTGGAACTTCTTTCTCTTTGATTGCCCGATCAAGCATATAATGGTTAGCTAAATACTTATTATAGTTCTCCTGTATCTCATTAGTAGTAAGCCGACTTACCCTACTCTCTAAATCTTTATTCTTAATGAAGGAGGCAGTAAGCATATCTTTGTCATAGTCAGCCTTCATCCCCACGTCTTGAGAAAGGTCAGTCAATACATCGCCAACCATTCCCATCTCTCGCGGAGTATAGATCATATAATCCTTGGCTTCTCTCATCATTCGGAAACGAGAAGCCTGAATGCTTTCTGGCGATACATGAGGATGTCTACCAAGCATTCCTCCAATATCTTCTCCAGCGACAAACCTTTCTCTCATGGCTCGAAGGCCTTCTTGGTCTGCGGCAGAAGATCTCTCAATAAGCTCGTCAAACATTTCTTCGCCAGTTCTACGAGAGATTCCAGCTGCTCCTCCCATCCTCTCTGTCATCTCTTGGGACATCCTCTCCGCCGTAAGCTGTCGGGTCCCATAAACACGAGAGGATGCACTACTAAGATTGGCGTATTCACGGAAACCAACATCTCTTAGATTCTTTGCTGCCGCCTCTATACTTTCTGTCTCTCCTCCTGCAGCCGCCTGTAACTCTCCGAAAGCCTTGGACAATTCAGACTGGAATACTTCTCCCTTGGCAGAGACAGGAAGCATAGCCGACATTTCAGACATACCAGGTCGATATATTCTAGAGGCTCCTCCGAAGGCCTCGACTCCTTTCCCTAAATCAAGCCACTGGCCAGCCTCTCCTACTGGCCCGGCCTTATTAATAGCAACAGCTTCTGGACCCAAGAGTGCTTCCAGTTTACCTGGCCCCATGCCAACAAGAGACTCCTGCATCCTTTGGGCTGCCAGAAGACCCTTTGGTTTCTCAAACCTGGTAACGATATCGGCGGCTAAATCTGAACCAAGTGTTGCGTCTCCTGCATAACTTTTCTGTGCCAACAAACGGATGCCTGCTGGGTCCATCTTCATACGTCCACCGGCACCTCCTTCCATCGGGAGGTCACCAAGGAACATACTTTCAAGGCCATAGACACCTTTTGATCCAGAGATCATTTTTGTCTCAGCCTCAGATAACAATCCTTCTTCTGCCATCCTGGCTAATTGTGCCTGGGGGATCATGCCAAAGATAGAAGGAGCATGCTCTTCTCCCATAAGACCAAGTATCCTTGCCCCGCCAACAATCCTCTTCTGCAAAATGTATTGAAGTTCTTCTGTAGAAACCTGGCCAGCAGAAGCAGCTGCCTCGTTAAGACCAAGATAGTTGACTTGGTTCGATAAGAATCCTCTTGCCGCCGGAGAAGCTTTTCTCCAAACATCTGCTTTATTAATATCAAAATTATCTAGTCCCTCTGCCGCGAACAAAGACATTGCTGACATCTGCTGTGCAAACAAAGCATACGGTGTTTTTGCTAGCCGCTCGGCGCTCATAAAAGCATTAACTGTGTTCCCGCCAATTGCTGTCTTGGCCCCCGCCGCCACTGCACCAATCATCTCATTGATTACTCTTTGATCTTGTGCCTTCATCATGTTCTTGGTGGCATCGCCAAACATCTTACCAATCATGCCTTCTTGCATGCGGTATTTCTCTCGCAGGTAAACGGCGACAACATCTTTCTTTACCGGACGAGCACCAATTATTTCCTGCGTTATCCCCTCTACCCCTCCACCACGAACGGCTCTACCTTCTGCACCAATACCAATCATCTGACCTTGATTAAGAGGGACAGGAGAAGATAATTTTATTGATTGTCCAATTTGAAGACCATTGCGATTTGCTTCGATTACTTCTTGGACAGCCTGGTTTATATCAAGTCCCGGCGCATAACGGATCTGCTTTGACACAACACGCTCAAACTCCATTGTTCCAGAAACTTTTGTAGAAATTAGTCCCATCTCTTTGGCAAGCGCTTCTCTTGCTGCCGCAGACTCGAAACCTCCGGCTCCTGGTTTCGCATAGAAGGTTAGTAATTGAGGAGCGACATGGGCTTCGCGACCAGAAAAAGATAAAGCTTTCTGTGTTTCGTTTGATGCCCAATCACCAAGTTCTGTCTCTATCCCCATTAGCCGATTGTATTCTGGCCCAACGAAAGGTCTTTCTAACCGATGCATGTATTTCCCTAAAGAGCCAGAAAACCTAAATCGATCGCCAGAAGCAAGAGCTTTCGCTTCTGCAGAAAGGCCCCACTCTTCTCTAAGGAATCTCAATGGCATTTGGCTGGTTGGGAACATCTCTCCAAGAGCATTTCCATAAAGCATCCGACGAACATCTTGTCGGTACAGAGTTCCAGAACCAATCGCTCCTTGGCTTGTCCCACCAAACAACCCAGAAGCCAACGCCTCGTCTAAGACATCAGGAGTCATATTCTTTCCAGAATACACAGACTGAAGAGGGATTAGCTTCCTCTTGGCAAGTCCACCAGAAGTCAGGAACTCTTCTGGGTGTTGCCAAATTGCTAATCTTTTCCCAGCTTCATTCGCATTCAGATTATCTATTAGTCGTGCATTGGTATTGATAACAGCATGTTTCGCCGAACGGGCTTTGTCTTTCTCGGCACGGAGAGCAGACAAGTAAGACTCAGCATATCCTATCGCCTCTAACCCTTTCGTGCTCCCTCTGGAGAGGTCATAGCCTTTGCGCAAAACATATCGCTGTTCAAAGTTTTTACCTAGTGGCAAGATATCTGTTTCGCCCAATGGCAAGTCTATCCTTGCAGAAGAACCCTTAACGTTAGTCCTCATCATTCTAACGCCACCAACAGAGACAAGAGACGACTTGCCGATACTCTTCTCTCCAAGGATCTCTTTTAAAGAGGCCTGAATCTTTTCGTAAGCTGCTCTCTCTCCGCTACTTAAACTTCTAAGATCCACTCTGTCTGGCCGGGACGGGAGGATTGCCTGAGAAATTATTGTGGCTCCAAACTCCTTATTGTAAACATTGCCTCTTGTTATCTTCTCTATCTCTTTCTCAAACAGATTCGCGTTCCCACCATAAGCTCCAATTGTTTTAGCTGCTTGTCCATATGCTTCTAATGGAGTACTAGAGTTAGCCAAAATTCCCTGAAAGGCAGCATAGGCTTGTTTGTGGGCCGTCGGTTTATTCCCGGCCATTATGGATTCGTATGCCGCACGAGCGATGTCGTGCTTCATCTCTCCATGATTAGCAGAACCAGTAATCATATTCCCAAAGTATTCTAACGGGCGGATCTCCGAAGTAACTGCTGGCTCTACAAGGGAACCTAACTCTCTTACTCTTTTCGCCGCTGAAGTATAATCATAGAGTGGTCTTTTAACCGCAGTTGCAAGATCCTGCCAGTGGTTGCGCATGCCAATACCGAACCCTATTATTGGCGCGGCAGCAGCACTAGCACCCCATAGACTTGATCTTTCTTCTATATCTTGGTAGGTCGCCAAATTAATTTCCTAATACCTGATATGATTGATCAACAAGACCTTGTCTTCTATCGTTTATAACAATATCCAATCTGCTTCCAATATTAGCATTTATCTTACTATTCCGGATAGTTCCTCGATCGCTAGATCGAATAAATCTACCGAAAGCATACAGATTGTTAAGAGACTGTCCTTCGTCAACCATAGATTGTTTTAGATTGTCTGCACTTTCAAGCCGCGAAACAACGTCAGAATTTATATACGGCTTCCTGGACAGCGACTGCATCCTATCTTGCCAGAGATCGAAATCATGATTGTCCGAATTATGGACAACACCACAAATTGTTGTATAGAAATGAGGCTCCCCCATGTCAAAATCATACAGAATAGGATCATTAATAATAATTTTCTTTTTGTTAACACCGAACCAAAAATACTTTTCAAGTTCATCAGAGATAGCACAAGTTTCTAAATAATCTTGTTGTCTTACTTCTTTGCATAACAAGAAAGCAATCTTTGCAATATGATCCCCAATATTAATTCTAAATGCAGGACTTGTGCTCTTATAAGAAGAGGATGGCCTCACTTTTATAAATTGGAGCCGAGATCGTATCCCTAAACTGTTTAGCAGATTCCACCCCTGTCTACCAAGTGTCTCTGAACTAGTTTGGATAGATATGTTTTTAGGCAGAGATAAACATTTCCTCTTATCAACAAAACCATCACCAAAGAACCAAGATCTTAAAAAATATAAGATTGTCTCTTTGGGTAGTTTAAAAAAGTCTTCTGTTAATGTCTTGGTTGTCGCTTTGTCTCCTGTACAAAATAATTTAACAACAGAAGCTGCAATAGCACTATGCACCCTCACAAGAAGCGCATCGGCTCCATTTGGATCGGGAGAAATTGTTGTGTTCGCATTAAACATTCTTTTTGCATATCTAGAAATTTCTTCAGCCTCTTCTGTTTCTTTTGAGGACAAACTAAAAATAACTGTTTTAAGACGTCCTCCTTTTGTTTTTGCACAATACCCTTCTGCAACATACCATCCTAGAAAACTTCCGAAAGAGGCATCTAGTTTAAGCATCCTCTGATGTTTTTTGCCTTTAATCCCATAGGAGAAGATCTCCTCGTCATATTTTACTGCATTACTTTTTACTAATGGCAATAAATCAATTTCTTCTTTTGACTCTTCGAAAAACAGTTTAGGATAAATCATTTTGTCTCTTGGTCTAATCTTGTCTACTGGTATTTTAATTAATCTATATTCTTTTAAATACTGTCGAACGATAGGAACGATATGATTTCCTGTGATGACAATGGAAGCATCAAACATCCCTGAATTTTTCAACTTGTATGTATTGTTGTCGTTCTTGTGCATAAAAATTTCTTTAACTCCGGTGAGATACCCGTCCGAATTTATTAACTTTTCCCCAGCACGAATATCTTTCGCAAATCTAACAACGCCCACTCCAGATAATATTTTAGAGTCTCCAGAAATACAACCTTCCATCTGTAAATACTTAGCTTCTATGTCTTTCAAATCGACTGATGGTGACCAGGCTACCCACGAAGGATCGGGAAGCGAACGAGTAGCGAAATACTCTTTAAGCTTCTTCTGTCTTAGCCAATCGGCAAAAGACATCTTGCCGCCAGTTTCGCTAAGCCATTGTTCTTCCTGCTCTTTGTCGTAACTTAGTCCTTCAGACTTTCTGCCTCTTATGATCTCTGAGATCATCTGGACGTCTTCGTTCGTAGCTCTCTGAGCATCTATCTTAGCTCTAATCGCAGCAGCCTTTTCTGTTATCCATCGGGAGGCGTAGATCCTTTGCTCGTCGCGCGGGACAAGAGAAAGAATTTGAGCCCGCTCTTCCTCTGTCTTTGCATCAGAGAAAGCCGAATAGAAATCTCTTTCGTTCCGGGGGAGAGCCCTCATTGCATTTGTTGGATTAGCAAACGGATCTACCCCGAACAGAGTTTGATCCATTTGGCGCTCATAGGCGCCTGCCTCTTTATATCTTCCCTCTTCCATAGCCTCATCGCGAAGCTTTTGGGATTTCACATATTGAAGTATGTCAAAATATTCTTGGACAGATCTCTTCTTCTGTATATATTCAGGGATCTCCTCGTCACCAAGACCAGCCTCTGTCATCTCCTTTGCTGGCAGCAAGAAGTTCTCAATCGGTCGATCCCAGAAAGCGGAACCTGTTCCAATGGCTTCTTCTGCGACGTAGGTCTCAATAGCAGAACGTTTTCTAATAAGTTTTGCCGCAGGACTAATAGGAGTTAAATACTCAAGCGGCGTTTCCACTGCTCTAGACGCCCATTCCCATGCCGCACCAGCAGCGCGCTCTCTCGACTCGTAGCGCAACTGTTCAAATTCATCTTTAAGTTCCGTACTTTCGGCGATCCCTTCTTCTGCGAAAAGACTTCCTAAGTCCCGATCTCCTATCATGGGAACGCCACGAATAGTGCCGCCTACTCCCATGTTCCACATCCGAGATTCCATGGTCGGAACAGCCAAATCTATTTTCCTACCTTGGAGAATCTCTCTTGCTTGTTCTTCAGACTTAGAAGAAAGCATAGCCCCTATGCCTTCTGCGTTTATTACCGCCCGCCCGAACTCTTCTGTCGTAAATTTACTTGGAGAGATTACGTCCTTAACGGTGACAGGGATTGTCTCTAATAGGTCTTCGTCAAAGCGGTACTCATCAAACTCACGTCGCGTCTTCCTCTGCCGAACCTGTTCCCTGATTGTCTGGATCATCATCTGTTGATTTTCAGGCAAGGAATCACGGCTCGCCATGGCCCTCTTTAAAGTAGAGTCGTATTCGGGACTCCAGGGAGCAATATCAGCGAGGATCTTTAAGCGATAAGCAAGAGGATAATCTTCTGGATCTAAACCTTCGACTTCAGGATTTAACGCCGCGAACCCCGAGCCCGGCATCCGGATCTCTGCTTCTGAAATATCAGCGAAAGGATTACCTTTTCTTACGTCAATAAAATAATCTCTTGGCAGCCAGGAAGCCATCTCTGCTTCAAGAGGATTATATTCGTCAAGATATGATCTGGTATGAGGAATAAATCTTCTCACGGGCTCCGACATCGTAGCAGCCCCGCCGAGATTAAGATGCTTCCAAAGCCAATATTCTCCTCCAGTTTCCTTCCCCATCGTACCAACGGTCTGAAGGTTCTGGAACAATTCCTCTCTGCCGGTAATACCTTTCTGTAATACGCTCGAAGCATAACCCATCAAACCAACCGCTTCTCTGCGTCTATACAGAAGCTCGTTGAATAATTGAGTTCCTTCTTCGGGCAATACAGGAGCGCCGGGACCTAGCCCTCCTAAGGAGTAATCTGGCTCTGTCTCTGCTGGTCTTGGGCCAGGATGATGGACATACTCTCCATTACCCAACATCCACTCATCCGGACGTACGAACTTTCTTGGTTTGAGAAGTCTCCCCGCTGTGGCTGCGATAAGCGGCCCAACAAAGGGAACGTCCTCTCCCCAAGTCCCTGTGAGCGGCGAGGGACGATCATATTGATGAGTCATTTCGTAGTGATACTTCCAGTCATCACTGCCGAACAAAGCTTTTAACGGATGTAAAAGCGGATCGTATTCCCAGCGTTCGCTTTCCTCTCCATAGATACCTTTCTGATAGGCTCTGGTCCTTAGTCTCTCAAGCGAGTGCTTCCTGTAGTACTCAATAGATGAATTATGGAGGGTTATCCCTGTAGAAAGGAAACTATTGCCTTCCTCGACTTGTATGTCCCAAACTTCTCCTTCGTAATGTATTATTTCTATCTTATCAATCTTTAACAACCATCCGTTCGATATCTTTATTTTCCTAACACTCGAATAGTTAGCCTCGTGCTTCCCTGGTTTTGGATCTTTCATTAGGGAATACAATCGTTCTGCATCAAATCCAGAAATTGTAAGCTCATATGCCCTGTGTATCTTTTCCCCATTTGGAACAGCAGCAACAAGCCTACTGTTAGAACTAGATCCTATTCCTTTAGAGGCCATCAACATTTGAATCTGTTTAAGCAACACCGGAGTAGAAAGACCGATATTGCAACTACAGGCATATGGCTTTGGAGAACCGTCTCCATTAACAAAAGCCTCTAAAAAACCATTAATAAATTCTTCTGACGCATTGAGAAGGATAGGATTTAATTGTTTGTCCCCTTTCCTTGCTGTTCCAGGACATAAGGAAGACAAGATGTGTTTTAATACTGTACTATAACTATCAATAATAATTCCGTTAGAATCTCCTTGAGGATCAATCCTATATGTGCAATTAAATTTATTTAATAACCTAAAAATATCATTGTGATATTTTGTCTCATTTTTGTGAAAAGAAAATGAGACTGTGCCATTATCTTTGTCAATATTTCCTTCTGCCGCGTAATACCCAATAAGGCTTCCAAAATCATAATCTAACTCTATCTCTTCTGGCCAAGTATCAATCAATCTATACCCTGCAAATACCGCAGTTCTTGTCTTCTTCCTTAGGTCGCTCAATCTATTTCTAATATACTTTACAGAAACACTGAATTGGCGAATAATTTCGTTCTGTCTCTCTCTTCTGACAACACTTCTCCGCGGCAACATTCCCCATTCGACAATTTGGTCATCAAGTATTTGTTGGTCATCTTTGGCCAAGGCGCAATTATTTGCTTTCACATAAACATTTCCTCTATAAATTTTATATCCATCTTTCGGCAAACAATCTATAACCTTTATTGTTACAATGGATTTACTAAAAGCCAACTCTGGGATAAAAAGACAATGATTCGTTGTTAGTTCACTAGCAGGAATCCAATTTAGCCGAATAGACTTCTCTTCTCCCTGATTATATTCTGACAAGTCATAAGCTAAAACCTCATGATTCGCAGTGACTTTTGTTGTGTCTGTTCTGTCCCAAGGAGAATAAATCTTAAAAACTTCTTCGCTTACCCTCCTGCTAGCAATATTCAAAACAGTAGTCCGTTTCCCTTTATAATTAATTACTTGATCTCCAATTTGAATTTTACAAATTGGTTTGATTGTCCCATCTGCCATTAATATGGTTGAATCACTCGTCAAGCAACCTTCATACTTGCTTGATCTTCCCGCTTCCCACCAGCGTCCTTTCCTGATAGCAACATCTTTCTCGCCAGAATAAACAGCTTCTAGCTCTTCCGGGTTTTCTTTGGAACCTAATAGATTAAGTCCCGGAATTGCTGCCATAAAATTACCAGACAGGAGAGACAGGCCACTAGATAATGCTGTCCAGGCAGCAAGTCCGCCAATCGCACCGGCAAGAGTTGGGCTCTTTACCCCGGCCAAAGCTTTCCCAATAAATGGGATATCTTTTACGCGACGTCCAACTTTGCTGGCCCAAGAGGAAGCAAAAGACTCTTCTCTACTAACACGGAGAGAGTTAAAGATCTCATTGAATGCCTTACCTTTGTTGGTATATTTTTCTTTAGCCGCCGCATATAGCAAACCACCATATCTTCCAGTGCCAGCCATCAGTCCGCCAACGCCAGCAAAACCTAAAGCAGATTGCCACGAAACAAGACCAGGAGTTACCTGATCCTGCCGCCGGAGAGATTCGCCCAGACCTATCTTCTCAGAGATAGAAGCCCTAGTGACGTCAACGTCCGCTAGCGTCCTTCCTATCCCATAGAAGAAACCCTGATCGAACTTAGGAGCAAGCGAAGAATAAAGACCAAGAGCAGCACCAGCCACAAGCCCTTTCCTTGAGAAAGGTACAGACTTGGTCGCTCTAAAAGCAACTCCTCCAATAGCAGCCCCAAGTCCAGTCCCTACGAGAGGAGCTAACGGAGAACCTGAAGATCTTAAATAATCATAATATTCAAGCCCTTTCCATGCGCCGCCAAGGAGAAGACCCTTCTTGATATACCGGCCGATCATCTGGCTCGAAGTGCCAGGCTCGATACCAATCTTGTTGAGGATAGGAATCCTGGAGAGAGCATTCCCAAGAACAGGGATTTCGAAAGGCTTGCTTAAAAGATTGTTTAACCGACCAACAGTACTTGCCGCCCTTGCCCTGAAGAAATTGGCAACAAGTTCCATCTGGGCAAATAACTTCTGGGTGCTTTCTTTAAGACTTACCCTTGCACCAAGAATATTTAACTCAGGACGTAATTTCGTTATAAGTGGAATCCTTGGTTCTTTCTGAGCCAAAGGATCCCAATTCCTATAAGGAAGCCCTTTCTTGAATTCTTCAAATGGGATATCAGGTGCTATACGGGCCCAGGATGCCCTCAGAGCCCCTTCTTTAAGAGAGACATTGCTCCCTAGCTCCATCCCTTGAACTCGGGCGTAGTAGTCCGCTATGGCCGCTCCACGCTGTGTTCCAGAAGCAACTTGCATAGAGTAGCCGACAAGATTACCAGATTGGTCTCTTACCTGGCCAAGAATAGACCCCGTTCTGTAGATATTCGCTCTAGTTACTTCGGGACCAAGAGCATTCCGCAGATATTCACTGAAGACATTGTTGCCCTTGAGGAGATCACTTGTAAGCTCTACCCGTCTCCAGGACTCTAATGGGGATAGGGTTTCAGACAGGCGGAAGGTCTTGAAGATTGCTCCGGGAGTCGCTTCTTCAAACGAACGGATCCCCTGGATATAATGATCCCAAAGCCTCTTCTGGCCGATTGGGACAAAACCACTCGCTGCGAATGCCGCTGTGGCGGCGCCAACACCAAGAAGATTAGACGGGTCCTCTCCTGGGATTACAGGCTGTGTGCCGGTTGCCGTAATTGGGGGTTGCTGTATTGGCAACTAGGATCACGTCCTATTTTCTGACAGCCATCTTTCTCTTCAAGTCCATCAACTTTTGCATTCGGTCTGGATCATTCTTGAGATTGCCCTTCATCTCATTGAGATCCCTCATGTCTCTTTTCGCCATATTTACTAGATCATCTGCGCTCTCTGTTTTCTTTGTGCTCGCTGTATTCGTAAATTCATATGGATTCGGAATCATTCCAGTCTCTAACATCATGGCTTCGGCCTGGGCAAAAACATTAATGAGTTCTTGATAACTTAAATCATTAATAGTTTCAAACGTATAGCCACTGAAGACAGAACAGATAATCCTCTTCATCATTGTCGTTGGAGAATTGACTGTCCCGCGACAGATATCCAGGAACTCTAATGTATATTTTACCTTATCGGAGCCAATACCCGACAAGTAAAGGATCAGCTCTGCCACGGAATGAATGATCCCGGCAGGAATCTCTATGTCTTCAAATGCCCGAATCTCACTGACAACGCACTCTCTAAAGATTTCTTCGCGGATAAGGGCCTTGACTCCAAGGCCGGAAGAGAGCATCAGGGCAGCGGCATAATCTTCGGCTCTTTTGTTACCCGGCAATTTGAACGGGACTTCGCCCCATTCACCAAATTGGACAATGAAGAGCTTGCCTTTGCCCTTCTGCGACGAAAGCTGAAGGACACTTTCCATAATTGATTACAGCTTGATTGTGCGCGCGGCCAACACCTGAGGTTCGATGAACAGACTGCAAGTGCGGATCTGAGCAGCCAGAGTTGGAATTGCTCCTGCTGGCAAAGAAGCTTTCTGAACCGGACTATAATTCGGGTACAGAAGACACCTCTCAACGATCATGTCCTCTACCTGGTCTTCTCTGACATCTTCTGCTAAAGAAGTAAGCAACTTGATCCACTCTTGCCTGCGAATGTAACGATAACAATAAATCACATCATAGATTTCAACAACGAATACACTGCCGAAATTCTGCTTCCACACGGCTAGTTGCTGGAGGTTGGGTGCGTTCGCATCATATTTCTTTATCAGGGCGGCGACCTCTTCGAGCCTCTTCTGTGGATCGCTCGACAAAGCCGGAATCTCTTCCTGGCCTTCCTGTCCTGGCCCAGCTTCTTGCTCAGGTTCTCCAGGGACAAACCCCGCTTCCTCCATAGCAGCCATCTCCGCCTCGACATCGATCTTGTCAGGGGCACCAAATCCTGCGGCAGCTAATGCGGCTGGCGAATTAAACTTCTTGGGCGTTACCTTTGGGTTAACCATAACTTATTACCTCCGATTTAGGTTACGAACGATTTCGTGCAATGAAATCATAGTTCTCGATGATTACATCTTCAGACACTGTTATCTGCTTTGACTCTCCTACAAAATGGACGTCAAGCAATTTCTGTATAGAGTGGTTGACTCCATTAGGAGCCCCCATATCTCCATATGTAATCCATATATCAATGGCGGGGTACTGGTCAAGTCTGCGATGTCGCAAAGACATCTCTTCTGTTATTTCATATTCCGATTCTGATAGGTTTCTAGAAAACAAAGACGATCTTGTTACCGCATTATTCCTTTCGGAACCGTACCAGATTGCGTCTTCAAACTTTTCGGCATAATTCTCAAAATCTCTATCAGTGAGGGCATTTATCTGCCGAGCCACCTGAGAGGCCGTCAAAAGACCACTCTTCATATCGCCCATCGCCTGCTCGACATTCCTCGTCGCAATTCGATTCTTTTCAGCTTTCTTGGAGGCAGACATCAAATCAGTCACAGAAGCTTCGTTCGCGCCGGGCATATCCTGATTATAAGAAGGAGACACCGCGCCACCCTTACAGGCTCTATTGTAGTAATCCTTGATTGCAGAGATCAGGTAACCGGATTCCTTAAAATTTATTCCAAGGCTGCCAGAGATGAAGATGTTCCCGGCCGCAACAAATTTCCAATAAGGAGAACCATAACCAAATACAGGAACCTTTTGCTGATTCAGGTTATAAGAGATCCATACGGCGGTATCAATTATGATGTCCCCGACCATAACCTGTACCTGTGCGCCGTTATAGTAATCATTCTCATAAACGACTAGTCCAGCGCCAGGAGAGATTTGTTCTAAGTTATCCATTTAAATATATGGGTTCCTACGTTTGGCCGTAGCATCTTTCTGTAGTTCTTCCCAACGAAGCTGAGAAGCAGTCCTTGGTTTGAATTTATCAGTTAGGACTCCATTATTAACGTCCGTCGCCCTAGACAGACTATCTCTGATTGGATCTATATCTCTAGCAACGAACTGCATTGTAGACTCAGAAAAGAGATCTTCGATTGAGAAGGTCGTTCCCTCACTCACAAACTCAAGTCCCCAAACAGTAAGGTATGAAGTATTCCCATACTCATTGGCAAATACCATCGTCACATCAAGTGGTGGCAACTGGTCTGGAAGCATAGTGGTGTCGTGGTAAAAATCATAATCTCTGCCAACTTGACCTGTGCTATAGGGATTCAGTCCAGCAGTAAGTAACTCTTGGAGAACGTGCTTGTGAAAGACGGTGAAGATAAGCGTCCCTGCAATTGTTCTAGAACAGCGGACGAAAGATCTTGGGTAAACAGCCCCAAGGCACCTTACTGGAGTCTTGGGGCGGAAGACAGACAAAGACATAGTCTGGGCTTCAATCAAAACTTTCGTCATTACCGCGCCGGAAGAAGAAGCAATGGCTTCCTGGATATTAGATATCTTGGTTGTTATTACTCCTTGCAGCTCTTTTATCTGCTGCGCGCGAGAAGGAGAAACCCTAAAGTCATAATATTCTTGATCAAGTTCTGTTAATCGATTCTTTAAGTTCTGTATCTCTAATTGTCCATTCGTGTTATTGATCGGGATGTGGACCACGATCTTGGCATCACAGCCACTATAACTGCCGGATAAGAAAGGAGAACCAACCGGACTTCTCGTCCCATTGTCATAGGCACTATTTCCAGTCAGAGGATTTTGAGTGTTTGTGGCTATCATGCTCTTCCTAGCGAAGAGGAGGTGTTTATAAACAAATGTTTATAGAGGCTGCGAAATCATACCGGTCGTAAGATTTATGTTCGCCTCATATCGCCAAGGAACGATTCCATGAGCGAGGAAAGTGTAGCTATGTTCTGATACGATGTCATCAATGCTGACGCCGTAACCAGAGTTCATAAGCTCGACACCAAGAATCTGCATGGAGGCTACTGCCCCATACTCGTTGGCCGCTGCCAGAACAACATCAAACGGAGGGATCTGGTCAACATACCAAGGATGAGCAAGTTCTTGATCGCTCCAAACGGTTGTCAGTTCGCTTTCCTGTAACTGGGCAGGAAGACCAGCTGCGTTTCCGCTTCCGGTACCAGCGACTGCCGCCGTAGGATTTGTCACGTTGGTTGTCAGAGCATAGTCTGGCCTCAGATCGTCGGTGTCCGACAGGAACCGAAGATTCTTAAGCTCGTCAAGCAGGGGCTCGCTATCGAACTGGATGAATACCAGACTTCCTGCGATCCCTCGTTTGCCTCTAGCAACAGCTCGCATATCGGCACTGCCCATTGTGTAGATGGGCGCCTTTTCGCGAGTGACGCTGTAGCTAATGCCCTGAAGCGTACCAATCGTTTTCGAACCAAAAACAGCCTTAATGTCTACACCCGAAAAGCTGTTGTGGCCTCTAGTGAATTCGCTTTGAATTGCCATTAAGAAACAACCTCCTCGCTACTTATTCCTTTGCGAGCGAAATGCTCACATTGATTTCTCGCAGTTCGAAGGCGGGTACCAGAGTAAGCGCCACATCCGCTTTCCCGGCAACACGCATGTCCGGAGTCTGATAGATTTCGAACTCGCGATATGCAGTCAAGAACCCTGCTTTCTTCGCACGAAGCAGGACACCATCAACAGCCGAATGCATTGCGCTGCGCTGAGCATCCGAGGTCCCTTCGCCGATGAACGGGTCAAGAACTTCACGGACTGCATCAATAACGTTCTTCACGATACGGATCGTGCTCAAACGCTTATAGTCTGAACCAGGCAGAGATGCCGTTGGGGCATCAGCGATTACAACTCCCTGCGGCTTCTCGCGAAGAGCAACGTACCCGCGCTTCGCAAGGAGGTCCAGTTTCCGAACGCCGATCTTGTAGTACAGCTGCACACCAACAACCGACTTGTTCGTTGGGGCACTGGAAGGAGACAGCGAGTAATACATACCGGCATAACTCGGGGCATAGGTCCCGATGTAACCCGCGCCGCCTGCAACATAATCATTGCGGAGAACCGGCCAGTCAACAACAACACTCAGGAACTTCCCGAGGTCGATTGGCTGATCGTTATCATCTGTTGCCTCTTCGTCTCCATCAAGCCATTCTGTCGTAGTGGCGATAAACCCGCCACCGTAAACACCACTGCGGTAACCATAAGAGCCAGCCATGTAGCGGTTACCAAGGAGCCCAGAACCGTTATCCGAAGCGGAGTCAACGGTATAAGCACCAGTGACGTTATTGACAGTATAGGTTGGCTCTTCGCCAAGCCATGCTGCCATATCGGCAAGGCTAGGAGAATTGAACGGACGGACACCGATTACGCCAGTAGCATCAACGTTATTGGTGCTGTAGTCGAACATGAAGTATCCGAGCTGATGAGCAAAATTGACCTGGTGCCAATCTGCACTTGTAATGGCCGTACCGTCGATCTTGGTTGTTGCCGAAGCAGAACCAATGCCAGCCGGGAAGATGTCTGCTGTAGCATTCCCTGCGCCAGCAACCGTCTGGAACTTCCACCACCAGTAGTAAACTCCCTGATACTCTTCCATATAAGCGAGACCGAGAGAGTCAACACTTGTCCCTGGAGTATTGTCGCCGTAATCCGGATAAGAGTTAGCCCCATTATCCGAGTATGGCCGATCAGAACCGTTCCCCTCGTCAGTGAGGTTTAGGTCATCCATGTAGACATCCATCGGAATACAGATATCGAATTCGTATTCTGCGAGGAGTTTATAGGCCCGGTAAAGCTTCTCGTACATTTCCATTCTGGAAAGGTTGAGCCCATCCGTCCCAGCCGTATAAGAATAATCACTCGTCGCCGGAGTAAGATCGATGATGTCTTCCAGAACTACTGGAGTCGATGCTGTTCCGATATCATCCCAAGAACCAGTCGCCCGATAACCAGAAACAGTAACATCAAAAGTATTGATCGGAGCCGTCTTGTCGTTGTCGTACACAACTGAATCATCTTCTGTGTTGTATACAACCAAACGATCCGTTGTGTCGTCGTAGTAAACAGAGTACGCCGCCCCGGCAGTATCGTCCTGATCCGAGGTCTCAATTGTATAACCAGTGCCAAGAGTGGCCTGGCCGCCAATACCAGAAACGATTGCAGACGTTGCTCCAATTCGGAACAGAATTACGTCTTTAGCTCCAGCCTTTTTAACCTCATAAAGGCCGCGAACCAGAGTGCCATCTGTGCTGAAAGTAGTCCGAGCGAGATGGGTTGACCGTACGTAATACGGAGTCTCTCCTGGTCCCGAAGAAGCGGTTCCAATGATGAGAATACCCTTTGTCGAATCCAAACTTTCCGGCGCGAGATTACCGTCGTTCTTTAGAACCTTTACCCCCGGAAGATATTCAAGCTTTGGAATCCCTGTGGACATTTATAACCTCCTATTAATCCGTCTCTTCTGAAGTCACATTGACATTAAGAGAGATCTCTTTCAGTTCCTGTGAGGAGAGATGAGCAGTGTCTTCTGACCGCACATAATAGATCAATGGATAACTTGTTATATCCAACCCATCGATCTTTGTTCTATCTCTATTCCCCATTCCTTCCTCAATCACTAAAAATCCTTTCGCCTTAAAATACCAATTATATGAGTCCATTAACTTTGAGAACCAAAGCGCCCTTTTCCTGGCCTGCTTATTGGTTCTCGCATAAACGCGAAACTTAATATAATTATCGTACATTTTGCCCATAGTTACCAACTTTTCACCAATATGCTCTGGATGGTCTACAATGCTTCTTATATGGGCGCGTACCTCTTTATGTCCAGGAGCCCCCGTCGATCCTTTACTATACAGCCCAGGAGTTCTTGAATGAATCTCAAAGGTTATAGTCTCTGTGTCTAGTTTCTCCGGGGGATCTTCCTCTACAAACATAACTACTTTATCGTCCGCAATTCCCTCTGTCTTCTGCTTTGAAAATATCGCAGCATGAACAAGGGGGAAAAACTCATTCAGGTCGCGGGCGAGAGGTTTTCTCTGATCCTGATTTATCTGTTGCGACATCTGATTGATATAAATCTCAACGATATCATGCGAAGTTTCCGCACTGAGATCAGGAAGAGTATTCATATTGTCAGTGTGTGTCACCACTAAATAAATCCTATGGTATCATCGGTCTGTTCGTTCTAGAATTCACACCATACCAAACAGACCATTGCCTCTCTTCTTGCGTCTTGCAACGCCAATATTCGATCCTTCCATTGTCGGATCGAAACGCCTCGGCTTTCAATATCTTATATAGATATTCTCTTTGAACTGGGGCGGCAGGATTGCCATCTACATCTAATTTGACTTGGACGATATAATCTTCGTCCCTCAGTTCTTCCGAATACTTTATGTAAAAGTTCAATTCTCCCGTGGGAGTACGCGAACTCTCATCCTTATAATACACTATTCTATATTCGTCCCAAAGAAAGCCCATCCCCTGGCACGGCCTACAAAGGAAGTCTTTCTCAGCTTCATCAGAAACATTCTTCTTGCACTCGCAAACGACTCTCTTGTCACTATCATCGCGCCGCATTTCGCGGTACAAACCTACTCTACCTTTAGCGATCTCGTCGAAAGCGCCAAATAAGGTTCCCTGTAACTCCGCTCTCAGATCGATCTCTTTAGGAGTACTCGTTGTAGAAGAATAATAAACAGGAGAACGAGGCATGGTTAATCACTGCCTCTACTTCTAAAAGTCCTTAGCCTGCGCCTTGGAGCTTTGTATTTAGAAGTATTGGCGGCTGAAGTTCCACTATTACTGAAGATTCCAGAAGTTGGCTCCCATTGTCTGCCGACTGATATTACATCGGCTGCCCAAGCTCCTTTAACTGAATAACCAGGTCTTAGACTTGTTTCTGGCGTTACGCCTCCACCATTCTGAAGAGCGACTTGCCATCTGGCCACACAGTCCTGGAGCCGATTAAGCTGATCTGAAAGTCTGTTGTAGCCGCCGCCACGGGAAACAGAGAGATCAGCTAGCGTCTTAGACATCCGATCAGACAGACCAGAGTCTCCCATAAGCCCTTGAACCAACATTGATTCGGCAAGACAAGTTGTGTATTCGCGCCGAGCACTCTTGAAATAATCCTCGTTTACGTACCCAATTGAAGAGAAGAAGTCGTTTACTTCTGCCTGTAGACTCGCTTCAAGGATGGCTAAATAAATAGTCTCATCTGGCACATCTGTGACCATGGCTCCAAGATCAAGTCTTATCCGCCGCAAAGAAGAGTAAAGGGGGTCATATGTCGTAGTGAAGTAATAGAAGACTTCATCACCAAGAGTAGAACCATCTGTGGCCGCGATGTTCTCAGATAGGGTCAAGTATACGATATTATTATCATAAAGCTGCGTCGTCCCTACAGACCCACCGCCGACAATAGTAAAAGAGAACGTCGAATCTAGCTCTTCTAAATCTACTGTCCCCTCCCAACGATCAAATCCGGCTCCAAGTTCAGAGTCCTCTGGGATCAGGAAAGTAAACGTATATTTGCCTGCAGATTCTCTGACCGCCAGACGCAGAGGATCTGCGTATGGACCTTCTCCGCCACTAGTTAGGGAGACATTATAGACCCAAGCGTCGTCAGTAGTTACATCAGGATCTTCTGGGTCTTTGCCAGGCGGGTAGACCGAAATCAATAGGTCAGAAGGATCTGTATAACTTAGATTCGCATCTAAGAAATGGGCAGAGAGGACAATATTAGAGCCACGCAAAGCTGAGTGTCTTCCTGACATTTTTCCTCTTTAAGCCTAGTCGCCCGGTATTATTTTGGGCCGCGCAAGCGCTATGTCTTCTAATTTATTTACTAACTCTCCCATTGTACCATCTTCTTGATGCTGATTAGAAACCTCGTCCCATACAGCATCGGCGACATCACGGACAACTAATTCTTCTTGAGCAATGTAGGTATTTGTGGCATCAGAGAGAGAATACTCAACCAAATATTGTCCTGATTCTAATTCTTCCGGTTCCCAAAAATATCTCCATGTCGTTCCGCTAATCAAGGACAGCGCCGTTGGCTCTAAGTCAACAACGTCATCCCCTTCCTCGTCTACATGGTAAACTCTTACAGTGGCCCCAGTAAAACCCGTAGCTCCAGTGTCGCCAGTGTCTCCACGAAGGCCAGTGGGACCTGTGGCCCCTTGGCTTCCAGTAGCACCAGTCGGGCCAATTGGCCCAGTCGCTCCTGTTGGAGCAGGACCAAATTTAGAGACTATTGCCATCTGTTAAAAGTTATTCCTTCTAATTAAAATCCTAAAAATCCTTTCAAAATCAGCAGCTAAGTCTTCCTCTGTTAAATCGTCTCTTACGATTATGTCTTCAGAAGTCCGACTTTCTTTCGCGTCTTCATCAACAAGGTAGTATTCGGCGACATACTCCCCAACAGCTAATGAGACTGGCTCCCATAAGTATCTCCAAACGTTTGCTTCCTCTACTTGCGTCAATGCTGTAGCGGCTAAACTCTCAATTTCTACTCCTGTCATTAAAGAATAAACTCGAACCGTGCCACTAACAATGTTTGTTTTTGGGGTGCCGTCAACATCAGAGACATAAGTCTGCAGAACAACAAAATCTGGATCTGGAGATAATATAAGCATATCCTATTATACCGTAAAGATTATATTTTATGCGCGAGTGCGCCCACGCACCAGCAGGATGTAATCATCTGTTGACTTGTAATTGGAATCCCATTTTGCGCCATCCCAATTAAATCTCTCAATCCTTTGTATTTTGACCAAATCACTAAATCTTAACCGAACCATTTTCTCGTTATATGTCCTCAAATGAGACGGATCTTTAAAACTTGGCACAGAGAAAACAACATCAGAATTAGGAGGTAGCCGCATCAGCAAAGCTCGATCGTCTAAATGTTCGAGAGCTTCCAATATTACATAAGTGTCGTAGCCATAAAGATCTTTTGCAAAAACGTCTCGCCTGTACAGTTAGACAACGAGAAATTGCGAGCAGCAGCATAATCATCAATCCATGGGAATTTATAAATTTTTGCGCCAAACTCAGCAGCAATTTCCATGCTTCGATCTGGTGGATCTTCTGGCAAACTAGTATCAACAACGATTAGTTCGTCTGCGCCCACAACAGACTTTAGGGCGGCAGCCAGGCATGACTCTTCTCCGCGAACAATCATACTTATATTTAACTTCATCTATCTGCCTTGGCCTTAAGTTATCTTAAATAAACGGGACCCACGAGGAAAGTCTAAAACTGCCCTGCGTAAAATGCAAGCAGGAACACATCCATGTCAGCACGTCACGTCAACTCATACGCATCGACAATCACATACGTGTCCTGCGCTACATGCTCCGCATTACCGCCAATCAATAGATAATTGTACCCGGTCGCTGATAAATAAGCGGTTGCCTTGTTGATCGTTCGCAACGTAAGCCATGTTTGCCCGTCCATGGACACCTGCTCCGTTAAGGTTCCGACCGATGGCGTTGCGCCGTCCGTGTCCGTAATCCGCATCCAAAGCGGTGTTTTGAACCAATTTGTCATCATAGCTGCTTCCGGCCCGCCGGAGGTTTGGTTGGCCATATCGAAATAGCGTAGACCCCAACTGTCTCGACTGTCATATTGAAAAATGCTCAGCCGTGCGCTTGCCCCTGTGGCCCCCTTCCATCCAATGCAACCAGACTTGTACTGCGCATTTAACGTTAAAATTCGCATCCGTACCGTCAGCGTATAGGCGGAGGTCGGAACCGGTAGGATCAGATGCCGCACATTCAACGATGTCGATGCTGGGACGTATAAAGTTACCGACGATCCCGTCTGCGTCAGCGTCGATCCTCCCTGGTTGTCCCACGCCCAACCATCTGCCAGGAACGCGGTCAAGTTCACACCCGTTCCTGTGGATGCCAATCCCGCCGCTTGGCTGAATGTACACAGTGAACTTCCCAACGTCGCCGCTCCTGCATTGGTGATCTCCATGGCACCCGCATCTGCACTTACCCCCAGAACTGTACCGAGCCCAGGCGTCGTTGGGATCGCCCCGTCCACGTAGTTCTTCGTCGCGGCGTCCTGCGCCCCACTCGGGTCTACCACATCCGTGATGCGCTTCGTCCCTGCGCTATTCCCAGCAGTCAGTACTGCCGCCAAAGCCGGAGTCGTAGGCATTGCAGAGTCCACGTAGTTCTTCGTCGCGGCGTCCTGCGCCCCACTCGGGTCTACCACATCCGTGATGCGCTTCGTCCCTGCGCTATTCCCAGCAGTCAGTACTGCCGCCAAAGCCGGAGTCGTAGGCATTGCAGAGTCCACGTAGTTCTTGGTCGCTGCGCTCTGCGCTGTTGTTGGGTCTGCGATATTCTCAATCTCAAGCGCGCCGCCATCATTGCCGGTAGTTAATACTTGACTTAGCGTCCCAACTCCTCCGCTAGGAGTCACTGTCCCAAATTTGGCTTCTGCTGTCATATTTAGATTTGTATCGTTAGAGTATCGCCATCAACAGACAATACTTTAGTCAGCGTCCCGGCCGCAGTAAAAGCATCAGAATCGCCATTTACTGCTTCCGCCCATAACTGTACCGTCTCGTCTGTAATCGTACTGGCGTCCAGTGCCTTGTTAAATTTAATAACAATCTCCGTGAATTCAGAAGTTGTTATATTCGCCGTCATGTTTTTGGGCGTCACAGAGACAACCTGGAGACCCCCCTCTCCGTCTTCAACTAAGGCATCAATCCCTGTCGCCGAGGAAGAAGAAGTCGGGGTAACGATTGCCCCGCTGCCGGTTGTAAAAGACCATTCATAGTTGGCCGCCAGAGTATAGTTTGGCATCACTACGACATGGAAAGTATCTCCCGTAGTAAACGCGCCGTCCGGATCACACTCTAGCCAAATACCGTCTTCTATCTCTCTGCGCCCGGTAGTAGTAACCCCGTAAGATACATTGAGCGGATCATTGTCATCATACCAAAGATACTCGGCTGTCCCTGTGGCCCCGCCACTGGTAATCTCAAGAGTATAACCTCTCGTAATTGTTCCGGTATACCCGCCACCAAAAGTCAGTCTCCCGCTACCAGAGACAGACAGAAGCTCTGTATCAAAGACCGTCCTGGTTTTAATTCCCGGCTTGTAGTCGTCGTCTGTTACTTCGTCTCCGGCCAGAATAACCCTGTATACTACACCAGGAGCCAGTGGCTTAGACGGCGTAAAGATCGCTTTCGTCTTGAACAGTGTGCCATCGCCAGTATAGTCAGTTATCTCTGTGGTCCCGCCAGAAACATCTAGATGCTCAAAAGAAATTACTCCTTCTACATACCCATCAAAGTAAGGCGAATTGAATAATTGCTCGTCAATAGCACCTTCTGAATCTTCTGGCTCGAAATCAGGACCAAAGACGAAATTTGTAGAAGGGCCGACAAGAACGAAAGTACCCGTATTTATTGTGGTTTCGTCCATCTCTTGGTCGAACATAACCCATACGCGATCTCCTAATGGTATCCCCTGCGCCGATGGCGCTGGGTAAACATCAAGAATTGACGGTGTCGAATTCGCCATTATTATTCCTTTATTTCGTTTTGGTCGCCAAATATCGTCTCGAAACTTTCCACGGTAATGTCCTGAACTGTTTTCTCTTCGTCTTCCTCAATATCAAGTTCAACTCCATCTATTACAAGCTTTTTCTGCTTAATTGCACGAGCCCTGTCTAAATAAACAAGCTCTCCCATCTCTATTCTCCTGACGGCGGGATTGAAATGAATTTGTCTTCTAAAACCCGAAGAATACCATCCCGATTCTTCCCTGCCTTCTCAGCCTCAATGCAGGCATATACAAACTTTCTAGTCGCGAACGACTGATCCATCGCTTTGATTGTTTTGCGAATCGTATTCCCATTGCGCACCATAAGGGCCCCAGCACGCTCCAGATCCTCTTCTGTTGGCGTCAAGTCCTCTACCTTGATAGGAGGAGGCTCGGGCACACAAACAAGCTCTGGAAGGTCTTCTGGCTCCGTAACCGATTCAAAATCAGGAATCCCCTGCGCCGGTACAATCTCTGGCGTGTCATTTGGTTCTTCTATCTTGAAATCAGAGCATGGCTCAGTAGTCTCTTTTATAAAAATCACGCCAAGGGAATGATATTTATCAATACTTCTTTTGGTGACATCAGACAAAGTATCGTAGTCAAAAACCTCTGTCTGCTTATTGTGCGGCCCCAGTTTAATATTATTAAAAAACCAAAACGCACCCTTCTTGGCGATGAAAATTCTCACTGGTCTCATTGATTTACCTCGTTCGCCATTAATATGGCAGCCAATAAAATAAAAGGGACTGGACCCTAAGATCCTGTCCCTCTTATTCTACTTGATTAAGCTGCTATATTACAAGTTTTACAGGCCGGAGATTGCGGTGGACTGATCAAGAGCCGCAAGGCTCGCGATCGTGGGTTGCACCGGCAGAGCAATCTGGTTCGCGGTGATTGCGACGTTCTTCAGAACGCCAACACCGAGACCGTCATTGTAGATGCCGATTGCATAACGCTCGCGCAGCTTGATCTTGATGATGTCAACCGACTTGTCTTCCCACTGATCCATCATAACGTCTTCCTCGACGATGAGAGCGCCAAGGTTACGGCTATCAAAGATCATGATGTCGCAAACGTTGCGTTCCGGATCATAAGGAACGAACGGGCTGACGAGAACACGCAGCGGATGCGGGAAGTAACTCGGAATCGTAGCTGGCGAATTGAGATTCTGGTCGAGTTCCCCAACTGTAGTCGCCGTGTCGCCACCAACGCTGCCACCTGGGGTGTATGACTTACCCGAACTCATCCCAAGACCACCCTGGCTGGCATTATCCCATGGACGGCCAGTCTTCGGCATGGTGTGCGGCTGGAACCAGGAACCATTACCAGTGTTCTTCACAATGGTCTGGAGTAGTGGGTCAGCAAGCCACATTGACCACGCGAGCGGGTGAAGCAGGATTGTGTCCGGAATAAATCCCTGCATCATAATGAAAGCGTATGCCTGAAGCAGATCTTCCATCCGGCAAGAACCATTTGCCGTACCAGCAAGACCGCGACCCGAGCAAGTCCCGTAAACGGAAGTTGTCGGGTTGATATTGTCGAACAGACGAACGCCGAGAGAAGCAATGGTATTCATGCCCTTTACTTCCTTGTGGCGGTCGAGAGCCCGACGAGCAGCGCGAAGGTGCAGATTGATTACATCAAACTGCGAATGCTTCTTCATCTCTTCCGAGATTTTGAAAGCAAGACCCGTCTTCCCGACCGTTACGGTCATCGTTCCGGGAGAGATGTTCAGGGTCTGCTCTGGATAGGCCATCCCTTCAGCAAGATCCATCGCGTACATGGCGCCAATTGCCGGGAAAGTAATCCGGGCACCGGCTTCATAACCGATACGATCGAGAATGTTCGGGATGACGAGCATAGGCTCGACGGGCTCACGGATAACTTCCTCAATTGTCTTGGGAAGCCAAGCGCGAGCGTTTGGAACCGCGAGCATATCATTGAAGGAGAGCTTCTCCCCAATTACAGAGTTAATGCCATTGTTCATCCAGGTGTCGCGGAAGAGAGCATACGACTTCTTCTCGTCGCCATCCTTCAGCGCAAAGGCAGTGTCATAATTAATTCTAGTCGGCATATCTCGAAACCTCCTGTCTTATCGGTGAATCAGGTTCACAATAAGTAGCTTGTCAGCCGAGTTTGTATATGTTAGCTGATCACTGCGACCGCCAGTCGCTGAACCTGGAGTGCGCATATTTGCAGCAGTCTGTCCCTCGTAAGCCGTACGAACGCGATCGAGATAATCACGGGGATTAGTGATGACGTTCAGGACCTGGCCGACGATACCATTCTGGTAATTCATTACGGCCTGCTCAAGCTGCAGAGAAATATCTGCGTCTGTGCCATCACCGTAATCCGGATCTGCCGAGTAAGCTGCCCCAGCAGCGGTATAACCTTCCGCAGTTCCGATGTCCAGCGTCGCCTTGATCAGGTTGCTGTCTTCGTTGTAAGTGAGGAAGTCGCCGAGATTGAGATTGCCAGTAGCACAGAAATAACTGGAAACGCGAGAGTTACCGGTAGCAACTGCATCTTCGTACTGGTAGTAAGTCATCGTTGCCGCGACTGACCACGGAGAAGGAATTGCATTGCCATCGGCCTCATAAAGGAACAGAACGCCAGCGTCTGCATCGAGGTAGTAATCGCCAGCAGCGCCAATCGCTTCGATTGAGCCCTTCTGAGCCACAAGACCCCCTGTTACGCTGGGCGTGAACGGAGTCTCTGCTGTAATCGCAGCAACCGGGAACTTCTCGAACACATAAGCTACAACATCGTCGCCAGCTGCTACAGTCTCGGCATAGCGAGTCGTTGCAGCAAGACTTGTTGAACTGAACCAACCGCCAGTACCAAACACAATTGCGGTATCAGCGATGGCCCCATCCATAGTCTCTGTGGTCGTTACTGCCGGGAGAAGCGGGACAATACCTACGTAGTCACAAGTTATAGCAACGAGTTCCTGTGGCTTGAAGTTGTTGTAGGTGAATGTCGCCGGGTTGCGGACATCCGAGCCTGCCGCCTGGTAATAGTTGTAAGAAGCGAACCCGATCGGCTTCGAAACGAAGTCCATTGCCCGCTCAGAAGCCGTAATCAGGCCACGGAGACGCAGAGCAGCGGTTACCTCAGCTTCGCTGTAACTGGTCGAACCATCGGTCGCATAAGCGACACCCGTGGTCAGATCGATAGTGCCAGCATCATAGTCATCGGCAGTGTAAGTAATTGGGGTTGTGGCCCCAACATAAAAACGCTTCCGATAACCAGCAAGGCAAAGATCGCCATTGCGGTCAACCGAAACTACCTTGCCCGAAGAGACAACGAACCATGCCTCAAGCTCATTCTCGTAACGAGCGACGGGTAACCACTGAGCGACTTGTGCCTCGAAGTGCGGACGGACAGACTCCGAGTACTCCCAATTGGGAGTGATTCGCCCCATGTGGTCATAAAACTTATGGTTTGGGGTATACCCTCTATTAATAGTCATTTATAACCTCCTGACTTTCCTAATCCTACTCGCAGGTAATCTTTGTCTGCGAGACAATCATATCCCAAGTAATCTGTTCGCCAAGAACGCCATTTCTCCTCATGCGGTCGAAAAGCAAAGCCGCTCTATTTTCTTCTTTATCCTGAAGGAATTCTCTCATTCTATTAACAAGTTCAAAATCAGTTTTTGACAAGCTTACCTTCTGGTCGTTATCTTTATCCGTCTTAATCGTGGGATCGTCAACCATTCCTTCGGGCTCTCTTGCAATCCCACTAGTCATTTTATCAATAATCTTACCAAAGTCCACACTGTCAACAAAAGTTTTATAAATTATATCGAAATCTTTTGAATCTGTGAACTCGGCCTTTGCCTTGTCAAGACTGTCCTGTTTCCCAGTGGCCAGAGAGAGAAGAGCCGCATATTCTGTCTTTACACGACGCAGTTCCTGCCCTATCGTCACGCACTCGTCGATAAGAATCTTATGCGAAGAGAACTCGTGCCGAAGCTCGTCGCGCAGGACAGAAACAGTGTCCTGAGAGCTAATAAGCTCCTTCTTCGCTTTGTCTTCTGCCTCTTTCGCTTCCGTTGCAGCCTTGAGACTGGAAACACACTCAGAGCACTCGCGCTTTACAGTAAGCTTGCGCTCAATCATGGTCGTTTCCACATCGGCAAACAGAGCCCGAAGCTCATCGTCTGTCAGGTCCTTCGGCTGTTTAACGGAATCAGTTGCGGGAGCAATAGGATCGGGCTGTGTATTTGGAGCCGAATCACTGGAACCCGAAGAGCAACCAAGAGCCTTCGCCTTGCGTGCTACACAAGCAAGAATGCTCGTCTTGTTCCCCGGCCCCTTATAGCGGCCAATCAGGCGGCGAGCCGCTGTTACGTGAGAATTATGGACGAAGACCCCATTAGAGAGGGCAAAGTTATTAGTCCCTTCTACTTCAATGTCATAAACATCTTCTTTTGTGTCAAGTTTCTCGACGCTCATAACCTTATGGTTATAAAAATCTGCCTGCGTTAGGCTCTTGTCGTTAAGACGAGTTTTCAACCAAGCAAGAGAGATCTGCCCTTCTTGCCATTTATTTAGTATGGATTCTCGTGTTTCTTTAATTGTCGTCAGATTAAGGGTTAACTTATCAGTCTCGAATCCTGCTTTTTGGAACCATTTCTTTATCGTGAATCTGTCTATCTTATATTTGTCTTGTAGACTTGAGAAATTCGGATTTTCAAGATAATCACAATACATCTTCTCAAGATCTTGCCCAAAAGCTGCGGCAAAATAATCTTCTACAAGAGTTTTCGCTAATTCAGTTGGATGTTTGAATTCAGACAGATCCGCTTCATTAAGCCATCTTCTTATTGTAGAAGTTTCGACCTGTAGTCTCTCTGCAAGAAATTTTACTTCTACCCCAAGTTCCTTTGCAAAATAAATATCAACAAGACTAAGCCCAGAATTACCAATCTCCTCTTCTGGCCTGTTCCAATCGTAAGTCCTTTTCCCTTTCGAAATCGCATCGGAATGAGCAACAGAAAGAGCTTCATCCCCCAGAATGTGAGCCATCCTATTCTTCATGAAGTTAGAACGAGCACGAACCTCTTCTATAGTCCGTGTTCTTTTGTCTTTATTCCCTGCGTCATGCAGTTTATGTAGTTTGCTATGATCTGCGCGAGAAATATATTCGAGGTTTTTTGGATCGTTGTTCTGTTTGTTCTCGTCGATATGATGAATTAGCTCTTCTTTCTTTGGAACCTGTCCAATGTCCTCGCGAGCGACCATGTGATGGGTGTATTCCCAATATTTGTACCATGGCTGGTATATCTTCTCATAAACAGCAGCTTGCCCAAACATTTCACTATCTTTGATATACAGAGGCATCAAAGACTGTTGCTCTTTAAGAGCAGAAGCCTCTACATATTCGAAGTCCCTTGTAAGAAATGGATGGTTTGGTGTACAGATAACAGTTTCGCTGTTGTCGAGAGTCACTTTAACGACATCTGCGGATACCTTCGCCTTCCATGCCGCAGTTACCTGTGCAGGGACAACTGCTTTCTGTCCCAGACTGAAGCTGTAGACCCAAACCTCTTGGCCTTCGTTCACTCTGCGAACAAGTTCCTGCATTTCTACTTCTTCGCCATTAAGCAATTTTATTTTCTGTTGGCCAGAAATACAACAATCCGGGACAGGGAACGATCTACCCGGCCCACAGAAGGTCTTTTCTCCCAACTTGTTGCGCTGCTCAGAAGAAAGTTTGGCATCTTTCAGAGTTTCTTCTGATAAGATTCCATCCTTCGCCATGGCCGCCAACTCAACCTCCATCTGAGCATAGACCTCTTCTGCATCTATTGTCTGCCCCTGTGTCTCAAAATCTTCCAGGGCGTAAACAATATACGTTTTCTCGTCAATCTCCGCTTCGTCCTGCCCAAGATATTTCCCATCTTCCTGTTTTAACGCCATAATTTTCTTGGCGAAATCAGCAAGGACAGAATCTTCTGCTTCTGGACGAGCTTCTTTAATGACTTCAAAAACTTTGCTTTCGTCGTCGTTTAGCTCAATGGGGGCACCATCTTTGATCTCAATAATCATTCCTGTTGCCTCCTCTGAATCCCGAACTTCCCAAATCATCTGTGTCGGGAAAATCTCTTTATGAACCGGATCTTCTTCTTTAACAGAATCGTAAGCGAACCCTTCCACTTCTACTGTAGTAAAAGGATCTGCATCAAAATTAACCAGGCTAAGCTCCTTGAAAAACATATTGCCGGGGATCAGATTAGCCTTTCTCTCAACTTCAGTGTCCTCGTCTTTGTACGTCTTCCCTGGAATATGTGAGCACATGCCGTCTTCTGGATCGAGCCAGTCTGCAAAACAAATGCTACAGAAAGCATGATCTGACCCAAAACCTACAGATACAGCATCAAACAGGCCAGACTCCATCTGCTCGATCGTAGTCGGATCAATAATATCGGCACCGACTTTGACGTAGCCGAGTCCGCGCCATCCATCCGCCAGAACGGCTTTGCTTCTTAAGAAGGAGGCCATTGCCCGAACTTGCTTTTTGATTGGAGTCGCTTGATCTATTAAAGCAAGAACATTTGGGTCCCCAACCAGATCTTGAGGGACCGTGTCTATATATTGGGCGGAAACGACTTTGCCAACCGGATCTGCATCTGGGTTATGATGCTTGAGGATCGGCGCACGCTTTCCCTTTGTGAAACTATCCGCGCCAATCCGCATCATGCTTGGCAAGTATGCCCGCTCATTCTTATTGGAAATCGCAGAATGAGTTGCCTCAAAATACGTACGAAGTCGCCTTTTGCCGTTAAGAGAAGCGGAATCCTTGAATGTCTTCCACTGCTCTTCTGTCGGGTTTACAATCTTATAACAATCTCGGAAAGATATAATTTTATTACTCATCTAACCAAAGTCTCCCATTAATTGCGCGTTAGTCTACAATTGCACTCTGGATGTAGAGGAGGCAATTCTTCGTAGATTATAGCATCACCAGTTTTCCACCGCAAAGTGGATTTGCTACAGATTTCACAAGGTTGCGAATCTGAGCAAAGGAGAGAGATCTCTTCTGCCCCTTGTGCCTTATATCCGTCAGCTAATCCTGCGTTATAAGCACGTCTTATTTCGCCTTCGTCAATCATCTTGGCCCGATGAGCCAAAACCTTGAAGATGATACTGGCGGCTTCCGCATCTACGACAGAGAGTTCCTTGACTCCTACCAGATTGCTCTCTACCTGTTCGAAAACGTAATCACGGAGTTTATTTGTGAATCTGGTTACGTGCCGCTCTATCTTCGCGTCTGTTGGAGCAAGATTTATCTCATAATATGGTTTACTAGTGTCATTGATTCCAATTCGATAAGCCCGCTTGGCATGATCAACAAGTTTGTTCCTGCCAGTTTCAAAAGCAATACCAAATACTATTTTCGCTGTTTCTTTGTCCCATCCGCCGTTAGAGACCATGCCTCTTACGTCTTTCTCAAGGTCGTAAAGAACCGTCGACAGGGGCGGCCTTTGGGCAAAAATAGAATTAAGCTCAGAAGTAGCTCTGGCATCGTAACTGTCATAACAGTCTTTGTTTAGCTTAGCTGAAGACCTAGTCCCGTGTTGATTTCGCGGCTTGTTCTTATTAGCCGCCGAACCAGACGCCTTAGCCGGTCTAGCCACAGGCTTCGCTGTCTTTGCTACCTTCTTAGCCGCAAGTTCTTCTTTCCTATGTTGTTCTGCTACTTCTGTCTCTTCCTCTATATCTCCCTCTGTAACAGAGGTCGCATTAGAACGAGCAACAGCTTTGGATTCGGCCGACCATGGCTCGTCCAAGCTTTGCATCAAAACTTTGGGCTCTTCGATCTGCCGCCAATAAGAGTTAAGCCAGTCCTCTTCTGTGAAAGGCTCTTTTCCAATCGCGTCTCGTGCCTCATCATGAGACAATAGATTCTGCATATACATCTGCGAGCAATGATTCTCAAGAGCTTGTTTGACTTCGTTATCAATCTCTTTAAAAACCAGATAGACCTGATTCTCTTCGTCATCAAGAGATTCTTCCGGGAAGGTACTCTCTCTAAGAAGCTCTTTGATTACAAAAGTGTTTATAAAATCCTCAAAGATCCGCTGCTCTGACTTGGTCCTGTCAATAAGATTTCTCGACAATGTTTGCGCGGTCGAGTTCCCCTGGATACTAATCTTCCCATTCCGTCGCACAACTAATGTATGGTTTTGTGTCTCAAAACACCAGACTTTGTCTCTATAAAAGATCTTCTCAATCTGAGAAGTTCTAACTTCTACCGCCGCTTTAGGGTGGAAATTAACTCGCCCAACTCCTTGATGAGCAGGACCAAGAGCCGATCTCCATCCTATTCTCAGAGCTAACTCTTGGACATTATCTAATAATTCTTTACTACTAGAATAGTAACAAAATCCCTTTCTGTTTTCTCTAGAATCAAAGGATCCATCACCTAAAACCAGCGCGTTTAGTAAAATTTTTAGTTGCCGGGCAGACAGAGACAAAAATTCTCGGGGTATCTTTTTGTTGTCACTATAAGTTCCAACACTATCTGCTAAATATACCCATAACGATTTACAATTAATCCAAAATCTTGAGCATTCATCACCATCAACAGAAATATATTCGTTAAATTTAAAAGGCAGCCTCTCAAGCAAAGACCGTATTTTAACTACTTTCCCCAGATTTACTCTGTTGCTCTGGGAAATAGAAAGCGCCCATTTCCCTTCGACTTTCGCTAAAGTACCCTCACTGATAAAATAACCCAGGAACTCTAACCAGTCATCCATATTAATATTATTAAACGGGCCTAGATTTTCATGGTTTGTAATCCTCTTGTCGTAATCAATCTGAGGAAGGTTAAAATTTATTCGTTCGATATTTTTAGTCTCAGAAGAAGAGGTTAGCAGACAGAACTTTTTGACCCGAATATCCCCAACTTCCCTAAATTCCCAAACAGGAGCTTTTTTGTATTTATAATTGCCATAATATAGTTTATGGTTCGGAGTTATACATAAATCAATATGACGATTTTTTACCTTGTGTAATTCCCCTTCATAATCAAATAGAAGCAGTCCGTCTTTCGGCTCCTGAAACTCAAGCTGCTGACTATCCCTGTTAATAGTCGCGACTAAATCATTTTCAGAGTATTCCCAATAATATTTCCAACCATGATCAGTAAGTATTTGCGTATCTTTATCAAAACACCTATTGGCAGATCCGCCTTCTCCCATGTCGACATTGCTTACACCAAGGCCAGAGAACACTCTCTGTTTAAAATGCTCAAGAACATCTTTTGGGTCAAGAGCTTTTCCCTCAGAACCCTTAACCTCGATCTCGTGCCTTTCTGGTGTGACCCAAAGACCATCCGACGGCATACTAGCCAGTTCTCTTTGAACTAACTCTATCTCTGTAGTCCCATCTGGGAACGTCATTGCCGGATTTTTCTCTGTGCCGACTTTATAATGGAAGAGGGGGAATAAATATTGATAGTAAAGTAATTCAATATTTTCTTCTATCCTGCGCAGCGCACGGATATCATCTTTTATTGGAACAGTGATTGGAGTTCCAACGGAAAACCCGTCTCTCTTGTCAAAGTAGAAATGAATTACATCCTCCGGATTAAACTCTACTTCTTCTTTTCCCCAAACACTTTGTCTGTATTTTAATATCCTGCCATATTCATCTCTCTTGAAACGAATCGTTTCTGCCGGAGCAATGAAATACCCAGCCACAGGATCGAATGTTTGTCCATTCAGTTTGTATGATTTACCACCAGAAGCTTTCTTATCCCGCTTCTTAACCCAAAATGCATTATGCAAAGCGATAAGAGACCCGACCGTACGCTGGAACAAAATCTTTATTGGGATGCCGGTGGCGGCCTCTATCTGTTGGAAACGCCTACGAACATAAGAGACCCTTGTTGGGTTTTGACCAACAAACTCGTATCCTTCTTTCATAAAGAGCGCTTCTCTCACAGCAAACGCTCTGCGCACGTACGCCTCAACGTCAATTATTCGGCCAACTTCTGCCAAGTCCCATTCGGGCGCTTCCCACATCGCGCTAACGACACGACTTCTGCCCATGTTGTGAGTGTAAGCTTTAACGGGCGACGGGATAATAACAGGAGTAACCGCTTCCTTCTTTGGCAAGAAACCAGAGGTCTCATCTTCCTTATATTTTACTCTTGCAAGAGGACGCTCTGTTGTCTCATCCGCCATTGGTGCTCCTCTTCTCGAAATCTGCTATCCACTCTCTGACCTTACTAAGATCTTGCGCGCTGACTTCTTTTAAACAGTCTTTTATAATAATACCTGATTCTGAAGTTTTTTGCGCGCCCGATCCAGTGCCAGTGGAAATTGGCTGTGCTGTCGCTTCGCTTGTAGAAATAGTATCTCCAGATCCATCCTGACTTTCGTTCGGCGTTGCTGTGGCCGCGACCAATTTGAAAGAACCATCTGGTAATGCCGTAAAAGTATAACCAGTTTTTCCGCTTAACTGTTTTTCGAGTATATAGCGCAATTGCTCTTCGTCAAAATTTGTGTCAGTCCCACATTTTAGTCCGTTCTTGACGATCGCCGACAACAAAGCCTCAATCATGAATATCAATTGGATGATATTTGTCTTGAGCATCGTCTGCCCCATCTTATTGCTCATCCAACCGAAATCAGTTCCAAGGAGATCGTAGATCAGCTGTGTTGCCCAATCGAACCAATCTTGGACATATGCTATTGCAGCCTGAATAATATTCCGTACTTGAATAATCGGGTCGATTATCGCACCCGCGTCCATGTAGTATTGATCGGCTGGTTTCGGGATCTTTTGATCCTCGGGCGGGTAATTGACGCTAGAAAAACTTGCAGCCCCAGTCTTCTCTGATGTCGGGATGTTGTTTGGACTCCATCTTGTCCCGTCTCCGGCAATGGGCCGTGGCCTTGGTGGAATCTGATTCTCAGCTTGCCATCTGCGAGCCTTTATCTCGTCCCATACAGCCTGCCTTTCTTGCCGCTCCATGTAAGTATCGCCATAGCCATTCTCTATTTGGTCAAGGGCATAAGCTATCTCTTCGTCTGGAACATGCGGCGGTTCTGGGTTATAGCGCTCGTAATCAGGAGTATTGAATAGCTCTGCCCCGGCAAAACTTGCTTCAAACGGATTATAAGGATTGCCTTCGTATCCCGTGCCAGCGGCCACTGATCCCTCTGATCTGGCGTGAGAGAAAAGCCCGCTATCTCCAAGGGCGTTCGGCCCCGCAACACCTACATGATAATTAAGATTCATCTGACTCTCTGAGAATGGCAGCTTGAATTGCTGGGCGATATAGAGAGTCTGATTTATGTGATCAACGACACAGATGATTGGAGCAATGATCATCTGAATCCACTTATCAAGCCATTCTCCTAAAGCCTCAAGGAACGGGCTTAAGATTGGACCAATAAGTTCTATTATCAAGTCGAGATTAAGAGAAAAGTCTAAATTGAGCTTTGCTAAGTATTGACTCAAAGTTGCCAACAAGGCAAGGAGGTCCTGTGGGCAGAGATGAGACAACATCTCAAGAAGCTTACAGATATTAATGTTATAGCCGGGGTTCTTTAAAAGATCCATCAGCTTATCGAGCAAATCAAAACGAAGCTTTATGTTTAGAAGATGGATCTCAAGCAGATTGCCATTGGGTAAAAGCTGTGCGCCATCGAACAACCGACCAAGGCAAGGGATACATTCTACTATTGCAGAAGAAACATTACCAATAGATGGGTTGGTTACCAGCTCACCCCAATCAATGTCCCGTTCTCTCCCTTTAAGCCCGGCCATAAAACCCTCAGGACTACTCATTGAGTTCTGCCAATAGTTTATCTTCTGTTGCCCTTCTTGGGCCGCAACAATAGCAGACGGATCTGTCGGCGCTAAAGTAGATTGGGAGTTCTGTAATCCTGGGTAATAGCTTAGTTGCTCTCGCGTTCTTTCTGCGAAATTTCTAGTTGAATAAGCGTCCCGATAATGGGAGGCATAAGCGTAATCCTCTTCTCTGTATTGAGCAGACTGGGTCTCAAAATGCCTTACAATTAATTGGTGATCCCCAGGGAAAACGCTGAAATCATCACTCATAATTAACCTGTCACCATATCCAGTACGCCACCGGCTTTGCTAGCCGCCTCGTACGCAGCTTTCTTGGCCTGTGTAATAGAATCACTCCCGCCTTGGACCACAACATGAGTCACTGGGCCGGATTGAGAAGTAGGGCCGCCTGTAGTATTCACAAGCATGTTGCCGACCGCATGAACAAGTTTACAATCGGCTTTGCCCATGAAATCCTTCATAATTAGAGGAAATAATTTAGCATAAGCAAGCTTCGCTGCAACTTTATCGAATGTCGCTGGATTCAAAGGATTCAAGGGGGCCATTATTATTTACCTCCAAGAGTGGGGACTCCTGAATTATTCTCTGCCGCCATCTTCTTTATAACTTCTCTGTACATATCAAAAGTAATCTCTGATATGTCGCGCTTGAACACCCTTCGGGCCGCCTCAAGAACACGGATATCTTTCTCTGGATCAATAGGCACTGAAACGTTCTTACACTTAGTCTCAAGCTCTTTACAAAGAGCATCGCATTTCTTTATCACTTCGGCATATCCATCTAATACCTCTTGTGATTTCCTCAAACGTTTTTCTAAATCCGTTTCCCCTTCAACAGCGTCCTTCTCAAGGTAAGGCAAGATAAGCTCACTTGGATTTGGCGGAGTCCATGTGGACTTCGAGGTCATCTCCAATAAGCGCCTGTCTTTGTCTGAAAAGAACTTCTGTTTGAAGTTGTTGTCCATTAGACCGCATTCTCCGTAAATTCTACTTTTATCTTAATATTGGTCTTTGTCTGAGCGTCTGTATTCGGCGGACAAGTTATAAGATACCAAAAAGGATAATACGTTGTAGTATCAGAGGTGCCACTTTCCCCGATGTCGTCCATCGAGATTTCGTTGCCCCAATCAAGAGAATCCCAGAAAGAACCAGTTGGTTCCGTGTCCCCCGGATAAAGCTTAACGCCCCATCCTGTTTCGTCATAAATAGTATCATCGAGACCGCCAGTCTCTACGCTATCTACTGATTTTACAACAATAGTCGAATACCATAACAACACATCATCGTTTTTCAAAAACAGCTGCACAGAAGACGTATCTCCTGCCTTGCCTTCGTGTGTCGTCGATACAGGGGCCGTGCTCGTAACTTCAACGAACTCGTCGTCTTCTTTATAATAAAGCTTAATCGCCATTTGGTCTCCTAAATGTTACTCCGGATTCCCAGCCTGCCGCGCTTTTTCTTTCTAAGTCGTTGCTGCCTTTTCTCTTCTTCTATCCCTTCCATATCATATTCCCAGCCAGGACGAGAAGAACCAACCATCTGATTTGGGCTGACCCTGGCTGGCAGATGAGCACCGAATAATTCCATCGCAGGACTTTCTAATTTGGTTTGTAGATTTGTCCTATTATCTCCCAAATCTCTAGATCTATTAGACTCTACGTTATTTGAGACTTTCTGTCTAGGGCTCAAAGATGACAAAGCAGCCACAATTGGATCACTTTGTTTCATCCATCCAAATTCTATATAAAATCCTACAATCGCCAAATTTAAAGCATCAAGTTTATGATCTTTGACGCGCCCATCAAGCCCACCATAAACTGGCGTTCCAGTTGGAGAAATCCTTTCTATGATGTAGTTGCGAATCTGTTTTTCCAATTCTTTGTCCGCCGAAGAAATTCTCATCCTGTCTTGCTCAAAAGCTCTGATGGAGGCATTAACCATAAACGGTTTAGCTGGGACTTTCCTCTCTTCACGAGTAACAGGATCTTTAGACAGGATAGACGCTCCAGAATCGTATTTCCTGAGGATATCTAACAGTCTAGCAGTATCAGGATCTCCGCCTTTCCTACGTTCCTCGTAACTCATTTTCCTGAGCAGCTCATAATTTGAACTACCATTACCACTATCTGCATAAATAATAGACGGTCTCCATTTCTTATTAAGATCAACAAGGGCTTGAACGCCGTTCAACTGTGTAAACTCAGAACTACCCACAGAGACAGCCTCTACTACCTGAAAATAATTTCCGGATATATTCTGGCCCAAGACTACAAGCTCGGCTCCGTGTTTTTCGTTCCAGTCCGCGCCAATGGAGTACCGCCACCCATAAGTTGGAGATTGATCTTTATACAGATAAGACCGCAAAGACCTCTCTACATATGCTGGCCGATAAACACCTTCTTCTGAGAACCCCCATTGTGCCTCTAATTCTTGAAGCCACTGAGACTCTGTATAATTAATCTTATCTTTTTCTACCTCGCGCCAGTGAGGTAATACTCTATAACTATAGAAAAATTCCCTGTATCTAGGGTCGTCTTCACAGATCTTATAATAGATGCTCTTAAACCCCGTCGGCGTACCGAAGCCAGTAAAAGTGACTCGACCTGTCGTTTGCAGAATTGGGAACAGGCCACCAACAACAGCTTGTTCGTCTATATAAGCAAGCTCTTCTGCAAATATATGGTCGGCCGAACTACCACGCACAGACATGCCTTCTGTTTTGCCGCGCGTGCCAAGAGCAAACCCCTTAATGCTTGACCCGTTCTTTAAAACAATCTCATAGATAGGAGAAGAGATGTCTTTCTCCACGGAAGTAGCCAATAGTGGGTTTCGATACAAGAAGCTGCGAATTCTCTTGAAAATTTCTTCAGCATGGATCTTCTGTGGAGCGGCGACAACGATTCTCTGATTGTCTTTAGTGGTAGCAAGGAATGTAATGGATACCGATACTAATTCCGTTTTTCCGCTTCTACGGGCGATTCTTAAAGCTTTTCGGGCACTTGAACAACGCATTACTTCTTCTTGATAATGGCGCGGAATCCAAGGATCCCCATTTGGATGTGTTAACCATTTCTGCGCCCAGAGAACTGGATCCATCAATTCGTTTGCCTGCTTCCATTCTTCGGCAGAAAATAAAGGTTTAAGTTTCAGGTCAATTGGGTCCTTGGGTACGCCAGCACAATCTACAATGAATCTATTCTTCAGTGATTTGCCAAATTCATCAGTAGCGTTTTGAAACTTTTTAATTTGGCGCCGAACACAAGCAACACATTGAGGTCGGACTTCCTCGATCTTAAACGGAAGAGAGATCTTCGCTAAGTCAGATAAATCTGAGGTGTCGTATAATTCTTTGTCGTCTTCTTGAGCCATAAGAACTACCTGTGGAGCATCATGCCTTCTTGGCCGAGCCCGGATCGGGCACTCATCATTCCTTGATTCATCAATTGTAGAGACATCTGTCTCATCGTAGAAGCCTTAGCACCCGTAAAAGCTGTGTTATCGCCAACCCAATTGAACTTTCTAGATCTCCTAGAGGTTTCAACAACTTTGTCCAGCTGGCCTACTGTACCACGAACAAGAACGTCTCCAAGGGCATAGCCGCCGAAAGAACCGACTAGCCAACCAACGCCTGCCCCAAGCGCAGTCCCAATTCCAGGCAAGATAGCAGATCCTATTCCAGCGCCTACAGACCTACCTACGTTGCTCCCAACGCGCCATCCCACGTTACCAGCCATAGCGCCAGCAGCAGCTGTTGCTTTTTCTTTTGGGCCGCCTGACTCAGCAAAAGCAGCGTAAGCCACAAAAGCAGATCCTAATGCTGCGCCACCAATCCCACCGCCCTTGCCTCCTAATTTACCTTTAGCAGCCAACCCACGCTCTTTTCCTATAAATTCTCCAACTCTTGGGTTTTTTGCGGCCATCCGTTCAAGCCGTTCAAAGTATTCACTCGATCCTCTATGAGTAGAACCCCATGGTCTTGTCCCCTGTGGAGAAAAAGCATAAGCTGCCAGCCCTCCTTGGGCGAAATTACCAGCAAAAGCCTGTTGCCCAAAAGAGTAAAGGCCACTCTCTAGCTTACCAACTTTTGATTTTGATTCTTGTAAAAAAGACACTCTATCTTCCGCCTATGCCGAATTTTCTTCTAAATCTATCTTTTAGCTCCGATCCAGACGCCTCCAGTCTAGATAGATTTTTAATCATCGCTGGCCTTGACCTCATAGATGCGTTCGCGGCTGCAGAAGACAAACCTAGATATCCGGCCAAAGCCACTCCTCTAGTAGAACGAGAAAGGCTGCTCATTCTTGAGTGGATTCCATTCCTTATCTCGCTCATAAAAGAAGATCTTGCTGCGCCCTGTTGAGCCGAACCTGGAAATCTTTTAGCAAGCTCTCTGCGCCCCCAACTCTTAGACATCGGCCTTATCCCGCTAGCCTGAAGGCCAGCAAATCTTTGTCTGGTCGCAGAACCAGCAGCACCAAAACGGGCCATACTAGCTCCTTTGCCTACCGCTCGCATGCCCGCGTATCCGCCTATGCCTCCGATGCCAGCGCCAATTGCTGCACCATAAAGTCGATTGCCAGGATCTGCGTTATAGGCTCCCAGCCCAGCGCCTACCACAAGGCCAGCCCCACCAGTTCTTAACGCATTCCTTCTGGCAAAACCAGAGATGCCTCTTAATACATTACCAGCACCCGGCATCGTTCCTCCTATAAAAAGAACAATAATTCATAACTATTATAGCACTTAGCGCTTTGTGGCATAAGACCTTTTCGCTGCGCTGACACTGTGCATCTTTGATCCTTTGCTGGCATTGATAAACGGCACAGCATTAACCCCTTGCGATATCTTCCTTAGCGATTCTCCTGGGTTATTCGCGTTCTTAACAACATTAGAAAGACTTACTCCTGAAGCTCTTGGTGCCGGAAGACTTGGGATAATATCACTAATCATTCCTCCTATCTCTTTCTCAAAACTAGAGAACTCGGGGAACATCAACTTCTTAATCCTCTCTTCTTCCAAAAGACGAGCTTTTTCTAGCGCAACAAGTTCTTCTCCCGCTTCGGCACCCCAAAGAGATTGTTCTGGCATCATGGCTTTGTGCCTAGCCATGGCCTCTTCTAGTTTCTTCGCGTTCTCTCGTCTCGCTAGAATCACATTAGCGAAATGCTCTGCATTCTTATAAGGCATTCTGTCTGGAGTCAGAGGAACAAGATCCTCCTCAGCTTTTGCTCCTCTTGCCCTCTTGATGATTCCAATCCCTGTCTCTTGTTGCGCCGAGAACAAAACAGTATCCGCTTTCTCTGCCGCCCGCCGAGCCGCCTTCTCTTTGGCCGCCGGGAGAACTCGGGCGACAAGTTCCTTCTCGCTCTTAATCGTCCATTTTTGCCAAGGTCCTTTCCCTGAAAGATTAACAGCCTGATTGCCCCGACCCGGTCGGAAGAACTGGACGAGCCTATCCGCAAAGCCAGAGCCGAAATCAGAATTATTCTTAACCGCTAACGCGCCGAGAGTGTTCTCTGCAAGAGGATGAATCCCCTCTAAAGAAGATGGAGTATATTCTGCAAGCCCCGACATATCATCAGAGAGACCCTTGATCTGCCGCTGCATTCTTTCTGCTGCTGTGAAAGGGTCTATCTTGTTCTGCGCCGACCCAAAGTCAATCCATGATGTTCTTCCTGATGTTGGGTCGTACATCACATTTCTGCGACTTATGTCTTCGTTCAGGAATCCTTTCTTTGACAGGGCAAAAGCTTGCTCTTCTACATCTTTTAGAACAGACTTTGGAAGTTTTATCCCGGCCTCTTTGAATTTTTCGAGTGTTTGGCCAGGCATGTACTCCATGAAGAGTTTGCCTTCGTGCATCCCATAAGTGGCTGGCATAATATCGCCATCTAAAGATCGCAACGCCCCGTATTCATTTTCTAATGTTTTTTGGCCAAAAGAGTAGAGCCGCTCTCCTTGTGGGAGAGCTTTGAGTTCTTCTAATGTCTCTTTCATGACATATTGGAACTTCTCTCCTCCGACCTCTGCTTCATGCAGGAAAGCCCTTCCGAACCCACCATGACCAATCTCTCTTATCCTGCGACCACTCTTCATCGCATCTATAAAAGACGTGCTCTCTAGCATAGAAGCGATTGAGCCATTTTTGCTTCCAAAGAATTTTTCGGCAAGCCTTTTTGCCGGATCCCAACGAGAAGCGAAATCCTTTTTAAACTCAGTTAGTTTATCACGGGTTTCTGCTGCAAAAGTTCCACTATTGGGCATGCCTGAGAACTTTTGACCCACAAAGGCATTCGGGCCAAACCTTCTCCTGAGCGCGCGGCCAAGACGTCTTGAAGTGGCAACCTCTTCTCCGGTAAGCTCTCTCTCTTCGTCGCCAAATCCTTGTAGATAAGTTCCATATGCGCCGAGCATAAGGTTTCTGGAAAGCCTTGTAAGCTCGGTAAAAGTATTAAAGGTTATTGGCTGCCCGGTCGCTTCTGAAGCCTCATGGATGGCCTTGTAGCGCGCCAGACTCCAAATGCCTTCGTCTCTGAAACGAGCCTGCTCTTCTGCTCCGGCTGCAGCCTCACGACTGATTATGTCTCCCGATTTCTTGCCGAAAGGCAAAGCTGCGACCATGCCTTCTCTTAACAGGCTAAGAGAAAGATTTTCTCCTTCGTCGCCGACTAAAACACCAAGACTTCTGCCGTATGTTTGGTCCGAGCCAATAAGAAGCCTGAGGTCTCCTTGCTCGTCTATTAACCGACTAAGCCTTTCCGCCGCTTCTTCCCCGCCCGGCTGGCTTTGCCAGATACGGACTTCTTCCATTGGGTCGGCGGCATGACCGGCTGTTTCGGGGGCATCAATACCTGATAGACGGACAGAGATAGACGGAGAAAGTAAATTGGTTAGTCCCCGGCGCTTAAGGAGAATAGTATCTGCGTCTTCTGCTGTTATCTTGAAATCAGAGAGGCGGACTTCTTTGAGCCCAGTGGTCTTGGCTAAGCCTTCAACTCCAGCCAAGTTTGGAGCGAAGAGATCAGTGCCCCTGAACTGGCCCAGCTGAGCTTGCGAAGCAGCTTGCTTTTTATTCAGCCGCGCCTCAAGGGCAGACCATTCATCAGAATCATCAATTACATTTTCTCTGAATCTCAGGACTTCAGGATCTATAGGGACACCAAGGAGAGAGGTTGGCAATCCTCTGTAGCCAGAGCCAAAGTCAGAGCCAGCCCGAACTTCTGCCGCGCCCAAGCCGGTTGAGTCCGGATGGATGCCTTCTATGGTATTGTATTGGTCATCATAACCGCCAGAAACACGGTCCCATTCCTTCTTCTTCTCTTTCTTCTTGCTTGTTTCTTCGGACAGGAACTGGATAAACTCATCTAGGATAGTGCTCTCACCCGAAACGACCTCAGTTGTCGCCTCCGGCGCCTTAAGTATGGCGTCTAATAAGGTTTGACCCAATAACCATCATTCCTTAGGGGATAGCTTCCCAGTCGGCCTCAATAACCTTAGAATCTGTTTTGGCTTCTTCTACTATTTTACCAAGTTCTTTAGTAGAAGTAGCTTTCTGCATCTTCTCAATTGTCTTGCGCAATTCGGCCAAATGGGTGGAAACGTCTGCACTGCTCTTCTGCTTGAGAGCAGCGGCTTTCTTGTACTGTTCTTTCCTTGTGACCGCAAAGGACTCAAGGATCTGCAACCTACGCTTGTTGAGCTTTTCCTTGATCTCCAGTAAAGGATGAGGGATTGTGCTCTCCATTACCTTCTCTTCGCTTTCTGTCCTTATCGTAGTCAACAATCTTGGTCCGTCTTCTTTGTCGCCGGATAAAGCCACATTGGCCCGATAGCCAAGGAGGTCTATCTCGACCAATTCATTAACCAGAACCATCTCATAGGTATTTTGCGGATCAACATCGAGGCTCTGAACATATTCCTTTGTCTGAACCCGGATGTAATTGGACTCCAGAGGGCATGCTCTCCCGACGGGCCACCGTTCTGTTATCGGACACCTAACTCCCATCGGGCACTTATGCGGCGAAGCACAGAGCATCGGCACGAAGGCAGAGACGCCTGTCTTCATCCGGCGCACATGATTCATGAACCTTTGTGCTTCCTGAGGCGTCATCTTGATGTCACTGTAATCGTCTAGATCTATATCAAGGAAATCAAACATCTTGGTTCTGGATAAAGAACCATCCTGTTTAATCAAGGTGCCATCAAGCTTTATAATGGCGACATCATCCATCTTGCCCGAATTAACTCCACCCATCAAAAGGCCTCCAGTGCTATAGTTACCGTGTCTCCGATCTTGTATTCAGTCATCTTTCTCTCGTATTTTCCAAATTCTTCCATAAGAGAAGAGTTATCCACCTTCCCATAATCAAAAAGCGAACAAAAGAAAAGCTTTTCCCGGATCTTCTTCTGCTCCCATGTCAGGCGTGGGCGACAACCTTCTGGAATTTTAGAAAATTTACGATAATATCTTTCCGATTCTGTATACTCTTCTTCTGTTTCATCCGCTCCGCCAAAATAAGTAGGCGAGATATAAGCAGTGTTAGGCTGACACCAGCTTCTGTCCTCGCATGAGAGGAACAGTTGTCTCGCCTCTTCTCTTCTAGCTTCTTCGTGCTTTGTAAACTGTTCTTCGTCCAGGATTATCCAATCCCATACGCCCGCTTCTGTTTTATCCCATATCTGATAACGAGTCATGCTACTTCACCTGTTGGCAAAACAAGATTCGGTGCAGAGAGATATCACTAAGCACTCCTGTAAGCGCAGGCTCAATGAAGAAATCATCGTATTGTACGCCGCATAATGCCCAATCAAACCAATGATCGGGATCCTTCTCGGGGACCAAGAACAGGCGAAACTCTGGGCCTCCTTTAAAAGGATAAAAATAACCACGGCCTCCGAAACCCTTCCTGGCTTCCTCAAAGTTTGGATAGATGGCCACAAGATAGTCTAGGAAGGTATTCTCTTCCCGAGCTACGCAAAACCAAGCATAACTTTTCCCCGGTTCAAAAGAGATCATTATCGCCTGATCCTTACAAAGGCAGTGGCATCAAAGAATCTAGCAAAGATATAGAGAGGCATCTCACAGACCATATTACCTTTCAGGATGGAAATCCAACCAGAATGCTCATCTACGTTAGCGACCCTATAAGCCGTGCCAACATCAAAAGCCTCAATGCCTTTTGTTTTACAAACGGCCGGGGAGCCAGGAACTATCTTTAGCTCACAAGTTGCATCGTTAGGATGAACAACCCACCACTGTTCGCCCTCAACAAGAGGATAATCCATTGGGTCTATTTTTAGATATGCCATCTTTACTCCTACTTACATTTGCTGGCCCAATTATCATTGAGCCAACATATCAGAGTTATTACATTATCTCCATTGTTGCGCAAGAATAAGTCTTTAGCCAATTTGGCATAATGACAATCTGCGCCTTCGGCCCTGTTGTTGGTAAACCATTCCCAACGAGCCAGCATGCCCTTCTCGTCTCCAAGTTCTTCTTTGAGCTTTACTAATTGATTCAAGGTCTCGGGCTTGAGCAATTCGTCGAGGATCTTCCTTAGCCGGTTAAGTAAAAATGTCGGGTCTTCGTGCATAATAGCACCTTTTGCGCAATTAGCGTCTTCGTGGGATACGCTCCAATATAGTATCGATCTTCTCTCTTTGTACAGATTGTTCTTTCTTTATTTCCTGCAAAGTAGCTTTTGTATTATCAATACATTCCTGTATCTTCGTAAACTCTTCTCTCTTCGCAAAAGTCTCTCTGGCAAGTACCATGACGTCTGACTTGCTTACATTAATCTTCTCTTGAATAGAGACCTGTTGATTATTGGCCCATACCACGGCACTCGCTATCATCCCAACGATAACAAGAATAATTGGAGCTAGCTTAAGCCAAATAGAAGAGCTTCCGTTTGAATTTCTTTCTGGACCCATTGAGTTCCTCTCTTCTCGGCTTCTCCCATTAACGAGTAGATATTTCAAAGCCGATTCCCCTTTTACATTTTAGTAACACATCTCCTTACTGCCCGCCAAGAAGAAACCGCTTTTCCTTGGCCTTCTCTTCGACCGGAATATGAATCCTCAGGATCCCTTCGTCAAGCGAAACTTTCGCTCTCTCAACATCCATTGCTTCTTTGAGCGCGATAGACCTATCGATATTACACTTGAATTTGTCGGTGATGTCCTGGCGTGTGATGTTGGAGCCCTGAATTCGAAGAGTATGGCCTTCATTCCATATCTTGAGGTCTTCTTTCTTGAACCCTGCCAGGGCAAACTGAAGCTCTACCGCTAAAGGATTGTTTTCTTTATCAAAAATTGGAAGGAAGGAGCCTGGCGGCTTAGGATCGTTCGGCCAATAATAAAAAAACACATCTATAACATTCTGCTGGATAAACATATTTGTTCAGCCTCCTCAATCGGTAACACATATGATCTAAATAGACCAGTGCTCACATCTACCAAGATTTATATCATGGTTGATTGATTCGGCCAAAACTTGTCTCTGAGAGATTAGAAGCGGTTTACCGGCTGATTTGATTCGAGGATTGTTGAACCCATAAGAGAAGCTCCGGCGACGCCAGAACCGAGAACTGAGGCCTGCCACATACCAGGGAGTCTGTTCCCTTGCGCCATTTTGCCGAAGTACCCTTCCGCCCAACCACTGGCGTATCTTCCTGGAGCACCAAGTCTTCCAGCAAACCTCTTGCCCCAAAACGCGCCTACTCCGGGATGGCGTCCCAAAGCTCCAAGGGCAGCACCGACGCCAGCGCCTCCGAGTTGACTCTGGTCTCCTTCCATAAAGGCCCCGCCAAGCATGCTGGCACCGAGGCCGACTGCCGCGCCTCTCCCCGCACCCCCAAGATAATTACGCGCGCCAGCGGGGATCCTATTCCAGACGTTGCTGGCGGCCATCCCATAGACTCCGCTTCTTCTTCCCAGCATATTAAGCAACCCCATAATTTCTCCTTAACAGAACTTCTGGCCCGCGCATCCCGCGCAGTTATTGGGTCTGTCATTATTTTTGGGTTTAGAAGACTTCAACACTCTCGGTTTATTTTTCTTCATACGACAATGATAGCACAAATTAAATTGACCGGAAAGCTTTTTGGGCGATCCGGTCAATTGGCTGAGGGGCCATGAAACGCAATTCAAATATAGCTCATTCTTTGCCGAAGAGCAACTTCTTTTCAGAAGCAATTTCCTTCATTGGAATATAGACAGACAGAATACCGTCTTCGAATTTTATATCAATTTTGCTCGTATCCAGATTCTTTTGCAGAACGACTTTCTTTTCAAATCTGCTCTTGAAGCGTTCAGAGATATCCCTTTCTCTGTTATCCCCGTAGATGTAGAGCTTATCCCCTTCCAGCGAAACACTAAGGTCCTCTTTTCTGTAGCCCGCCACGGCAACTTCCACCTGTGCTCCAATCAGGTTCTTTTCTTTATAGATCGGCCGAACGGACATTGGGGGTTTGGTGTCTGACTGCGGCCAATCGTAGAAGAACAGTCTGATGAATTCATCAAGGTCTGCAAATGGGGAAATGAACGGGGCTAGATTACACTCTCTCTTTTGGAAATAAACCATGATTTGCCTCCTAAAGCTTCATGCTCTGGGGGTCTACATGACCCCGAGTTCAAGACAAATTATAACCACTGATTTTTTCTTGTCAAGAAGCCAAAGGCTTTGCCGCCCAAGAATCTGAAGGGACTGTACCAGGAGTGTATAACATATTCGTCCTTATCCTCTTTTATGCAAAGTTTAGAGAAAACCAGAATACTCTCTGTTAAAAGAATAGCATATTCCAACAGAAAGAAACAATCTATTTTCCTATTGACCTTCCTCTGCTGCTGTATTATTAATATAAGACAATGGATTCTAAAACAAAGCAAAGAAGCACCTGGGTGTCAAAAAACGGTCCTTGTGTCATCTGTGGCTCTGAGGAAGAGCTGAACATCCATCATATGGATCCAGACTTAAAAACAGCAGAAAAGATTTGGGGCCTTCCCTTTGAGAAGAGGGAGGAAGAATTATCTAGATGTATCGTCGTTTGCCACGAATGTCATGTCGACATCCACTCCTCTCTTAGACGACAGAAAAGAAAGACTCGAATTCATCCTGATCGTGCTACTCTTTTATGCAGGCATTGCGGAGAAGAAAAGCCAATTGGCTCTAAGAAAGAAAACCTTTGCGAAACATGCTGGAAACAAGAAAAGAGACATAAAAGTTACATTATCTGCAAAGATTGCGGAGAGAAGAAACATCCGTATACCACTTCTTTGTGCAACGCTTGCTACTCAAAAAGAAGAAGGAAGGATCCACCAAAGAGAAGACAGGTCATTTGTAGAGTATGTGGAGAGAACAAATATCATGAAGCAGATAACATGTGCAAAAGTTGTTATATTAAAGAATACAGAAAACGCGCACCCCTCATCTCGTGCCTTTCTTGCGGAGAAAGGAGACAGAACCACTCGGGAGGTTTGTGCGCGACTTGTTATATGAGACAGAAACGATTAAAAGCAAAATCCTCAGAAACCCAAAATTGAGAAAAATATTTTTTAGAAGAACTCACCCCCTAAAAATCCTTCTATAAACCGAAAACAGAAACTCAATTTTTTAGAAAATGTAACCTAGTGAACATTCATTAGGGTCATTGCTTTACATTTACGTTTCGTGGCCACCCGGTCGGAATTCTCAAACAATATCAGTGTATTACTCGCTGGTATCCAACGAAAGGGAGTGTGTGATGCGTATTTCTAACTGGACAATGCCTACTGACAAACAGATCGACGAGTACCTGAAGATGT
>Ga0265297_10000962_pt1 | contig 74657 bp, 76 predicted proteins | sample Munlanlwell13791_FD_192502 | JGI IMG/M metagenome (GOLD analysis project Ga0265297, IMG submission 192502) | Leachate microbial communities from a municipal landfill in Southern Ontario, Canada - Leachate well 137-91 | ecosystem: Engineered > Solid waste > Landfill > Unclassified | place...
GATGGCGGATAGGGTGGCGGGGAGGGTGTTCATAGGGCCTCTATCGTGACTTTTATATCGGCAGGGTTGGCGTTGTAAGGGGATGAGGTGACGATCATATCGACACCCGTGCTCGCGTATTCGGCAATGTTTTTGGCACTGATTCCCCCCGTGGCAATTAGGGTGATGTGGGGATAATCGTCTCGGAGGATTCGGACGGCATCGGAGAGCTTGCTCAGGGGGAGTTTTTCGAGTTGGAGGATATCAGCACCCATCGAGGCAAATTTCAACGCTTGGGCAATATCTTCGGCTTCCATGACGATCTTTTTCTCTGGGTTGGCTTTTTTAGTTTTATTCAATGCTGTTCCGAATGATTCATCGGTGGGGAAGAATACGCGATGGTATTCGAACACAAGGATTGATTCTGAAAGCCCCAGACGATGCGCTACCCCTCCACCCGATTCGACCGCTTTGATGGCTATTTTTTTCGTAAATGGGGTGGTTTTACGGGTAGTGGCGACCACTATATCAGGATTAATACTACGAGCCAAGAGTACCGCCTCGCGGGTGTAGGTCGCGATCCCGCTGGCGTAGTCTATGAGGTTTTGGACGGATTTCCAGATGCGGTGGATATTGCCCGCTTCGCCATGGGCTTCGAGAAAGACGCTTTGGGGAGGGATGAGGGTGCCTGATTTGACGAACCCGTCGATCTCTAACCCGTAGAGTCCGCACAGCCGCACCGCTTCTTCCATGCAGGAGACGACGAGAGGGCGTTCGCGGGTGGCGAAGGTGATGCGGGCGCGTTGGTCGGTGATTCCCAGTGAGGCGGTGGTTAAATCACCGTAGGGGACGTCTTCACCCAGCAGGGTCTCAAGCTCTTGGTCGGTTAGGGTGATCATTTGGCTGTCTCCCATCCGATAAAAGCCCAGTTGACGGCACGGGGAGGACGGTTTTGTCCTACAATGATGTCACGGTAGTACTGGCGGGCTTTGGTTTGCTGTTCTTCGTTCAACTCATGGACGCTCCAGATCAGCGATTCGACGAACTCCTCTTCACTCCCGCTTCGGACACTGCCGCGTCCTGTTTCGATGTAATCGACGCGGGGGAGGTAGCCTTGGGTGTAGAGGAGAATCGGAATATACCAGTAATCGGGTTTGGTTTTTACCTTTTTGCCGATGTAGCGGAGAATCTCCATATCGACGAAACTTCCTCCAACTTTATAGGTGACGTAGCATGCACGACGGGCATGAGCGGACATTTTGGAGAGTGCCGCGTCGATGTCAGCAACCTCCATCGAGCGTGAGGCGACGACGATATCGATCGGAGGCAGATGACTCCAATCATCCTCCCAGCCGATATGATAGGTTTGTATATTCGTAATCCCCTCGCGCGCGGCGTAGGCTTGGAGCTCTTCGAGCATCTGAGCGGAGAAGTCGATAGCAATCACCTCTTTGACCCGTTTTGCTAAAGGGATAGTGAGTGCTCCGGGACCGCACCCGATGTCGAGAATTACTTCGTCTCCGGTGAGGTTCATGCGGGAGATAAAATCCTCGACGTAGGGACTATTGATTGTAGACGCCGCCATCTCTTTGGACTTGTCGTCCCAATCGGTACTGGTTTTGCTTTTAAAATCGGTCGCAGCTTTATGCTCACGATACATTTTGGCAAAATCGATCGGTTCTAAGAACATAGTATTTCCTCTATCATTTTTATATTATACTCAATCCCGCAGGAGATACATGTTCTGTGGATGATTAAAATATACTCGTTATCTAAAACAGATAATTGACTTCCACTCGGAGTTCCCGATTGGAGGTATCGTTGCCGTATCCTTCAGAGGGTCCACCGGTGTTGCCCAGGAATGCACTGGTCGCTGTCGAGAGGATCTCATTGTTTTGGATCATGTAGCGGGCTTTTAGTTCAAGTCCTTTGACACTGGCAACAGCGTATTTAATATCCATATTCCATTGGCGGGTATCACCGTTGTTGTAGTAGCGATCAGTAGCGCCTTGATACCCAACCTTCAGAGGGTCACGGTTATAGTAACTGTAGCTGATGGCGGTACTCAATCCGGATACCATTGCGTTAAAATCATAATCAAACTGCCCTTTATAGGCATAGGTATTGGCATTCCAGTCGGTAATCGTCATCGAACGGGTATATCCGTCGGTCGGGAATGCGCGCCACGGTGCGATCAAGTCTCCTCCGCCGTCTGTATGGGAATAGGCAACCAGGAACCGTGCCGCTTTGTAGTTGGCGATGGCACGCAGGGCGACCATATAGGTATCGACACGGTTGTCATCATCCCCTTTGATCTGCACTTTTGAGGTCCCCCCTGTAGGAGAAGTAGCGGTAACCGCACCGGTCGCGTATCGGGATGTACCGTCTTTTGGGGTAATGATAGCTCCCGCACCGTGATCAAATTGCCGCATGTACCGTGCCCCGAAAGTAATAATGGAGTCTCCGGCTTCAATGGAATAATTGGCTTCTGCCATTGCCTGATCGATGATATCGGGCCAGTTCATGTACCACCCTTGCAGTTCCAGCGAGTTGATCGATTTGTTTTTGATCCCGGCGATCATCACGCTCGGTGCAGCGTTTTGTCCGTAGTAGCGTTGATCGTTGCTTGTGATGGCAGCGGTGACCGAATAATGGGTATTGTAATAGTTTTTGATCGCATCGGGAGTATCCCCCGTATCGGCCATGGAACCGAAATAGGTCATTCCCCGCTCTTTGATCTTATCGGCATAATCGAGTTGGATGGTCGTATTGGGCAGGTCATTCGAGATCGCTTCATATCCTTCGACGGCAATCGGGATCATTTTTGTATCGTTGGGGGTGATCCACGGGTTGGTCATCAAAAAACGGCCCCCTTTGATCTTGCTTTTCGCAATATCGTATTGAAGATACGATTGGGCCAACACGGCATACCCCGCACCGAAATTGGTGGCCGCTCCCGGTCCTCTGGCAAACAGATCCGAAGCGGTCGTATTTTTCGCATAGCCCGCATAGATGCCGTTATTGTCATCGGTCAATATCCCGGCTCCGTGTGTTACATAGAAACCGGCACCCGCGCTGATACCGTATAAAGGGGCCGTTTTATAGATCAGGCTCCCCCCTACCGCCATCCCTTCGCTGTCGCGGTCGGGTTTGGTATTCGTATTGGTCGCGTTAGGGATGGTCCCCAGATTCCATCCCGCGTTATCGACCCAGTCGGTATTAAAATACTGGGTACGGATACGACCGTCGAGTTTCCCCTCTTTAAATGCGCTTGCCAAATCATCCGCTGCGGTCGCACATACCGCCGTTCCTAAAATCAGTGCCGTAGTTATGCTCAGTCTTGTCATAGTTATTCCTTATTTTTTAGCTGGCAAGCCATATCCGCTTGCTTTGAGGATTGCGAGTGCTTTGGGTGAGCTCATATAGCGGAGGAATTTTTTCGCCGCGATCTGATTTTCCGGTGAGCCATTTTTGAGTCCTACCATCGCCTGATCGATCGTGTTATACGCTTTCGGATCGACTTCGACCCATTTGCCGACGTTTTTCATCTCCGGGCTAAGGACGATCGATTTTGCCATAAAGCCCACATCGACCGCTTTGGTCGTGACGTAGCTCCCTACCTGAGAGATCGATTCAGCCGTAACGATCTTGGATGCGGCGTCATCGGCGACTTTATAGTATTTCATCGCATTCATTGCCTCTGTTCCGTACGGAGCCGTTTTTGGGTTAGCAACGGCGATTTTTTTGACGCTTGGATCGGCAACGATGGCAACCCCTTTAGAGAGATCGACTCCCGTATCGCTCCAGAGGATGAGTGTCCCATAGGCATATACCTGAGAAGGTGTCGTTGTAAAGCCCCCATTGGCAAGTTTGGCAGGATATTCGACATCGGCGGATAAAAACGCATCGTACGGTGCACCGCTCATGATCTGCTGCGTCAGTTTCCCTGAAGCACCGGTGATGATTTTGACACCGATACCACTCTCAGCAGTAAAAGCTTTGGCAATATCGGTAACCGCGTATTTCATATTGGCCGCAGCGGCGACGGTGATGGTTTGGGCAGCGAGTGCGGAGGCAAATGCCAGTGAGGCAAATACAACTTTTAATGTTTTCATTGATTTTTCCTTTTTTTGTTTTAGAGCATGCCGATAATGACGCTTGACGCTTTGAAAATAGCGTAGACGGTATCGTCTTTTTTCATCATGAGCTCTTCGCACGATTCGTTGGTAATGATTGAGGTGAGGGTGGTGTTACCGATATTCATTTTGATCTCGGCATTGACGGCCCCTTTGATCACTTCGGTTACGATTGCGGTCAAAACGTTGCGTGCGCTGATCCGAACCGGTTTTGTTTTTGCAAGAATGATCGAGCTTGATTTAATCAGGGCATAGGCACTTGATCCGATTGCAATTTCGAGGTTTTTGACCGACTCATTGGTAATGGTGGCGACGATTTTTTCATTTCCGAGGGAAAGGACGAGTTCTGAATTGACCGCACCGGTAATAACCGAATCGACCGTACCGTAGAGCGTATTGCGGGCAGAGGTTAACATAAAGACTCCTTTGTATCTGTTTTGATATAACGATAAACACAAACCAAACATTGCAAAAATGGTTCACGGAAAAACGCGACAATTTCGTTATGTTTTGTAAGACATAACGAAATTATAGAGAAAAAGGCTTAAAGTTTGTAGGAGAGTGATAAAAAAGGGTTATAAAGGAAACAAAAGAAGGGTCGTATTCTGTTCGCCCTGAGCACTCGTGCCCTATAGGGTATGTCGAAGGGTGGGTGTTCATGGTTCGACACGCTCACCACGAACGGGGAAAAGTAAAAAATGAGCACCTGACACATTAGTATAACCACTGTTAAAATTGGTCGGCTTAGACGGTATGAGGATTTAGAGGAGGGGATTAAAATAATAGCTATCCCCCCTTTTTTTTAGATAATTTTATTCTCGAACAATTAAAGAACGCCGTACTTCGTCTTCTGGAAAGACTCTGCCAGTTTGTAAACAGCTAAATATATGCTCGAATACTAGCCCCGGTTCGCCTTTTATCTTGCCGCTTCGGAAATATGAATGCCCCTTTGGGAAATCGTAAATATTGTTTATTTCATCACAATCGACAATATAAACATTTTTTGGTGTTAAATCCATATTTTCTGGTCCACTGTGCCCTAATCTGCGAGAAGCAATCTTGTTTTTTAAATTTGCTGCTTTACTGGATCGCAATGCCAAATCATCTGAAGCATAATAGACAATAACATTCCGAGATGCATCACAGATTAATTTGCCTCTTTCAGTTCTATGAATTGATTCATTTTCAATGTCGGCTGCAATGAGGAAAGTGTTTCGGAAGATAAACGGCACACCATCAGCTAGATCATATTTATCCCATGCACATAACGTTTCGCGTAGAACTCTATTTCCCATAGAATGGGCTAATACATTGATCCTCTTAAAACATGGATCTGTTTCGGGTAAATTCATATTGGAATTTCTCCATTCAAGAAATTTACTAAGTGCACGAGAGAGTGATAAAGCGCTACTATCTGCAGATTTCTGGTCATCCCAATAATCTTTAACAATCCCCATATCATTATCGCATGGCCATATTACTGGAACAACCAGAACTTCATTATGATTTTTCGTGTTGCAAAGATTTTGAAACTCGAACGCAGCTTCAAATACATCATCAGGGAGATTGGAAAATCCATGAATGTATAGTAATATTTGTCTATACTCGGAGTTTCTGAGTTCTGTAAGAAAGTTTATTCCCCCGACCTCTATACTTCCATCGGACTGTTTTTGGCAGAAAAAAACAGAGTTGCTTGGAGCATTATTATCCATATCAAACTCGAACTTACGGCCAACTTCAGATTGAATTGATCCTTTTGGGAATCTATTGGTAATAAACAGCATTGTCCATATCTCCTTTTTGATTTATATATTTATTATTTCAGCCTAACGCTCCGCATCAGCACCATACCCTGAGCGTAGCAAGCGGTGCGTCGTCCAGCTGCATGAGTTTGTTAGTGAGAGCAGTTGAATGTAACCTCGATTCCAGCTCCACTACTTGCGCCAATACCCAAAATTTTTCCTTCTGCACCAAGTGTGAAATACACCTTGACACTACCGCTTTCCACTGCACCGCAAACTGTAGTCTTTACATCGTGAATTGTCTTTGCAATCTCATTCCCAGCAATTTCTTTTACAATGGGTTTTGTGTTCCAATTGATGCTTTTTTCATAGTCTTGAGTACTTTTTGAATTGCTTTCATTAAGTGTGTTGACATTAGTTATGAATGGGATTTTAATATCATCTGTACCAAATACGGCTATTGGAAAGATAATAAAGAGCACTAGTAGTATCGTTTTCATAGTATTCCTTTTTGTGGCGAGAAAGATGCTAGTCTGAAATGCTTTCCTCTAAACACATCGTTGAGTATAAGGAAGGATCAGTTTTATCTTTTGCCAAATTGTAGAGAGCCGGATAATAGTATCAACTATTTGAAACAAATAAACATATATCATAATATTCTACATTTATTAGCATAAGCATTTCTTAACATACTTTTTTTAGCTATTGATCAGAGATTTACGGGATAAAATAATAAGAAAGGGGATTATTGAAGTAATTGGGTAACGGTTATTCCAATATTTTCTCTCGGGAGAGAGGGAGCGAGGAAGTCACTATTTTGATGAAGATGGAATACTCTCCAGATAAAGGGTCTCAGGCGCGATATCTATCTCATCCGACCAAACGACAGTACCGTATTCTACTTTTGCCATATCGAAGAAATATTTATCTTTTAATTTTTGGAATGGCTTTTTTTCTAACAATGGTTTACAGTCAAATTCTCTTACTTCACCGTTTTCAAATTGTAGCCATAAGGTAAAATCATTTTTTGGTTTTACATTGATTACATCGATTAGCATCATAAACTCCTATTTTAATGGTTCGATTTTGTAAGGTTGTTCACCAGTAATAGCCAATTCCCAATCGGCAATTAATTCATCTTTATGTATCTCCATCCATGCTTGTACGAGCCTTTTTTGCTTATTTGGTACATCTCCCTCAATCATTTCTGCAGTATCAATAGCAAATATTGCTTTAGAATCTTGGTATCTAACATGGATGTGAAGTAAATTAACTAGCGAGCAAGTATCTTTTTTTTACGTGCATCGAATTCATCTTGAGTTATGATATTTGTATCTAATAACTCTTTTAGCTCTTTCAGTTCAGTATAAATATTACTTTCCGTCTCTTGGACTCGTACATTTTTCTCAATAATAATTGGGGTATCAGGTTTTTTAGCAAATTGACCTCGATCTGCTGGAATATTTGGATTATGGTTCATATCTCTATCAGGGCTTTTACCAGTTGGAGCAAGACTAGCCTTACTTTCTGTTACGCAGCGAAATTCTACCGTTGCGCTTGCGCAACGCTGTCCAATTACACCATCAAGTGCCTCAATCGTGATTACTTCAGGATACAAATTCTTTGATGAGCAAAATGCATTCATTTCATTGAATACGTCAGCTTTTACACCTCCTGCATCACGAAAACCGCAAGCAGGACTTGTTTTTGAAATTGTGTGGAAGTTTTGTCCCATCGTAACAACCCCTGTACTCGCACAACCTGTAAGTAATATTAATGGGATAAAACGGAAAATCCATATCATTTATTTTTGCTCCTAAAAGTGAATGGTCTATGCGTATATATACTAATTATTATAGCGCAAACAATAAAAAATTAAAATATTAGGTTTATAGGATTTTAAAGGCTGGATTCCCAATCAAGTCGGGAATGACGAGAGAGTTTTATAACCCGATAATAATATGCAACGGTGAGATAAGTGCGTAAGCGGTTATGCCGACTTCCAAATGCTGGAGGAGGTTTTGTCTTTCAAGGGCGATAAGGAGGGTGCCGCCAGTTAGACGCAGCGCGATCTCGATATTGTCCCCTGATGATTCCAGCGATTCGACGGTGCCGGAGAGGAGATTATCCGCACTATCAGAAGTGGGTGGTGTTGAAACGACGTGAATGTCGCTGGACTTGATGATTGCGTAGGTATCACATCCTATCGTTAATCCCATATTCTCTACCGATTTGGCTGTGATCGTAGAGCGGAGAATATCTGAACCGCTGAGGGTTAAGGTAAGTGTGGAATGCAGTCCGTTTGTTTCGATAGATGAGAGGGTGGCGGGGAGCTGATTGCGTGCGCTGGTGGTGAGAAACGTTCGGCTGAGGATTCGGGCGAGGCGTTCGGGATCGTTGCCCGCTTCGGAAAAACGGTCGATAAACTGGCGGTGGAGTTCGTTAAAACGGTGAAACGTCGCGATGAGTTCGCGGGCGTAGGGGGTGAGGACGGTACCTCCCCCCCCTTTGCCTCCGGTTGTCCGCTCTAGCAGCGGTTGGTCGGCGAGGGCGTTCATCCCGTTGATCCGCTCCCACGCCGCTTTGTAGCTCATCTTCATCTCTTTGGCAGCGGCGTTGATCGATCCGGTTTTATCGATCCGCTCCAGCAGTTCGATTCGTCCTGCGCCTAAAAAGCTTTGGTTCTCTTTGGTAAGCCAGAAACGTCCGTCAATCTTCATAAGGATTCTTTATTCAGCGATGTCTTCGCCGATCTCTTCATCCCCGGTGTGAGAAGGGTTAAAGTTGATCAGTTTTTTAGCCACGTTGACCGGGCAAAAAAAGAAGATTTCAAAGATTGGATTCATCACGGTAGTATTGTCGTCGATGATATCAAACGCTTTAAAGGAAAACCCTTTGCCATCGCTTTCATTGTTCATTGATACCGTACACGTTAACGGTCCGAGCGAACGGAGCATATTGGTCACATTTTTAAAAAATTTGTCCTCTTTTGCGACCATAAGGTTAGGGTTTTCATCGGTACGGGCATTCATGCGGGTACTTAAAAGTGCCAGATTGTCCCGATGGACATTTTTATTCCACTTGATAAGCCCTTTTGGGAATCGGAGCAGAGAAGTTTTAGAGATCAGCGGATGGGGAGAGGTTTTTTTAATGGTCTCCAAAAGCTTTAAAAAAGAGTTTTTCCCCCCGATCAAAGCGGCATAAGCAAGAAGCTGATCGCGGAGAATGATTTTTTCACTGTCGGTGAGTTGATGAAAGTGGCACATAAGAGCCCTTTGCAATAAGATACCGTATTATAGCGCAATTCGCTCTTCCCCATATCGGGCAAACTTCAGTGTCAAAGGGAATGACGCATCCCCGGCAGGGGAGGGAAAATATCAGTAGGAGAAACTTTTGCGCATAAGCGGTTCGATCTGCTCTGTAGGGTATCGGCATTCCAAAAAGAGATGATTGGCGAGCACCCCTTGCGCCAGCAGCATATCGGATCCGTCTTTGTAAGGGAGGCCGGTAATTTTGATCTCACGCAAAAACGGAGTCTCTTTGCCGTAAATGACATCGATAGCCCCTTTGGCCCGCGAGAGGAGCTCTGTTAGCAGAGGACGCGGAATCGGCAGCTCATCATCGGAGAGTCCCGCTGATGTTGTATTGATGATCAGATCGTAGGAACGGGCGGTAAAATCGTCCCATGTAAAGACTTCGATCTCTTCCGTGCGAAAGTATTCGAGCCGTCCTGCGGAGCGATTGAGGATGGTCGGTGTGATCTCCCCTTGGCGTAGGGCGACGGAGAGGGCGCGTGCCGTCCCACCGGCACCGAGGATCAATGCCGTCTGGATGGAGCCGAACGACTGGATCGCGCTCATAAAGCCGTCGGCATCGGTGTTGTAGCCGATAAGTTTACCGTGTTCAAGGACAAGAGTGTTGACCGCTTTGATCGTTTTGGCGATGCCGCGCACTTCGTCACATTGTGCGTATGCCGCTTCTTTGTGAGGGACGGTGACGTTTGCACCGCTAAGTGCTTTTGCGAAAAAGACGTTGCGCAGCTGCGAGCCGTCATTGAGTGGGGTACGAGTGTAGCAGGCTTGAACGCCCAGTGCTTTAAAAACGGTGTTATGCATCAGAGGGGAACGGGAGTGGTTGACCGGATTCCCGAAAATGGTGAAGAGGTTCACAGCGGATTTACCAGATCTTCCAATGTGCTGGTGAGTGCGCCCAGTTTATTAGCGACTTCGAGGTATTCAAGTTCGTTTTGCGAATCGGCGACGACTCCGGCACCCGCCTGCAAGATCACGATGTCCGGCTTGATGAGGGCAGTCCGGATGGTGATGGCGCTGTCCATATTGCCGTCAAACCCGAAATAGCCGATGGTCCCGCTGTAAAAACCGCGCTTGACCCCTTCAAACTGTGCGATTAGTTCCATTGCACGGATTTTCGGCGCTCCGGTCATCGTCCCTGCGGTAAAGGTCGCGGCGAGAAGATCGAACATGTCTTTATCGTCGCGCAGGGTCGCATGGACGTCGGAGACGATGTGCATGACATGCGAATAACGCTCCACATGCATCATCTCTTCAACTTTGACCGTCCCCGTTTTGGCCACGCGCCCGACGTCGTTACGTCCAAGATCGATGAGCATCAGGTGTTCTGCCAGTTCTTTGGGATCGGAAAGGAGCTCATCTTCGAGTTCGAGGTCACGCTGTTTGGTACCGCCCCGCTTTCGGGTACCTGCAATCGGGCGCAGCAGTATGTCGCCGCCCGTTAGACGTACCATTACCTCAGGAGAACTTCCGACGATACTGAAGTCTTCGTATTCCATCAGATACATATACGGAGAGGGGTTTTTAAGGCGCAGGATGCGGTAGAAACTGAACGGATCGACCTGTGCGTGACGGACATAGCGGTTTGTCATGAGGATCTGAAATACATCCCCGCTTTTGATCATCTCTTTGGATTTATCGACCATCGAGAAGAATTGCTCTTTGGTGTGGATGTAATCTCCCCCTTTATCTTCGCGGATCGCCAGAAGCGGTGTATAGCCGTAGGGAGATTTCAAAGAAGTCTCGATCTCTTCGAAACGCCCTTGGATCGTATCGATCGAAGAGATGAGGGTGATCGTCGCATTTTTATGGGATACGACGAGGGTGAGTTTAGGGAGGATAAGATCCATATCGGGGATAGAGGTCTGATCTTTCAGGTGGGACATCGACTCTTCAAGCACCGGTTCGAAGACTTTGACCATATCGTATCCGATATAGCCGATAAATCCGTCTATGTATCCGATATTAAGTTCTTGGGCTAGTGTACGGTAGCTTTTCTGATCGATTTTTGCATAGTACGATTTTAAAAATTCGAATGGGGAGATATCGAGCGGATGCGATGTTCCCGATCCGTCGGTATAGGTCGTCTTTTTGGAAGCATAGACGAGACGTTCACGGGCACCGATAACGATGATCGTGTAATTTCCCTCACTGTTTCCGGCACTTTCGAATAAAAAACTGACTTCGCCGGGAAAAAGGGATTTGGCTTTTTCGTATACGGCGATAGGGGCGAATTGATCGAGTGAAAATCGGCGGGAGAGGATCACGTTATCCCTTTGTGATATAGGCGCCAGATTCGATATTTCGTCGAACGGTTCCCAGTACATCACGTGCCGCTTTTTCCCCTTTGAACGGGCCGACCAAAACTTTGGTTGCCGCACCGCTCGGTACAGTGGTATATTTCATCCCGCTGGCGTTGAGGCGGTCGAAAAGGGCTTGATTGGGTTGTTTCGTAAATGAACCTACCTGGATATAGTAGATAACTTCGGCATTGGCGGTTTTTGAAGCGGTCTCTGCCGAAGCGGCTGACGCTTTTGCTTCCGGTTTCTCAATAGCGGCACTGCTGCGGGTTGCAACAGGTTTCGGAGCCGTTTCGGTCGCTTTTTTCGCTTCAGCAGGTTTTACCGACTTGATGGTCGGTGTATTGACGACGGCCTGTACCGGTTTTGCAGCCGGCTTCGGTACCGTTTTCGGTGCCGGAGTAGCTACTGGGGCAGGTGTCGGTGCCGTACGCTGCGGTGCAGGTTTCGGTTGCACCGCGGGAGCGGATTCTATTGCCGGTACTACGGTTGTTTCCTGAACCGGGGCAGTATCAAAGGACTCTTGTTTGATTTTTTGCGCAATTTTTCCTAAATCTTCCGATCCTGCAGGAGTAGTGTTCCCTTCCTGGATTACTTCAACCGGTTCGAACAACGGGTCATCAATGATCTCGGTAGGAGCTGAGGGCTCCGGCGGCATAGCAGCATGAGGGGCACTTTCATTGCTTTCACTTTTCAGTGAGTTCATAATCACGAGTACTATGATCAGAATAAGGGTCAGTGCCGCGATCGCAAGGAGCAATTTTTTGCTGCCGGAGCCGCCGCCGCTTTTGTTGAGGATGATATCGTTGAGTTCGTTTTTTTCTTCCATTTGAGTATCCTTGAATTTAAAATCCTATTTTTGCTTAAGACGACTTACATGTGTTTTGACCATGAAGCACCGCGCTCTTTAGCGTATACTTCATAGGGAAGGTTGAGAATATTGTATTCCGGCGGCAAATCAGAAGTCGGAAACATTCTCCACTGTTTCGGTTGTTTTGCGGCTAATTTCATGGAAATCATTTTACCCAGTTGGTTGGCCTCTTGTAAAGTAGTGTGCCCCTTGTGAATGTACACATGCAGATGACCCGGCGTTTTCGTCTCAAAAGCGGTAAAATTGATAAATCCTTCTTCGCGGAGTAAGAGTTGTGCTTTATGGTAGAAGCGCTGCGGATCGGTCCCATTATAGTCGATAACGATATTTTCGACTTTTTCGAATTTATTGACGAGAGAGTGGGCAACGGTGATCTGCCCTTTGAGGTGCTGATCGATAATCGCCTGGGTAAGCGGTTTGTCTATTCTCTCGTATTTATTAAAAAAAGTACGCCCTTTGAAGTCGATTTTATTTATGACACTATCGTGCTTGAGCCAGTAATGATCGGAGATCATTTTAATCAGTTTCATATCCATCGACGTCATGGGCAATATTCCTTAATAAGTCGACTGTTTGTAGATGATAAATCCGCGTGCCAACGTTTTCATCTCTTCTTTGATAGCGGCTTGTTTATCAACATTTTCAATATCGTCCAATACATCGGCAATTTTATTGGCGATGATCTCGAACTCTTTTTCTTTCATTCCGCGAGACGTGAGAGCAGGGCTTCCGACACGGATACCTGAAGTGACGAACGGTGAACGGGTCTCTCCCGGTACGGTGTTTTTGTTGACGGTGATCCCCGCACGTCCGAGTGCCGCATCGGCATCTTTACCGCTGAACGGTTTGTTAAGGAAAGAAACCAAAACAAGATGGTTGTCGGTTCCGCCGCTGACGATATCGTAACCGCGTTTCATCAATACGTCTGCCAGTACTGCCGCATTGGCTTTGACTTGCTTGGCATAGACTTTCCACTCTGGCGAGAGGTTGTATTTGAATCCGACCGCTTTTGCCGCGATAACATGGACCAACGGTCCCCCTTGAAGTGCCGGGAAGATAGCGGAATTGATCTTTTTCGCGATCTCTTCGTCATTCGTCATAATCATGCCGCCGCGTGGGCCTGCAAGGGTTTTGTGGGTCGTTGTGGTGACAATATGCGCATGCGGGAACGGGCTAGGGTGCTCACCGGCAACGACAAGACCTGCGATGTGGGCGATGTCGGCAAACAAAATTGCCCCGACCGCATCGGCAATTTCACGGAATTTTGCAAAATCGATCTCACGGGCATACGCTGATGCGCCGCAGACGATGATCTTAGGCTGAACGATTTTTGCGATATCAAGGACGCGCTCATAATTGATACGGCCGTCCAACTCTACGCCATACGAAAAACTGTGATAGTTTTTACCTGAAAAGCTTACTTTCGAACCGTGCGTCAAATGTCCGCCGTGGCTGAGATCCATCCCGAGAAGTTTGTCTCCGGCTTGAAGAAGTGCAGCATAGACAGCACCGTTCGCTGATGAACCTGAATGGGGCTGAACATTAGCGTAGTTGCACCCGAAAAGTTTACATGCGCGGTCGATGGCAAGCTGTTCGACACCGTCGGCATATTCGCATCCGCCGTAGTAGCGCTTCGCCGGGTATCCTTCGGCATATTTGTTGGTAAATACACTCCCCATCGCTTCCATAACAGCAGGAAGGGTGAAGTTCTCCGAAGCGATCATCTCTAAATGATCCGTTTCGCGTTCGAGCTCTTGCTCACACAGGGTATAAATTTCATTATCGAATTCTTTGAGGAAACTCATTCTTCTTCTCCGTTGTTAAGTTGGTTGTTGTGTAAAGGTTTCATTGCCGGGAAGAGCAATACGTCCCGGATGGAATGCTGATTGGTCAGCATCATGACCAGACGGTCGATGCCGATCCCCTGACCGGCCGTCGGCGCCATTCCGTAGGAGAGCGCCGTGACAAAATCTTCATCCATCTCATGGGCTTCATCATCACCGGAGTCTTTTGCCGCCATTTGCCCTTCGAAACGCTCCAGCTGATCGACGGGGTCGTTAAGTTCGCTGAATGCATTGGCGATCTCTCGTCCGGCGATAAAGAGCTCAAAACGGTCCGTCAGTTCCGGACGCTCGTCATTGCGACGCGCAAGGGGAGAGATCTCGACAGGGTAGTGGGTAATAAAGGTCGGATTGATGAGTTTGGCTTCGACAAACGCATCAAAAAGTTCACCCTGTAACTGCCCAAGGTTCATCGTCGCCTTGGCTTCGAGGTTTTTGGATTTCAGATAGGCCAATATTGCCTCTTTGTCATTAACGATCACTTCGGGTACCCCGCCGATAACGCTTAGACTTTTAATGAGTTCAATTTCGGTAAACTGATCGAAATCGACTTCCAGTTCACCGTACGGAAGACGTTTCGGCAGATCAAGATGATCGAAAAGATACTCAAAATACTCTTTGGTGATCTCGATCAGGTCTTTGTAGGTTTTGTAGGCCCAGTAAAACTCGATGGAGGTAAACTCCGGGTTATGGGTCGCATCCATCCCTTCGTTGCGGAAATTGCGGTTGATCTCGAACACCGCTTCGAATCCGCCGACAATGAGCCGTTTGAGATAAAGTTCCGGCGCGATACGTAAATAGCGGTCAATTCCGAGCGCATTGTGATGGGTGACGAACGGTTTCGCATTGGCACCGCCCGCGATCGGGTGCATCATCGGGGTTTCAACTTCCAAAAAGCCTTTGTCTTCAAAAAAGCGGCGCGTGAGGCTGATCACTTTGGAGCGGATATGAAATGTTTTTCGCACTTCGGCGTTCATGATCAGATCGAGGTAGCGCTGGCGGTAGCGCATCTCTTTGTCTTGGATGCCGTGAAATTTTTCAGGGAGCGGGGAGATCGCTTTTGTCAGCATTTTGAGGCTATCGGCGTGAAGCGATAACTCCCCGTGCTGGGTGACAAACGGAAATCCGCTCACTTCGATGATATCCCCGACCTCGTAGAGTTTTTTGAAGACGTCGTTGTAAAAGTTCTCAGGCAAATTGTCACGGGCGACGTAGATTTGGAGCATTCCGCTTTCGTCTTCGATTTTGATGAAACTCGCTTTTCCCATCAGGCGGTAAAGCTTTATCCGTCCCGCTACCGTATAGTGCCGGTGTTCATCACGCTTCTCTTCTTTCTGAAATAGATCGGAGTTGACGTTATGAAATTTGTCAATAGTGGTGTTGCGGGCTGAATTGTTAGCATACGGATCGATTCCGAGGGATCGGAGAGTCTGTGCCTTTTCAATCCGTTGCTGTACGTATTGGTTTTCAAATGCCAATGGGGTTCCTTTTTAATTGTTAATTGCAGATTTTTCTTGGCATGCTTTGCAAATACCGTAGATTTGCATAGAGTGCTCTTGCATGATAAATCCGAGTTCGTCGGTTATCTTCTTTTGACGCTGTTCGATCTGTTCGTCTACAAATTCGGTGATACTGCCGCATTCGGTACAGATGATATGATCGTGATGATCTTTGGCACCGAGCTCATATTTTTTTCCCTGAGCTCCGAACGAGAGGGAAGTGACCATCTCGGAGTCTTCAAGGAGCGAGAGGGTGCGGTATACCGTTGCAATCCCGGTATTGAGATCGGGATGTTTCTCTTGGATAAGATGGTGAAGCGCTTCGGGAGTGAGGTGCTCATCGGAGTTATAGAGCATCTCTAAAATGACTTCACGTTGGATGGTGAATTTTAGCCCGTTAATTTTGAGCAATTGTTTAAAATCGCTTAAAAGTTTGTTATATTCCACGGTCCGTTCCGTAAAATCGGTGTACGAATTCATGAATTACTTCTCCTTCCCCTGAGTCGCATTCACTTTCTCTGTTTGATTTTCATCGGAAACCATGGAAGTGATCTTTCCGGTCTCGATATGAAGGATAAAATTTCCCGTGGCAAGCATCGGCTTGAAGAAGATACTGCTCTTCATTTTGTCTCCGAAGTTTTCCTCAATAGCCGTAACACTGAAGAGGGCATAGACGATAACCGAAAGGATGAAGAAAAACTTGCTGCTGCCGACGACAAATCCCAATCCACGGTCGAGTGCTCCCAGTCCGCTGAGTGTACTGAGCTTTTTGAACCCTGCCCCTAATGCGACCATCAAAAGCCAGAATATACCTAGGGCAAAAATAAATCCGACGAGATTAACCGCCGTTGATGTTTCGAAATGGAAGAGGTTGTCACTTAAAAATTTGCCGATGATCCCGCCGATATGGGAAGCGACAAAAATACCCCCCACAATCCCGATAAGACCGAAAACTTCCTTGGAAAAACCGTTAAGCAAACCTTTAAGCCCCAAAAGAAGGACAATTGAGCCTACAGCAACATCAAAATAATTCAGATCCATTAAAGCTCCATTTCAAGACGGTCTTTGCCGTTGTTTTTAGCCCGGTACAAGGCAACGTCAGAGCGGTTAATGATTGCATCCATGGTATCACCCTCTTGAATTTTTGTTAGTCCGATACTAAGTGTAACGGTGATTTGTTCATTTTGAAAAAGCGGTTTGTTCTGGCGGCACAGATTCAACAGGCGTTCTCCTACCTGTCGGGCCCCATCGATGTCGGTACGATTTAGCAGGATGATAAACTCTTCTCCGCCGAACCGGTAAACGCGATCCCCGTCCCGGAGCATTTTTTTCATCAGTTTGGCGATGAAGATCAGCACTTTATCTCCGGCAATGTGGCCGAACCGATCGTTAATCGATTTGAAATTATCAACATCGATCATAAGGGCAAACATTTCAAAATCAAAATGTTTTTTTGCAAGAATGGGCTGCAGATGCTCTTGGAGGGCGTGGCGGTTGTAGGTTTTGGTAAGCGGATCCAGCGATGTTTTGATTTCGAGCGTTTTGACCTGGTTCATGAGCTGTTCGATCACTTCGTTGGCACGGACGACTTCATCGCTCAGATGGTTTTGTATATCGGAAAATTTTTCCGATATTTTTCCGAAATCGATCAGGCTGCATGATGAAGATTCCTGAATGAGTTCCGCATGCTTTTCGCTGATTCGTCCGATTTTTTCATTGGTGGCGGAATACGAATCGATACTTTTTTTGGCAAGAAGTTTATAGTCATCCGTCGAACAGCCGCGATAGGTCTGCAGATCGAACTCTCCGCCGCTATAGGCTTCGAGAAGTTCTTGAGATGCAATGGTTACGAGTTCGACAAATTCGGCTGCAGTAAGACTTTTTTGGCGTTCTTCTGCAGCGTCGAGATGAACAGAAAGTTCTTTGCATAAGTAAGCTAAAAAAGGGTTTGCCTCACTGTGTGACATCATCGACCTTGGGTATCTTAGAATGGCGATATTATACTTTTAAAAACATAAATATAACTTTTGACTGCTGCAATCAGTCCCTTTTTAGGATAAAACGATAGAATTCGGATACTTTAAAACAAAAATTATAAAATAAAACGTTTTATGAACGGTGTGAATAGGAGACAATGTAATGAATGCTTGGAACCGATCGAGCTGGAGAGAAAAACCGATAAAACAGCAACCTGTTTATCCTGATCCTATTGAATTGGCGAAAGTCGAAGCGTTGCTTCGCGACTATCCTCCGCTCGTTTTCGCCGGAGAAGCGCGCACGTTGAAAAAAAATCTTGCCGATGTGTGCGATGGGAAAGCATTTTTACTCCAGGGGGGAGATTGCGCCGAGAGTTTTTCGGAGTTTCATGCCCATAATATCCGCGACACTTTTAAAGTCATCATGCAGATGGCCGTCGTGATGACTTTTGCAGGAGGAGTCCCTGTCGTCAAAGTTGGGCGTTTGGGCGGACAGTTTGCAAAACCGCGTTCATCCGACACCGAAACCATTGACGGCGTAACGTTGCCGAGTTACCGCGGAGATATCATCAACGGTGTCGACTTTACCGCTGAAGCCCGTATTCCTGATCCGCAGCGAATGGTACAAGCTTACAACCAATCTGCAGCGACGTTAAACCTGTTACGCGCATTTGCATCGGGCGGACTGGCCGACTTGCATCAGGTCCATGCATGGAATCTCGGCTTTGTCGGGCAAAACGAGTTGACGAAAAAATATGACGAACTATCGCGCCAGATCGATGATTCGCTCCGCTTTATGGCGGCGTGCGGCATCACTTCCGATACCTATCGAACATTGAGAGAGACCGATTTTTATACCTCACATGAAGCGCTTCTGCTCAATTATGAAGAGGCTTTCACCCGTCAGGATTCATTGACGGGCGAATGGTATGACGTATCGTCACACATGCTCTGGATCGGAGATCGGACACGACAGCTCGACGGTGCCCATGTCGAGTTTATGCGCGGCATTCAAAACCCGATCGGGGTTAAAGCAGGACCATCAATGGATCCTGAGGACTTAATCCGATTGTGCGATGTTCTTAACCCGAATAATGAAGCGGGACGTTTGAACGTCATTGTCCGTATGGGGGCTGATAAGGTGGCCGACGGCATGCCTCCGCTTATCCGTGCGATTGAAAAAGAGGGAAAAAAAGTCCTCTGGAGCTGCGATCCGATGCACGGAAATACCATCACCAGCAACGGCTACAAGACCCGTCCGGTTGATGCCGTACTCAAAGAGATGAAACAATTTTTCCAAGTTCATAAAGCCGAAGGGACCTATGCCGGCGGTGTCCATTTGGAGATGACGGGGAAAAATGTCACCGAGTGTTTGGGGGGATCATTCGAGATCACTTCCGATAACCTTAAAAGTCGTTACCATACCCATTGCGATCCGCGTCTAAATGCCGACCAGTCACTCGAACTCGCATTCTTGATCGCCGACACCCTCAAAGAGGCGCATCGCTAAAGCTTGCCTCTTCGAGGCAGAAAATTCCAGTCTAATTACGTTTATGTTAGAAGGCTATTTTTTATCCCTTCTGACAATTCGGGCAAACGCCCGAAATGACAATCGACACTTCATCCGTTACGTAATGGCTTATCTTTGTGGACTCTTGCAAAAGGGGAGCCGGGTCGAACGGAATATCCTTCAATTCGCTGCATCTCTTGCATAACAGATGGGCATGCGGCCTTTTTTCAATTTCGTATTTTGATTTCTGTCCCGGAATCATCACTTCCCGTATTAGATTTACATTGATCATCATGTGGATATTTTTGTAGAGGGTCGCTAACGAGATCGAGGCAAATTTTTCGCGGATTTGTTGAAACAGATCGTCGATGCTTATATGACCTGCACTGTCCATGCATTCAATTATTACTAGACGCTGCGGCGTAGCTTTGAGCTGATGGCGATGTAATAGAGGTCCATATTTCATAATAGAGAAATTATATGTTGAATTTACAAGAAGTTTACTAAAACAAAACACAGAAGATAAAAATTTCAATCTATTTTTAGCGGCAATGACGAAGGAGCATACACCAAAGGAAAAATTCCCTTTGGCGGAAAAATCGATTACATTGAGCCGATGATACGGAGGAGCTCATCCGGTTTATTGGAGTATTGCACGGCTGTCTCTTTGCTGACAATTTTTTTACGGAGAAATTCGACAATCTCTTGCGTTTGAGTGGTCATACCGGTCCCTTGTTGGTTCAGCTGCATCTGGGAATAGAGCTGATGGACCTTATCTTCACGGATCAAGTTGGCGATTGCGGGATTGGTGATCATCAACTCCTGTGCCGCAATACGTCCCCCCCCAATTTTAGGGAGAAGAGCTTGGGAGATAACGGCAATAAGCGAAGTTGAGAGCTGGGCACGCACCTGAGGCTGCTCATCACCGGAAAAAACGTCGATAATACGGTTGATCGTCTGAGGGGCGGAATTGGTATGCAAGGTTCCGAAAACCAAGTGACCGGTCTCGGCGGCGGTGAGGGCCGCAGAGATCGTTTCGCGGTCACGCATCTCCCCGATCAGGATAACATCAGGGTCTTCACGCAATGCATATTTCAAAGCGGCGGCAAAACTGCTGGTGTCAGTACCGACGTTACGGTGGGAAAAGAGAGATTTTTTATTGTTATGGACAAATTCGACAGGATCTTCAACCGTAATTATATGGCGCGCTTCTGTCATATTGACCTCATTGAGCATCGCTGCAAGGGTGGTCGATTTACCGCTACCGGTAGGTCCGGTAACGAGAATCAGCCCTTTTTCACGCTTAATGATCTCTTTGAAAATTTGTTTCGCGTTCAGATCGTCCAGTGAGGGGATATTAACCGGAATGATACGAAACGCGCAGGCGATATCGTCCATGGTCTTATAATAGTTGGCACGGAACCGTCCGACATCGGGGATAACGATCGAAAAATCGAGTTCGTTATGCTCTTCAAATGTTTTTTTCTGTTTTTCGGTCAAGAGGGTATAGGCCATCTCCTCAATCTGCGTTCCGTTCATGACGGGCAGGTTTAAGGCGACAAGGCGGCCGTCAATACGAATCTGCGGCTCGGAACGGGCAACGAGGTGTAAATCCGAAGCCTTGTAAGCAACGACACTTTTTAAGAGTTTATGGATATCCAATGTTTCATTCATGAGATAAAAGTTCCTTCGTATTGGGATTGGTTAAAGCCGATGAGCAATTTGCCGTCATATTCGATGACGGGGCGTTTGATAAGGCGGTTGTCTTGAGCCATCCAGTCGATTTTACCTGCATCGTCAAGATCGAGAGATTTTAGACTCAGTGTCCGATAGGTCGTCCCTTTGGTGTTGAGCAAAACAGAGATATCGCTGAGGACAACCCATTTTTCAACGGTATCGCGCAGTACGGGAGAAGATTTGAAATCATGGAATTGATAAACAATGCCGTGCGTATCAAAAAAATTCAATGCTTTTTTGACACTGCCGCAATTTTTAATTCCATAAATCCGGATCATGATTTACTCGATGATTTTTGGAACGATGAAAAAATGATCTTCGGCATGAGGAGCATGGGCAAAGATGTCGTCATTAATAGAACGTTTTACATGGCCGGTGTCTTCCCGAAGAGGTGTTGAACTGATACTCATTGCGAATGTCGGATCGATTCCATCGGTATTCAATTCAGAAAGATTATCGACAAATGAGACGATCTCACTTAATTGAGAGATCATTTCCACCCTTTGATCTTCAGGGATTTGAAGATACGATAATTTTTCCAATCGTTGTAATAATGTTTCATCGATTTGCATAGTCGCCTTTCGTGATTGAGAAGTATTATGAAATTTATTGTACCGAAAAAAAGAGAAGATTTAAGCGGTTTACAAATTTTTAACGAATCATAAGATATGATTGTACAATTTATGATAAAAAATAGGAGCATTTTTGAGTCTGAAAGAGAATATGGACGCCCTCAAAGAGGAGTTAAGTTCCGAAGAAAAATTTTTCGAAAGTGCGGTGAGAACGGAGCGTTTTATTAAGCGGTACCAAAAGCCTTTAATCGGCAGTGTAGTCGCTTTGTTGTTTTTTGCAGGGGGAGCGATCGTATATCAGGCGTATACCAAGGCAAAAATTGAGAGCTCCAATGCGGCATTCTCTACATTGCTTTCGAATCCTGCCGATGCATCGGCGTTGGAAATACTAAAAAGCGACAATCCGGAGCTTTACGATGTCTGGAGACTCTCCAGAGGGATTTCACAAAATGACGTATCGATCCTGGAGTCTTTAAAAAACTCCAAGGCATTCGGTGTTGCCGATATTGCAACGTATGAAGCTTCTGCGATCAAAGAAGACAAAAACGGATTGGAGAGTTATAGAAAAATGCAGGGAGCTTTATACAAAGATCTTGCATTGGTCGAGCTTGCCGTTATGGCAATTCACCAAGGAAATATCGCTCAGGCTCATGAGCATATCGCCCTAATTCCTGAAGATTCTGCGATGTATCAGCTTGGAAACTCATTGTCCCATTACGGAGTGAAATAATGAAAACTTTATTATCGGTAACATTGGTCGCGGGGATGATCGTTTTTAGCGGATGCTCGCAAAAAGAGGTTTACAAACCTGAGAACGTCAAAGGCGAATGGCGCAATGCGGGCCATTTAAGCAGTTCAATCCATCAAGTATCCCAATCGGCAGCGTTGCTTGAAAACGGTCATTTATTGACCAAAGAGGGGGAAAGTGCTTTAAAAATCCCTCGCGATTATCGGCTTGTCAATGTTAGTGACGGATGGATTATTACCGAAACTCCTGAGCTGAATTTGGTATTATTTCCAGAAGACGGGACCGATGCCAAGGTGACTTTTGAATTGAAACGGGAAGTTGCGGCGGTCAGTATCCAAGGCGATACCGTTGCGGTCCTTTTTGCAAACAACGAGATGGCGCTGTATTCGCTTGAGAGCAAAAAACTCGTCTTTAAAGAGAGCTCCAGCGCCCCTATCGCCGTTGACGCACGAATAGCGAATCCTTATTTTCTCAAAGAGCTCGTATTGTTTTTGACGCTGGACGGCAAAGTCGTTATCGTCAATTCGCAGACGAAGCAGGTGTTGCGCTCGGTTGTCATCAGCTCGGATGAATATTTCAATAACGTCACCTATCTCAACGTAATCGACAATAACCTTGTCGCCTCGACGGGGAGCGGAATATTGGCACTGTCGCAAAAAGAGGCTCGCGAGAAATACGAACTTCGTAATATCGCCTACACTCCCGACGGCATTTGGATCACGACGAAACAGGGTGAAGTGATTGCGTTGACCCCAACGTTGCAATACAAAGCAAAGAAAAAATTCCCGTTTGCCCATTTTGTAGGGATCAGTGTCCAGAATGACCGTGTTTATGTTCTTGAACAGCAAGGATACATGATCGCTTTGACCAAAAACCTTTTGGCGTATGATATCTATGACGTCGATATGAAAAAAGCGAATAAAATCTTTGTCGGTGACGGACGATTTTATTTTGATGACCGCTATATCAATATCAAGTAATGTCGCCCGGACTTGACGCTTTTATAGAATACATAACGGTTATCAAGGCTTTGAGCCGGCGTACGATAGAAGCGTACCAGCGTGATCTGGAGGAGATTGAAAAGAGTGCGGGAGATGATCTTGTTATGCTCGATTCCAATGCTGTTTTTGCAGTGTTGGGAAATATAGCGAACAAACGGACCCTCAACCGAAAGCTTTCCGCCTTTAACTCGTTTTTGGATTTTTGCCATAAAAACCGTTTCGACTCTCGCTCCTCGAAGTTTCCCCTCTCAAAAGTCCCCAAAAACCTCCCCAAGTATTTAAGTTACGAGACCATCCAAGAAGGGCTGAATCGGATCGATCGCTCCGATTGGATAGGGATGCGTGATTATGCACTGATCCTTTTTTTGTACGCTACGGGTGCGAGGATCGCCGAATGCTTGAGTGCACAAGAGGGGGATATTGAAGGAGAATGGCTCCGGATTCGCCATGGAAAAGGGGAAAAAGAGCGGTATATCCCCATCGCGCAAGAGGCGCTGAGAGGATTGCGGAGTTATCAGGATGCTTGCCCCTATGTAAAGCGTACCTTATGGCTCAATTACCGGGGAGAACCGCTAAGCCGTATTTCGGCATTTAAGATCACCCAAAAATATATGGGGGTTTCTCCTCATGCGCTGCGCCATTCGTATGCGACGGCACTGATACTCGGCGGGGCAGATCTGAGGGTCGTGCAGGAACTGCTTGGCCATGCGTCGCTGTTGACGACGCAGATTTATACCCACGTTCAAAAACATAACCTGCAAGAGACGCTCATCTCCTGCCACCCGATGGCAAAGCATTGAGAAAGGAATAGTGATGATACTGTGCGATATCGGCAATACGACGGCAGATATATATGAGAACGGCGCATGCCGAAAGATCCTTGTTTGTGATTTTCATCCCGAACTGCTTGAGGGCGATATCTGGTATGCCTGTGTTAACCGTATTTTCTCTCAAACAGTCGAATCGTTGTCGAACTGGCATAATATCTCTACATTGATCGATCGGGAGAAATATTATCCGACGATGGGGATTGACCGTATCCTGGTCTGCGAAGCCGTCGATGAAGGTGTCATTGTGGATGCCGGGAGCGCGATCACGGTCGATGTCGTAAAAGAGGGGAGATATCAGGGGGGATTTATCTCTTTGGGGCTGCGTAGTGCACAGGACGCATATGCAAGATTGTCTCCGGCTTTGGCGCTGTCATTTAACTTTGAGGTTGATTTGGATAAAATGGCGACCAATACCCCTGACGCACTTACGGTCGGGTTTTTGGCTCCTCTGATCCATGAGATCAAGCGGCTTGAAAAACCGATTTATTTGACCGGAGGCGATGCACATAGGCTCTCTCTTTTTTTGGAGGGATCGATCGTGGATGAAGGTCTGATCTTCAAAGGGATGCAAAAGCTAATCGAAAAAGGTAAAGTATGCTGAGTGTCGCACTGCCCAAGGGAAGAATCGCCGAAGAGACATTGGAAATTTTCGAATCGATTTTTGGGAGTTCTTTTAAATTTGACGATCGCAAATTGATCTTGCAAACCGAAAATTTTAAATTTTTATTGGTCCGTAACCAAGATGTCGCCACCTATGTGTATCATCAAGCGGCCGATATCGGCGTCGTAGGACTCGATACGCTCGAAGAGCAAGGGTTGGACGTTATTCGTCTTCTTGATTTGCAAAAAGGGAGATGCCGTATCGCGATCGGCATGAGAGCGGGTGAGAAACCCGATTTCACGAAAAGCGAGATCAAAGTGGCGACGAAGATGGTCAATATTACCAAACGCTATTTTGCCGAGCGTGCCGTCGCTGCCGACATCATTAAACTTTACGGTTCGATCGAACTTGCCCCCCTTGTCGGGTTGGCGGATATGATCGTCGATGTTGTCGAGACGGGGAGCACGATGAAGCAAAACGGATTGGAAGTGGTCGAGACGATAATGGAGTCGACTACCCATCTCATAGCCAATAAAAATAGCTTTTTTGAGAAAAAAAGTGAAATTTTGGATATATATGAAAAGATTAATACTCTTTTGTACGGTAATAAGCGATAATTCACAATCAGTTAACAATTCATCTATACAATAGACTGTATAAATACAAAGGATAGGTTATGTCAAATAGTCAAATGTCACGTATCGCATTGTCACTGCTTCTAGGTGGGTCTGCTTTGATGGCAGATAGTTTTTCGAGCGTAGAGTATGTAAACGTAACTCGGTCGACGCCGGTATATTCGACGATTCAAGAAGAAATACCGAATGAAAAATGTTACGACGTCAAAGAACCGGTAAGTTCAGGGACCAGTAACGCAGACGTAGTCGGTGCAGTTGTCGGCGGTGCTTTAGGAGGTGTTTTAGGACACCAAGTTGGCGGCGGTACCGGTAAAACGGCGGCAACGGTAGGCGGTGCGGTATTAGGTACGTTAGCCGGACAAAATGTCGGAAGCAAATACAATACTCCGCAAGGTGATACCTACCGTATCGTTCGCAAGTGTGAAGTGGTCAATACCGTTAGAACCCGCCAAGTTTTGGGGGGATATACCAATACAGCCAAATTCAAAGGCAAAGAGATCACCGTCGACAGTGATCAGCCGCTAAAACAGATTCCTGTGACGGTTACCTACAGCTATTAACTTCATATGACCCTCCATTGCGGGGGCATATCTCCATTTGTTATCCACATATAAAGTTTTTTTGTTAAAATAAGGTATTGTTTAATTTTCTAAAAATCAGGAGACATTATGGCACTAAAAGTAGCAATCAACGGCACCGGAAGAATCGGAATTATCGTAGCGAAAATTATCGCCGAACGAAGCGATATTGAGTTGGTGGCCTTAAATACCACTGCAAAACCGGAAATGCTGGAATATCTCCTAAAATTTGACAGCGTCCACCGCGGTATCGATGCGAAAGTCGTGGATGAAAATACGATTAAAATCGGCGGTAAAAATGTCCGAATGTTTCGCGAACGGGACATTGACAAAGTGGACTTCGGCAGCGTAGGTGCCGAAGTTGTTATCGAATGTACCGGAGTGTTTTTGGATCAGGAGAGTTGCCAAAGACATATTAAAAACGGTGTCAAAAAAGTCATCATGTCTGCGCCGGCGAAAGATGAGAGCCCGACTTACGTCTTCGGTGTAAATTCGGATAGTTATCAAGGCGAGGCGATCATTTCAAATGCCAGTTGTACGACCAATTGTCTCGGACCGATCACAAAAGTTCTGGATGATGCGTTCGGAATCGAAAACGGCCTGATGACGACGATCCACTCCTATACAAACGATCAGAACGTTCTGGATGTTAAACATTCCAAAGATCCGCGCCGTGCTCGTGCAGCGGCTCTTAATATGATCCCGACTTCTACGGGTGCCGCTAAAGCGATCGGCAAGGTCATGCCGCATCTCTTGGGCAAGTTAAACGGGTATGCGATGCGTGTTCCTACGCCGGACGTTTCGGTTGTGGATTTGACGGTCAATCTGAGAAAAGCAGTCACCAAAGAAGATATTCATGCCGTATTTACGGCGGCGAGTGAGGGGAATTTCAAAGGTCTTATCGAAGTCGATAACGACAAGCGCGTATCATCCGACTTTATCGGATCCACCTACAGCGCGACGTATGTTCCGGATATGACGAGTGTCGTGAACGGAAACACGGTCAAAGTACTGGCTTGGTATGACAATGAATGGGGGTACAGCAGTCGCCTTGTCGATATGACGGTTCTAATCGGTAGCCGCTGATGCCGAAGTATTCGAACCATTTCAATATCAAGTCACTTGATCCCTTTACCATGGAAAAAGGGTATGAAGCTTTGCGCTATGAGGCGCAGAGCGGCGAGGTCGGCTATTATGATTTGCCGGCTTCGTCACTTTCCCTTGTGGAGGAGATCGAACGATTAAAGGGCGAATGGGACGGGCGCTACGACACGATTGCCATAATAGGGATCGGCGGTTCATCCCTCGGGGCCAAAGCAATCGACCGATTGTTACGCCCCGGTACACCGAATGCCAAAAAACTGGTCTTCCTTGAAAACTCCGATCCTATTAGCATCATTAACGAGATCAGCTGTATTGATAAAAATCGTTCCCTCTTTATCGTGATATCCAAATCGGGCGGCACCGTAGAAACACTCTCTATCTTTAAGCGTCTCATCGTTACGTTTGACCTGGCACTCGACTCGTCCGAACAGATTATCATTGTTAGCGATGAAGGCTCGATATTGTCACAATTCGCGGATGAATATCATCTTCGCCGTTTTGTGATCCCTGCAAATGTCGGCGGCCGTTTTTCGGTGCTGAGTGCGGTAGGGATGGTCCCTCTGACCTTGGCAGGTTTTGATACCGCTTCCATATTGCGAGGTGCGCAAGCGTTCCTGACCCGATTTTGGGCACGTAAAGAAGAACACTTGATCCAAAAAGCCTCTTATTATGTTATGCATAGAGAACGGATGCCGATGAACGTCCTTTTTGCCTATTCTGACACCTTTGAAGAGTTCGGAAAATGGGTTGTGCAGCTGTGGGGCGAATCGTTGGGCAAACGGGACCGTCGCGGCGAGCGGGTAGGGCTGACCCCGATCTCCTTGATCGGATCGGTTGATCAGCACTCTTTCTTGCAGCTTATTATCGAGGGGCCTCTTAATAAAAGCGTAACCTTCATGCATATCAATCATTCCGAAGAGACCTTGATGATACCGGATATTTCGCTGAAATATCTTGAAAAAAGTGATTTTGTCAACGGGGTAAGTTTTAATGACCTGATCAATGCCCAATGCAAAGCAACGATGCATAGCGTTTTGCAAAGCGGGGTAAGTGTCGATGAGATAGGGTGGGAGAAACTCGATGAGACTTCGGTCGGAGAGATGATACTCTATTATGAGCTTTTGACTTCACTCAGCGGTGCGCTAATGGAGATCAATACCTATGATCAGCCGGGCGTAGAACTCGGAAAACAAATCTTGGCAACCTATTTTGAATGATACAGATGTTTAGGAGATTTTCCTAAACAATCAGTGCGCGCATTTGATTAGGTACTCTTCGGACTCTTTATTGAGATTGTCCATCAGATTAAAGAGCAGTTGGCTTGAATCTTCCATCGCCTGGAAATTGGCAAGGATCTCCTCTTTGTGATAGATAGAGCGGTCTTCATGCTCTACAAATGCTATATTTTTATGGACATTGTTATGAACCGCTTCATGAGGTCTTGCTATCTCTTTGAAACTCGGCAGATCAGAGAAACGTTCATGCCCCGCTCCCGTATCGTACCATTTTCCTAAACGGCATTCATGATGATTTATAAAATGGCTGTCAAGCTGACCGTTTGCCACTGCTTTGTATGCATTGGATTTGAACATGATATGGTCGATTTTAGCCAGGGTGATGAACGTCGTGTTCTCGATTGCAGTGGTCTGGCACGCCGCTTTTTTGGCATCTTCGTTGAACATATGAAGTGTATGGCGGAACGATTCGATCGATTGGCTCGATTCGTTCGCGATATCGTTCATATCTTCGGAATTGGAGTGGATTTCGGTGGTCTCCTGCTGCAGTGTCTGAACGGCAATCGCGATCTCGCCGGTCGCTTTTTGCGTCCGTTCGGCGAGTTTGCGCACTTCATCGGCTACGACGGCAAATCCTCTGCCGTGTTCTCCGGCCCGAGCCGCTTCAATCGCGGCATTGAGCGCCAGCAAATTGGTCTGATCGGCGATATCTTTGATAAGATTGACGACAGAACTGATCTCGCTGGTTTTTTCATTCAGTGAGTTGATCGCATCGGCAGAGGTCTGAACCAATTCGATCAACCGGCTGAGTTTGATATTGATCTCTTCGAGTTCATCGACGGAATGGGAAGAACTTTGTGAAGTGTTTTGACTGATTTCGGCTATCGTATGGAGCCGCAGAATCGTATTTTGCAAATCGCCTTGGATCACTTCCAATCCTCCGCCGACACCGGCACCGATTTTACTGATGGAGCTGTTGAGAATCGACTTTTGCATATAAAGATGGCTGGTATGCATCGAAGCAATCGCCTTATTGACAAACTCACTCGCCTCTTTGTACTCGCCCTTAAGCCCTTGGATGAGGATACGACGGTAATACTCGTCACGGCTTGCCGCTTCGACGCTGGCGCGGATTTCGCGGATAAAGACTTCCGTCTGATCGAGCATATTGTTCGTATTCCAGCACAGAGCGTTCATTTCGCCGTGGTCCTTGATGTGAGTGATCCGCCGTTCGAGATCTCCTATACCGGCGGATTGGATTACCGTCGCAACTTCATGGATCGTTGCTTGGGTTTTCCGGATATAGAGGAAGATGAACCAGGCCAATCCGAAATTGGCAAAATTAAGGAGCCGTATCCAGCTCCACCCGGCTAAAATTGTTTCAAGGATCAATGCAATGACGAATAGAGCAATAGAAGCGATATTGGCATATTGAACTTTAGATAGAGAGGATAAATTCGTCATATGACACTCCTTTGTCTTTTAATATTTGGTTAAGGGCCGCTTCAGAAGCGTTCATTCCGCCGCTGCGCTCTTTTTGAAGCAGTGCGGCATACAACGGCTTAATGATATCAAGCGCATTTTTGGTAGGTTTGCGTCGGACCGAATGGTAATTGGTAATTCTGCGATTGGTGTCAAAGGAGGGGGTGACGTGGGCAAATACCCAGTAATAATCACCGTTTTTTGTTTTATTTTTAACATAGGCAAAAATCTCTTGCCCCTCTTGCACCCGGCTCCACAGAAGTTTGAACACGATAGCCGGCATGTCGGGGTGTCTTAGGATATTATGGGGCTGATCGATAAGTTCGGACTCTTCATACCCTGACATTTTGAGAAAAAGGTCATTTCCGTATGTGATTTTCCCTTTCATATCCGTTTTGGAAACGATAAAGTCATTTTCACCGAAGGTTAATTCATTATTTGCCATCTAAATCCTCATATATAAAAAAATTTCATAAATATTATCGTTAGTTTAACAGCCATATCCTGAAAACTTTCCCTTTTATAGGACGATTGGTGAGCATTTTATAAACAGTTTCCGCTAGATTTCGAGGGACTGCTACATAGCTGAGATGATCCAGCTGATCAATTTTTCCGATCTGCTCTTTTGTCAGATTGGCCTCATGTATCAATGCCCCGACGATATCACCGGCACGAAGCTTCTCTTTTTTCCCCGCATCGATGGAGATTGTTCGCATCTGCGTCACTATCCCTTTGGATGAGTGGTTAGCAGGGAGTTCTTCCGGTTCGCATGGACGGCCAAGATTATAAAACGACTCGCGTTGGTGGGGGCTGACAAGGGTGATTGCAATCCCTTCCATTCCGGCACGTCCGGTTCTTCCGATACGGTGGATGTATCGGTCCGTCTGTTGCGGAACATCGTAGTTAATAATCGCATCAAGCCCTTCGATATCGATACCGCGTCCTGCGACATCGGTAGCTACGAGAAAAGGGGCGCTGCCGTTTCGAAATTGGATGATTGCCTCATTGCGTTCAAATTGTTCCATATCCCCATGCAGTGCTATAGCGTGAATATTGCGATCATTGAGGGTATCGCATAGCTCTGCCGCCACAATTTTGGTATTGCAAAAAATAATGGCATTGGTGATAGTGTGATGCTGCATGACGGTATTGAGAGCCGAGATTTTATCGTTGACCAAATAGGCTATTTCGGTAATGGCGGGTTTGGCTTCGGTATTTTGTGTTTTGAGAAAAAGTGCATTATCGGTAAGGCGTGAACTGAGGCTCTGAATCGACTCGGGATAGGTAGCTGAAAAGAGGAGCGTTTGACGACTGGCGGGCAGATAGCCGAAAATCGCTTCGATATCCTCGATAAATCCCATATCCACCATTTGATCGGCTTCATCCAAGACCATCGTAGCGCAAGAGGCCAGATCGAGGGTATTCATGCTTAAAAGTTTGAGGACACGACCCGGTGTGCCGACGATGACATGCGCTCCGTGCGTAAGGGAGTGTATCTGGCCTTTCATCGGTACCCCTCCGCAAAGGGTAAGGACCTTGATATTGCCGATTTCGGAGGCACAGGAACGGATAACTTTGCTTACCTGTTCGGCCAGCTCGCGAGTAGGGCACAAAACAAGTGATTGGGGAGCGAAAAATTTCGGATTGACTTTATTTAAAATTCCCAGAGTAAATGCAAGTGTTTTGCCGCTTCCGGTAGAGGCTTGGGCGATAATATCCTTTCCCTCTAAAATCGTGGGAACCGATGAAGCCTGGATAGGAGTCATGGAGGTAAAATTAAGACGTTTGAGTGCTGTTTTTATGGGCGCAGAAAGAGGAAGGCGATCGAAAGAGGACATTAAGCTGCTTTAGTATTAGATGCGTAATTATAGCACACCCTGCAAGGGGATGAAAAAGAATAAAAAGGCTATTGCATCAAGATAAAGACTCGGCGCGGCAGTACCGCGCCAGGGAGGAGTTATACCGCTTTAATCGTAACGCCGTATTTCTCTTCAGCGACATTGCGCGCTTCGAGATGGTAGTTACTGATTTCGTTAAAGTTGAGATATTTATAAACATCATCCGCTTTTCCTGCCAATTTCTCAGGAACGATGCTCATGTATTCCGCTACCGTCGGGATACGTCCGAGTTTCGCGCACACAGAGGCTAATTCAGCACTTCCGAGATACACTTGAGTCCCTTTTCCGAGACGGTTGTCGAAGTTACGGGTAGAGGTAGAGAACACGGTCGAACCTTCGCGTGAACTTGCCTGGTTACCCATACAGAGTGAACATCCCGGAACTTCTGTCGTAGCGGATACCGCTTTATAGACATCGTAGTACCCTTCGTTGATCAGCTGCTGCTCATCCATACGCGTCGGTGGGACTATCCAGAATTTCTCAACGGCGATTTTCCCTTCGCCGCGCATCACTTCGCCCGCTGCGCGGTAGTGACCGATGTTGGTCATACAGCTTCCGAGGAATACTTCGTCGATTTTCTCGCCGGCAACTTCGCTGAGAAGTTTGACGTTATCCGGGTCATTTGGACATGCCAAAATCGGTTCGGTTACTTCGTTCAAATCGATTTCGATGACCGCTGCGTATTCCGCATCGGCATCCGGTTCCATCAATGACGGAGCAGCCAACCACTCTTTCATTTTATCGGCTCGGCGTTGGAGCGTACGTGCGTCTTCATAACCGTCTGCAACCATCGCTTCGATCAATGTCACGTTTGATTTTAGGTACTCGATAACCGGCTCTTTGTTCAGGCGAACGGTACATGCAGCAGCAGAACGCTCAGCCGATGCATCGGAAAGTTCAAACGCTTGCTCTACTTTCATGTTCGGAAGACCTTCGATCTCCAAAACACGTCCGTTGAAAATGTTCTTCTTCCCTTTTTTCTCAACCGTCAATAGACCTTGTTTGATCGCATAATAAGGGATTGCATTGACGAGGTCACGTAACGTGATACCCGGCTGCATTTCGCCTTTGAAACGTACAAGGACGGATTCAGGCATCTCAAGAGGCATTGCTCCGGTAACTCCGGCAAATGCAACGAGACCTGAACCTGCAGGGAAACTCACACCGATAGGGAAACGGGTATGGCTATCACCGCCGGTTCCGACAGTATCGGGGAGAACCATACGGTTCAACCAGCTGTGGATAACACCATCACCCGGGCGAAGAGCGACACCGCTGCGTGAGCTGATAAATGCCGGCAATGTTGCGTGCAGCTTAACGTCGGACGGTTTCGGATACGCTGCCGTATGACAGAAAGACTGCAATACGAAGTCAGCCGAGAAACCGAGAGCGGAAAGCTCTTTGATCTCATCACGGGTCATCGGTCCGGTAGTATCCTGGCTTCCTACGGTACTTGTGATCGGTTCACAGTACATACCCGGGCGTACCCCTTCGAGTCCGCATGCTTTACCCACCATTTTTTGTGCAAGGGTATATCCTTTGCCGGTGTCAGCAGGCTGGATAGGTTTTGCAAAAATTGCTTCAGGTTCCATCCCTAATGCCGTACGTGCTTTATTCGTCAATCCGCGTCCGATAATCAAAGGGATACGTCCGCCTGCACGTACTTCGTCTTCGATCGTGTTCGGACGAAGAGCAAATGCAGCGATTTGAGTACCGTTTTTAGTGATTGTTCCCGCTTTGGTATCGATGTCCAAGACATCACCGGTTTCCATTTGACTTACATCGGCTTCAATCGGCAATGCGCCGGAATCTTCACACGTAGCGAAGAAGATCGGAGCGATGATGCTACCGATTACGACACCGCCGGTACGTTTATTCGGGATACCCGGGATATCGTCACCCATGTGCCATTGAACGGAGTTCGCAGCGGATTTACGGCTCGAACCGGTTCCGACGACGTCACCGACGTAAGCGATTTGCATCCCTTTTTCTTTGAGTTCAGCGATTTTGGCAATCCCTTCGGGCATTTTAGCCGAAAGCATGGTGGTCGCATGAAGCGGGATATCCGAACGGGTAAATGCCGCACTCGCAGGAGAGAGGTCATCGGTATTGGTCTCACCCGGGAATTTGAACACGACGACACTGAATTTTTCAGCAAGAGGTTTTTTACTGGTGAACCATTCAGCGTTTGCCCAGCTGGTCAAAACGTCTTTCGCATATGTATTGGTTTTTGAAAGATCGACGATATCGTTGAACGCGTCATACACCAAAAGTGTATGCTTAAGCTCATGAGCGGCTTCGTTTGCGATGGTATCGTTGCTGAGTGCATCGATAAGAGGCTTAACGTTATATCCGCCGACCATTTTGCCGAGGATGTTAATAGCCGCTTTTTTATGATCGTCGCTATTGATGTCACTGTTGTCGGCTAGAAAAGCTTTAACCTGACCTTGGACGACTTGGTGCAAAAATGCCGCTTTAACATGCGCACCGTCATCAACGCCCGGATTGACACGCTCTGCCAACATCTCTACCAAATTATTGTTTTTAGAACTTGATGCTGTAATAAGTGCTACCAATTCGGTAACTTGCTCTTTCGTTAGTGGGAATGGAGGGATTCCCTGTGCTGCGCGTTCCGCTACATGTGCTTCATATTCGTCCAAAAAAGCCATAGTGACTCCTGTGCTCTAGATTTTTAGTGATTATATCAGAAGAAAAAAATCGTTTCTTTTTTATGTTACTTTATTACTCACTATTTATTCATATTTTTATAAAAATGTGCAATTAAGTAACATTGTAGATTTTAATGGGGGTTCATCGTAAATCAGATGGGTGGATAATGCAGTGAAAGTGAGAAGATTATAAACAAAGTTTTCCCCGTACAGGGGGAAGGAAGAGGTTTAAAAAGGGGCGTTGAGGATATCGCGATTGCCTTTTGCATTGGGCGCGGAGAGGATCCCTTCGTTTTCAAGCTGCTCGATAAGACGGGCAGAGCGGTTGTAGCCGATCTGCAGACGTCGCTGAAGATAGCTGATGGAGGTTTTTTGCTCGCTGATAATGATGTTTTTGGCCTCTTCATAAAGTTCGTCCAGCGGCTCGTCATTTCCGATTTCTCCGCCGCTTTTGGCCGCGCTCTCTTTATCACGTAAAAATTGCTGGTCGTATTCGGGTTCGCGCTGAGCTTTGAGGAAGTCGACCACTTTTTCGATTTCGCTTTCGGTGCTCCATGGCGCGTGCAGACGGACCAGACCACTCATCCCAGGAGGGGTGAAGAGCATATCTCCGCGTCCTAACAGGGACTCGGCACCCATCCCGTCAAGGATGATTTTACTGTCTATCTTTTGTCCCACTTTGTAACTGATACGAGAAGGGAGGTTGGCTTTGATCAGACCGGTGACGACATCGACACTCGGGCGTTGCGTCGCAACGATCAGGTGGATACCGCTGGCACGTGCCATTTGTGCAAGACGCGCAATCGAATATTCGACATCCTTGCCGCTGGTCATCATCAAGTCGGCCAATTCATCGATAATAACCACAATATAAGGGAGAAGCTGATGCCCCTCTTTTTTTGCTTTTTCATTAAAATTTTCGATATTTTTGGTACGTGTCTCGCTCATAAGCTGATAACGCCGTTCCATCTCACCGACCATATTGTTCAAAGCGGAGATCGCCTCTTTGGGTTTTGTGATGACGGGCGTCAGAAGATGGGGAATGTCATTATAGATCGAAAATTCGAGCATCTTCGGATCGATCATCAACAGCTTGAGCTGATCGGGTGAGTTTTTATAAAGGAGACTCAAAATCATTGAATTGATACCGACACTTTTACCGCTCCCGGTCGTTCCGGCAATCAGGAGGTGAGGAAGTTTTTTCAAGTCGGTAATAAACGGTTTTCCGACGATGTCTTTACCCAGGATCAGGGTAAGGGGAGAAGAGGCCTCTTTAAAGAGTTGACTCTCCAGCATCTCGCGCAGATAGATGGTTTCAAATGTTTTGTTCGGGATCTCGATGCCGACGACATCTTTCCCGGGGATTGGGGCCTGGATACGGATGGTCTGAGCCCGCAATGCCATCGCCAGGTCATCTTGAAGTCCTAATATCTTAGAAACTTTGATATTGGCGGCCGGTTTGAATTCAAACGTCGAGACAACAGGGCCGGCATAGGTGCGGACGACATCCCCGTCAATATTAAAATGGGCCAGTTTTTCGATTAGATCGCGGATTTTATCGTCAAGCTCGGCTTCATCGACCGTGTTTTGCTTTTTCGGTCCGTTTTGAAAAAATTCTACAGGGGGGAGCTTGAAATTTTTAGGTTTTTCGCTGACGCCCCGATCGATCTGGTCTAAAAGAATTTTGTTCTCTTCGAGTTCGTCTACGACAAGGGTCTGCTGTTTGGATTCTTTGACTTTTTTAGCCATAGAGAGGATCGTCGATTCTTTGGGCTCAGGATGCACAGCTATCTCATCTATCTGGGGTACCGTAACCTCCGGCTGCGGGAACGGTATCTCCTCTTCCTCTTCGGCGGCCTGCACAGTGGCATGGACCGGGAAGGTCACGGCCGGAGCAGGGGATGAAAAAGAGATCTCTTTTTCGTAATGATCGGAGGCAAAAGTGTTTACGGTTTCATTATGCTGCGGCTGGGCAACGGGTACACTCTTTTTCGTCGGCGTACTTTTAGGCGAAGTGAGGGGTTTTTCCATATACTCTTTCAGGGGACGGGCTAATTCCGAGAGTGTCTGCTCAAGGACCAATACAACCGAAACACTGACAAGCATCAGCCAAAACGTCCACAGTCCGAATGTCCCGATATAGGCGGACATAAAATCGGTAATAATTCCGCCGAATGCACCGCGATAAGGCCCTTCGACTACCATCGCCTGAAAAAAGAGAAGGGCAAAGAACAGCAGAGCGAACACTCCTCCCATTTCGAGACGGCGGTGCAAATTGCTTTCAAATTTGTACCAATAAAAAAGGGGGACCATCAGTAATAAGAGGTAGGTAAAAGCAACATAGCCGAAAATATAAATATTGGTACTGGCGAAAGCGGCACCGTAAGCGCCGATGATCGAAGCATCTCCGATAATCGTCGCTATCCCCAGATAAAATAAAACGCCGAAACCGACGATAAACAGTGTGTCGCGTAAAATGTGAGATCCTTGAGACTTGGTTTGAAAATGGGGAGATTATAGCAAAAAAGGGGAGAAACCCCCCTTTTATTGCACTATGCTATAAATAATTGACGAGTGAAAGTTTCGATACTTTTGAAATATTCGACAGCAGAGCCTGGTAATTCAAAGAGAGCTGCTGCATTTTCAGGGTTGCTTCCGCGATGTCGGTATCGATCACATCCGATTGGAGCCGTTTTGTACTCACGATAAGCAAATCGGTACGATCGGAAGAGGCTTGCATGACTTGAGAATAGGTACCCGCTTCGGTTTGCATACGGCTTGCATGATCAGCCAGGTCATCGAGTTTTTGGATGGCATTTTGGATTCCCAAATTACGAGGGTCGGTCGTATCCGAGCCGTCAGCTCGTTTTTTCCCCTCTTCGACCGCGCGTATGGTCTCTTCAATCTCGGCAAAAAAATCTTTTTTAGGATCCCGTATCGTAATCGCACTGTTGGCATTAAAATCGAGAATGGCACCCTGCATCCCTACAACAGCGCCCGTGTAATCGGAAGAGGCATTGTCAGACAGAGACATTGTCGCACTTGTTATCGGTGCAGTTTTGTCCTGAAAAACCATTCTTCCGGCATAGTCAAGGGTAGTCGAACCGCTCGCTGCCGAGTTGGTCAGTGAAGTCGTGTATGCGGCAGATGTGTTGGCCGCCGGCAATGTATTCGTCATCGCCATATTGACGACGTCCAATAACTGCTGATACGTTACGGAGTTTGCGTTTGTAGCTACTCCCGTTGCATCGAAGATGTCAAAAGCCGGAATAGCCACAGCGTTGACTGTTCCGCTAACGGAAGAAGGGCTCCCTAAATTGATTTGCAAATCAATGGGCTGGCCGGTGATATTCGTCCCTTTGATGTTTAACTGTGTACCGGTTAGATTGGCTGTGCCGGCTACATCGACGAGTTTTGTAGAAGGGACTGCATACGAGTTGTCCGATTTGACGATCTGAGAAATATTGGAAGCGAGTTTAGCACCCGTTTGTGTAAAATTGGTCCGATCGTAATTGATCCCCTCTATTGTATTCGGGACACCCGCAGGGGTCGTAAAACCGCTCTTTGTGAATTCTTTGATATACAAGGCATTGGCATTCGGATTCGGCGGAACGGGAGGATTGGCAAAATCGATAACGTTTTGAAAATCGGTGGTCCCGGCTTGAAGCACATCGATATTGGTCACGTTGGCGGCATCGGCTCCGGCAGGGTCAAGATCCATCGCTCCGACCATATGAAAATCGAGCTTGCTTGAACCGCTCTTTCTGTCTTGAATCTCAATTTGTCCGTTAGGATTAATATTGACATTGACCAGATCCGAACCGTACGCTACTGCGATTTTCTGCATTAGATCATCTACGGTGTTCGCGGTATTGAGATCGATCTGTTTTTTGAAACTGGTACCGTCTGTTTTTGTCCCCTGAACATAGAAATGGGCCTGCCACGTATCATTTGTCGGATCGGCATCCGTATCACCCATCAGATCTCTAATCGTGCTGGAACCGTTGATATAGGTCTGCGTAGCCGTTTCTCGGGGGATATTCGGATCTTTCATAATATCCGGATAGAGGTCTGTGAGGCTTAATTGTTTGACATTCGTTGTAATAGTGCGGTTAATATTGCTCTCTTGACCGGAAAAGAGTTGCGCACCCGTAATATTATATTTTTGCTTGATATCCGAGCCTAAAAATGCGTTAATGCTTTGATCGTTTCCTTGGTAGGTTCCGTCTGCCGCAATCGGTTTTTGAGAAGTAGCAGTGCCGGAAAAAAGATATTGCCCTCCGATAGAAGTATTGGCCAGTGTCATGAGATGATTTTGCAGGCCGCGCAGCTCTTTTGCGATTGCCTGTATACTGGTATCGGAGTGGGCATCATTCGCGGCACTGACCATTTTAACTTTCATCGATTCGATCGTCTTGATGATATCGCCGATGATGGTATCGGATTGCGTCGTAAATTTATAAGCACTTTGCGCACTGTTCTTGGCCTGGGTGAGGGTAGTGATCTCACTATCAAGGCGAACAGTATCTATAAAAGTTTCTGGCGCTTCATGTGCATATTGAATCTTTTGCCCTGACGAAATTTGTTTGTTAACATCAAAAAGGGCTTGGGACAGCTTGTTGTTATCGCCGTAAATGTTATTGTAATACGATCCAGTTGTTACCCTCACGTCAAATCCTTTTGTGCAAGTTAACTCAAATAAAGCAATTAAAGTTCCACTCTTTATATCGGCAAAAAAACATAATTCATTTAGTATGTGTCGTTTTACATATATTTAAGCAAAGGCAACCTATAATTCCACCTCTTCACAAGCATGCCAGTGTGGTGAAATGGTAGACACGCCGGATTCAAAATCCGGTGCAGCGATGCGTGGCGGTTCGAGTCCGCCCACTGGTACCACGGTTTTAGCCTATTTTGTGGGCTTTCCCAATAACTTCTTTTTCATTTGTGCCCGTTTTGAGCCCAAACAAATCAAATTTTTCTTCGATTTTTATCTCTTCTGACTTAATAAATTTTGCATATCGTGTCAAAAGTTGTACAACCGATTTTAAAATGATAGTAACGTACTTTTTTTAACCTTCATGTGACCAAATCACTATCATTTCAAATTCAAATCTCGCCAATTCAAGTAGTAAGTGTAACACACGGTTAAGCTACAGAATAAGATTTCATAATTGTATCAAAGAACACTTCTGAAGGTGTCTTATAGCGCCCATTCAACCCTCAAGTGCAACACAGTTATTTTTGTATGGTACGAATAATGATTATATTCATTTCAAATTATGATACAATTAAGTTATGCAAACGTATCAAACCTATATTTGGCAGAATAGTAACTGGCCACATTTTACCTATGATTTAACTCCATATCAATCTTTATTGCAGGAAATTCGCTATCAGCAGGGATTGCTTGATGGTATTTGCAAAGGATTAAGCGAAGAGCATTTGCTTGAGATGCAAAGCGAAACCTTGGCTTTGGACGCGGTGACAACCTCTGAGATCGAAGGAGAAATCCTCTCACGTGATTCAGTACGGTCCTCTATCTTTAAAAAACTCGGTATTTCGTATGAAACACAAGACCGTTCAACCGTTCAAACCGATGGATTAATCGACATTCTTCTTGATGCCTCCCGAAATGCTATACAGCCATTTGATGAGCAACGATTATTCTCCTGGCACGCGGCACTTTTTCCAAATGGATACTCCGGTATGCACAAGATCAACGTTGCAACGTATCGTGGAGATGAACCGATGCAGATCGTATCAGGACGCATCGGAAAAGAGAAAGTCCATTACGTAGCACCGCCACGTGAGAGTGTCGAAGACGAGATGAAACGCTTTTTCGATTTTATCGAACATACTAATGATGAAAACGGTTATGTACGTGCCGCTATTGCCCATCTATGGTTTGTAATTATTCATCCGATGGATGACGGTAACGGACGAATTTCGCGTGCATTGTCGGATATGATGCTCAGCCGAGCGGAAAATAGTGCTGTGCGTCTATACTCCATGAGTGCCGCGATCAATGATAATAGACGAAGCTATTATGATGTTTTGGAGCAGACGACTACAGGAACGATGGATATCACAGCGTGGATAGGATGGTTTTTAGAGACGGTTCTCATCGCACAGAAAAATGCTCACAAAATTATCGAAAAGATAGTAGCAAAAACCCGTTTTTGGCAGGCACATATTCATACCGATCTTAATCCACGTCAGAAGAAAGTGCTTAATCGTCTTTTGGATGCCGGACAAGAGGGATTCGAGGGTGGAATGAATGCACGTAAATACGCTTCGCTGTGTGATTGCAGTCGTGTGACCGCAAGCCGTGATCTAAGTGATCTACTCGAAAAAAGATTTATTGTCCATCGTGGTGCGGGTGGACGGAGTACCAGCTATGATATTGATTGGGCCTCAAAATGACCTTATACTAGACGATTTATGTATCCGTCAACACCTCATGGTAATATTCTAAAATTCAAACAGGGTTTGGATAGGAATTTATCGGTATATCCCACAAACTTCAATTTAAGGCTTAAGTATTGAGTATCTATGCTTTACAATCCCCGGCAGGCGGGTTTTTGGATGAAGATCTAAACCATTTTAACAAAACATTCGATGACTGGTGTGTCCAATTTGACAATTATGACGATGCCAGACTCATTGCCGAGACCCTCGATCCGACCCGATATGCCGAGGTTGTTGAGATCACGCCGCTGAGCTATCCTAAATATTTTTTCCATAACTTGCAGGGGATAATACATGCCACACGGGAAGTCGATGGAAATATCGTCTGTATCGTCGAACCGTTTACGGGATCGTATTTTCGCATTGCCGTCTGTAATTTAAAGACAAAAACTGTTCGATTGACCCCGTCAAAGTATAAAAGTGCTATGAGTGTCGAAGGGGCTTTTGCGAATTTTAAAACCAGAGATCAAGGGGATTATTGATCCCCAAAATTGTGTCCGGTTTCATTAATTTATTCGTTGTTTTTTGCAATCTGATGATCCAGACGGGTGATATGACCATGGTCATTATGGTAAACCGTAATAAATTGGCTATTCGTACACTCTTCTAATTGTGCATTACTTAAGTGAAAATAATTTGCATAATCGGTAGACTCGTACAACAAATGCTCAGTCGGTGCCACGTGCCTGTGGAGCCTAGATAAGATAAACAACACAATAGGCGTAGCGATTAACGTATAAACAGCATTTTCAAACGTTACGCTATGAATATTGTCATAAATCCAATCGGAAATAGTGTCAGGCGATTCTTTGAAAGTAATTATTCTATACAATACATGCAGCAAAGGCTTCCATAAATACAAAAAGCCCAACCACAGTGCAATCGTTGCTGCATCCCAGGCCAATCTCTTGGCTCGAGGCAACTCGCGGCGCTTATTGATAATTAACGTTTCCATCTCAATTCAACCTTTTTTCAACTGTTGATGCGCACCTCGGTCGGGGCTAACCCATCTGGCCCGCCCTTTTTTGGTGAATAAAACTTTCGGAAGTGCGGTGACAGCGGTAAACAAATTAAGCAGCCAATAGGCAAACGGATACCAAACCATCCAAAAATAATTTTTTCCCAAACCTTCGTCATAATGGCCATCCAGCCATTTACTGACAGCAAACTGTATCAGACATGCACCGATCAGAATGACACTGCTTTCATCCGGCAAAATAGGTGAATGGGTAGGCATTAAATAGGAGACGGGAAGAAACAGACTGATGATCCACATTAAAAATACCAATACCATACTGTAGGCCCAAAGGGTACTTAACATGAGTTCGGTCATAAGACCCCAAAGATGGGTCTGCCGGGGGTGAAATAAAACTTTAAAATTTTTAAGCATGACCTGAACGCCGCCCATAGCCCAACGAAGCCGTTGTTTCCACAGTCCTTTCAGCGTTTCGGGCATCAATATCCATACCAAGGCTCGAGGTTCAAATCGCACATCCCAGCCGTTGCGCTGCAGTTTCCATGTGACATCAATATCTTCGGTGAGCATGTCGGGACTCCAATAGCCCACTTCATGTACCGCTGCCTTTCGAAATCCCGTAATTACTCCCGAGACGGTGAACAAACGTCCAAAACTGCGCTGTGCACGTTTGATCATCCCTACGATGGACGAAAATTCGCCAACTTGGATTTTGCCCAGGAGGGTGGTGCGGTTGCGTATTCTCGGATTGCCCGTGACAGCGGCAACTTCGGGATATCGGATGAAATGTTTGACCATCCAGTAGAGGCAATACTTATCGATCAGAGCATCTCCGTCGATGCACACCAAATACTCATATTTGGCCACCAATGCACCGGCTTGAAGTCCTAAGGCTTTTCCCTGATTTTCGGCCAAGTTAACGACTTTTAATTTGGGATTGTTGTGTGCCAGAGCGACCAATATTTCTAAGGTGTCGTCTTTACTGCCATCGTTTATGGCAATGACTTCAAATTCCGGGTAATCCACATTGAGGGCATAAGAGATTGTTTCGATAGCATTTTGACCTTCATTGTAACAAGGGATCAAAATACTGACTCCCTGCCAGTTTTCATTAGGCCGAAGTGCCGGGATAATATGCTTTAGATAAGGCTTTTCATTTTTATAATAAAAAAATATCGCCCCTATTATCCACAAACTGGACATAAACAGCGGATAATAAAATACAAAACCCAGTATGATATGCCATAGTGAATGGCACAATATAAGAAATTCCATCAAAAATCCTTCTTATTTACCATGTTTCGTAGGGTGCGATGGCAATGTAAACATACGTATCGCTTTTTCTGAAAAAGCCTGATTGATTGTATCGGCATCGGGAGTATTGGTATAAACGTTATCAGGATAATAGGCCAGATGATGAACACCCAAACGGTACAAATGCTTGATGGTATTATCCAATTCCTGAGAGGAAATCGGCTCGTTGTTCTTTCTCCAGTCTACCGTTTGCAGCTCCATTACCGTCCGTTCCAGTCCGCATTGCTCTTGTTTGACATGTTTGACGATTTCATCAAAGAAATGTTCCGGATCCCCGGCTTGTTCCATATACGGCATCGCCATGATCGCGGTATAGTCGTATTTTTTGATCGAATCGGCCAAGCTTTGGGCATACCACTCTTCAGAATCGCTGTTTAAGGCGACTTGCGCATAAAGGTTGCGTGCCGTTTTCAATTCCGGTTGTTCCTTTCTTACGATTTGCGCCAATTCCATCGCAAAATCATCCAGGTAATGGGTCTTGAGTTTCGTCCACTTCTCGTATTGTTTCCGGTCTGCTCTGATTTTGCTAACCGTGTCTGCCAATCCCCATCTTTTGTATTGGTTACGGGCAAATTTACTGTCATCTTCGAAATCGGAGAGGGTTACGTCGTCATGAAACAATATTCCTGATATGTAGGCTGATTTAGACAAATCGGCATAAATTTCTTTGATAACTTTTTGCGCTTTGGGAGAAAACGGGGATAGTCGCGGATACCCCATGTTAAGATGTGTCGGATCGACTTGCAATGTGACGACCGTATCGTTGGCGGCGGCATTGTTTTGAGGTAATTGCCAGGCCAGCATCGGCATCCAGGCATAAATGCGTTTTATTTGTGTCCGTTTTGCGATTTGCCACGTCACTTGATTAAAAAAATCGGCACGCATCGGTATGTTGCGGTTCGGAAAATAGACATAATCCGCCGCACCGTTTCCATCGGGATCGGCGAAGGCCTGCACATAGACCGTATTGATCCCAAGCGTTTTGATGCGATCAAGCAGCAGGCCGAGATTTTTTTCCCTCTGAATCGGATCGGGATCATAGATATAATCCAAATCGATATGAGCCGCTTTGGTTGTACGGGCATCATCCGTCAGATTGGCGTTTCGCTCCCACATGTCGAGCTCCAGATCCGCAATATTCATTCTCCCCTCTACCAATATACGCCGAAGTCCCCACAGCGAGGTAGTGCGGGTATTGCTCCCATCATCAAGCGTCAATCCGACGGGCATTCCCAATTTCTCGGCTATGGTGCGTACTTCAATATTGTAGCGTCCGTACGGCCATACGATGACGCGGGGCTGTTGCCCGGTATAGTTTTTCAAAAAGGCGTTGTTTTTCAACAAGTCGTTGTATACGCGCTGCTGATAGGTTTTTTCATCCTCATATCCATTTTTGTCGGCAAGCCATTGTCGTGTTGTCGCTGCCGGCTGCATATGCCCTTTCGGATTGCCCGGGATACCTTTATGCAAACCGTAACTGTGGCTGGCGATCTCCACCAGTCCGCTAGCGATCATCTCTTTGATCTCTGCCTGACTTAAAAACTTGTTGCGATCGATCATTTGCCCGTCAAAGTCGACTTTCTCCTTGGAGTTCATCCAATTGCCGACGAGTGCGATGACGGTCGGTATTTTGTATTTTTTCAAAACCGGGTAGGCATTGGCATATACGGACTGATACCCGTCATCAAACGTGATCAATACCGCTTTGTCCGGTAACGGCTTTCCGTTTCTGCGATAGTTTAAAATATCGTCTACGCGGATAAAATGATAGCCGTTCGCCATCAGCCAGCGGATCTGCTGATCGAAATTCGAAGGGGATACCGCATAGCTAGAATCGAGAGTTTCACTTTTATCGGCTATTTCATGGTAGCTGAGTATCGTGAATTCGTTGATATTGTGATCTCGACTGCACACATTGGGCAATTCGTTTGCTATGACATAACTACTGGCAACACCTATCAATATCACTATGAGTTTGAATATCGGTTTGAGTTTATTATGCCCATTTTCTATCGTTCTTGATATAGCCATAATCGGAGTACTCTGCTTTTGATTTTAATAAGAGTATTATACAGCATATCCTCCTGCAAATCACCCAAAGTACGCAACATATATCCGTTCATTCTCAGTCGAACGGATAAACAAGCTGCGAGAGGCATTGACTACCCAATCATACGCTTGCTTCGCTGCGGGAGCTATTCGATGCACCCGAATGCGATATTGGTGATATGGTATTCTTTGTGACTTTTGCTGCGGATCCGAAATAATTTTTTGAGTAAACGTATCATGCGAACCTTTCATGCAAAGAGTGTTCCTCTTTGGTTATAAACAGCACACGCTCATGAATGAAAGTGAGCGTTTCACGGATCACTTCGCCAAAAATAGTGGGATAGGGGAGGTCGGGTTCCGTGTTAAACGTACTGATATCTTTCAGCAGCTCTTCGGAACAAACTTCGGGTAATCGAGAGTAGTATGCCAATACTCGCATGAGAGTTTTATAAGCATAAATTCGCGCATTATTCTCTTCAGTTTTCTTTTTGATAAATGCGAGTCGGGTATAGAGAAAATAGCATCGGAAAAACAGTGCCATGATCTCGCTTTGTTCAATAGAGTGTTTCATAAAGGAGAGTGTATGTCAATTGGGGAGGGGGTGATGATTATCTTTCAAATCGTCATATTATCCGTGATGTCTATTTTTCCCCTGCAAAACGGCGATGAGCGATTTGGCAAAAGACATCGCCACCGAAAGAAGCAAAATATTTGTTGTCAATGAAGCTTTGAGCGCGCTGTCCGTTCCGGCTCATTGAATGAGAACGATACGGCGTTCTTAAACGATCCAGGCGCCGTCTTTATAGATGATTTCATTATCAAGTGAAAAGGTCTGCGTATCCGCAAAAACATCCACATGGTAGATGCCGTCTCTGCGTTTAAAGCCGGGTTTGCCGTAGGTGCCGTGTTTGGCCCCCAATGAGAAGTGAATACCGCACATGCGCTCATAGGTGCCGGTATCGGCGACCGTGCGTGTCTTGCTGAAGGCTCTGTTCAATCCGAATCCGAGTTCCCGTACCCACACGGTCCCCTCATCTGTGCGTATATTGGAAATGATTTGGTCGAAATCGGGAGTCGAATTTTCACACGCTACGACTTGCCCTTGCTCTATGATAAGGGTAATGGGCGTTTCGGGGTAGTTGATTTTATACGTTACGTCACCGAAACAGAAAATCTTGACACGACCATGGACGGCTCTTAAGTCCTGCGCCTCGGTAAAGACTTCGCCAAGCGGAAACTGTCCCCCCATATTGTTCATACCGGTATAATCTCCGATATTGACTTTGGCCGATTCAAAGGGGGAGCCGTAAACCAAAAATTCGCCCCCGCTGTCGAGCAGCCCGGAGGTGGCGTTATCTATTTTAGTTTTAAGTGCACGACCGACTCTGCGGTAATAGTCGGGATCATATGCCAGTGAATCGATATAGTAGGGCGCCTCATCATCCGACATACGGCTGAGATGAGGATGCTCGATGACTTTCAATTTGAGTTTGAACAATTCGACGCGCAGGCGAAATGCGTCCAGGCGAAAACTTTTTGATTGGACTAATGCTACGAAATCGGACGGGTTGAGCGAATTGAGCACTCCGCGTATCTCTTCGGGCGTTTGCTGATTGAAATCGATAAAGTGCCCATTCGGCAAACATCGCTTATAGGCTTCGGCTAGAATGGTAGATAGCAAACAACCGGTGTCATACACTACGACCGCGCGATGTTGATCCGTATGGTGAAATACCATCTCCAAGAGATCTTTTAAGTGGTGCTGTGCTGTTAAAATTAACGCATCGTCGTCTCGTGAAGTATGCAGACTTTCACTCATAATAGTTCCTCGTGCCGTAGTAGGTACTGAAGATCGCCGTCTTCTGATGGGCGAATTATAGCTTAGCTTCTTTGAGGATTGGCGCTATGGTCTATTCGTTTTCGTCGTGAATGATGACGCGGTTCTTTCCGTTCTTCTTGGCTTTATACAGAGCGCTATCGGCCTTGGCGATCAGCGAAGTGACATCTTTGTCGCCGAAACATTGTGCAACTCCAATGCTGCATGTGACTTTATGCGGTTGTCCGAAATCGTAATTTTCTATCGCTTCTCTGATCTGCTCCCCAATGATGAGAGCTTTATCGATAGGGGTGCCCGTTGCGATAAGCAAAAATTCTTCTCCGCCCCATCGGCCGAAATAATCGGATTCTCGAATCATCCCTGAAACCATTTTCGAAAGATGTTTTAGTACTTTGTCGCCCGCATTATGTCCATAGGTATCGTTAATATTTTTGAAATTGTCGATATCCAATATAATGACCGAAAGGGGATAGGAATACCGTTTTGCTCTATTGAGCTCTTTGCTCAAAGCCCTTTCCATAGACCGTCTGTTATAAATTCTGGTCAGGTGGTCCATATTGCTTAATTTTGAAAGGCTGCGGTTTTTTATTTCCAATTGGTTTTGGTAATTGTTGACCGCATTCGTGTAATAATGGAAGATTTTTCGGACTAAATAAAAAGAGAGTAAGATAAGGGTTATTCCTAAAATTATGGAAACATCCCGAATGAGGGCAATTTGTGAAGAATACACATCCATATTTTTAACAAATACGATTTTCCCGATATCCTCTCCTGTGAAGCTTTTCATATCGGTTACGGTGAATACCAGGTTTTCGGCACCGTTATAACGGATAAAAGAGTATTTGTCGGAGAGGACGGATGATGGCAACATCGTGCTGATGGGGGTGTCTTCCGGTTCTAAAACATAATATTTGTCGGAGAAAGATTTGTACTTGATAGCTTTATTGTTTTCGTGGATAATCTTAAAAACGTCCTTATTCAAAAATACAATACTCTCTATATTGTAGTCATGATGAAAGATATTTAAAATGTAGTCTGCATCGATACCGAATTCAAAGGAGCCGATATGCTCCCCCTTGTGATTGAAAACCGGTATGGCGACCCTGTAGTTGATTCCGTACCGTCCGACTTCCAATCCGATCCGTTTTTTCTTTTCCGCATTGACTGTAGTGATAATATGGCGAAAACTGCTGAGGTCATCCCCAAATTTATCCGGTTGATGGACCCTTAAAAAACTGGTGCTTTTTTTGGTATGAAAGTGCATGATTTTGAGATACGGATTTTGGATACGCAGTTTTTCGTAAATAGGAGCCGTTAATTTTAGGAGCTGTTTTCTGTCCCCTCTTTCAAAAGCGCCAAGGATTTCATCGTTAAGCAAAAGGCTGTTCGCAACAGACTCATAATGCTCCGTCACTAATTTAAAAGTATTAATATAAATCTTGTTGGCGGTATTTTTTTCTTCATCTACAATCGTGTCTAAAACTAAAATGTATTGCAAATGTCCCATATATAAAAAGATGAGAGTTATGAAACTGATGAGTGCCAGTAAAAGAAAAACAATCCGTTTTGATATCCGTATAACTTCCAACTTAATGCGTCCTTATCCCAATTTTACAACAGTTCTAAAATTTTAAAATATCAAAATAGTATTACATTTTACTATTTTATACTAAAAGATTGCATAATAAATGTTAATTTCTGAATAAAATAATTTACTATTTTTCAACTCCCCGTTCGATCTTTTGAGTGACTCCCTCTGGATGAAAAAGAGGTGGAGATATGCATTGGCGATTTTTTTTGTTCAAAAGTCAAACCTCCTATAAAGCCCGAATACCCTAAAATACGTCTATACAACACAAGGAATCTCCATGCCATTTTCAGCACTCGGGCTCTCAGAGAACATAGGGCGTGCGCTTCAACGAAGCGGCTATCGTGAGCCGACTCCGATCCAGGAGAAAGTGATTCCGCTGGTACTTGCCCGCCATGATGTCATGGCAAGAGCACAGACGGGAAGCGGAAAAAGTGCGAGCTTCGTTTTGCCGGTATTAGAGCTGTGGTCGCAGCGAGTCGGCGAGGGAAAACCGAAGATAAAGGCGCTCATCCTCACCCCGACGAGAGAACTGACCCTTCAGGTCGCGGAGGCGTTTAGTACTTTCGGTGCGTTTTTGGCTCGAAAGCCGAAAGTGGTGAGTGTCATCGGCGGTGAGAGCATCGGCGATCAGCTCTATGCGATCCAGCAGGGGTGCGACATATTGGTCGCGACGTCGGGGAGGCTGCTCGATGTCGTGAAAAAAAAGCAGATGAACCTTTCGCATCTGGAGTTTTTTATCCTCGATGAAGCGGACAAGATGCTGGATCTGGGGTTTGCCGAGGAGCTTGAACTGATTTTGCAGGAGATCCCCGTACAGCGTCAAAACCTTCTCTTCTCCGCGACGTATCCGGCAAAAATGGTCGCCATTGCATCACGGATTACCCAAAACCCCGTAGAAGTGATCTTTGAGGCCGAAGAGCCGACGGTGCAGAGCATCACCCAGCGTGTCATCGAAGTCAACCCACAAAACCGAGGACCGCTGCTGAGACACCTGCTCAATACGGAAAAATGGGAACAGGTACTCGTTTTTATGGCCAACAAACGGGCTGCCGACAACATCGCGATGAAGTTCAAAAAATACGGATTTTCGGCAGATTCGTTTCACGGAGACCTTCTGCAAGAGGAGCGTAGCTATACTCTGGGGCAGTTTAAGGATAAAAAGATCCGTATCCTGTTCGCCACCGATATCGCCGCGCGGGGTCTGGATATCGATGATATCAGCTGCGTGATCAATTTTGACCTTCCCCGCTCACCCGCCGATTACATCCACCGGATAGGGCGGACGGGGCGAGCCGGAAAATCGGGGATCGCCGTCTCTTTCATAGGGCATGAGGAGAAGGATCATTTTGCCCTGATCGAAAAACGGGCAAAGATCAAATTGCCGCGCGAACAGATCGAGGGGTTTCTCCTGACCGGGACCCCACCTCCGAAAGTGAAGGGCCCCGAACCGGTCAAAGGGAAGGGGAAAAGCAAAAAAGACAAGGCCCGGGAACAGGCACTCAAAGATACGGCCCGTTGAATAGGGCTCATCGTATTTTCGGCGGTTTATAGCGCACGGTGCTTTTCTCAGTGTTGCCGGGGTGGGAGATGCATGCGAGCTGATAGTCAACCATCGATAAAAACGGGTCTAAAAACCCTTTTAACGACGTCTCCTCTATCGTTTCGATCCCCTGATCGTTTAACAACTCCAGAATCGTCAATGTCGATTCGATAGTCGAGAGGCAAAACTCTTTGGGTTGCTCTTTGATCTGAAACTGTGAGCTTTTGGTGTGGGTAAAACTGATCTTCGGCAGACGTTGAAGATTTGTACTCAGCCGGAGGATCTTTACCGAACACGGCCACGTCGAATCGATGACAAAGATGACCACCTGTTTTCCTTTCGCCTCGATTTTCTGTGTATTGAGGTTCAGGCTCTCTTTTCCCGGATAGAGGACATAGCAAAGGTTGGTCGGATCGTCGATCAATGCATTGACTGCTTTATGGCCGCTAAAGTCGACATCGATGAAAAGCTCTGAATTGGGCAGGGAGAGATGGGTGAGGCGACCGGTGCCGTTTTTCGTCTTTTTAAACTCTTTGGGGTGCATCAATATGACGATTTTTGTTCGGGTAGCAATCGGTTTGACGTGCGAACACATACAGGAGACCTTGGGACGGTAACACCGGTAACATTTCTCTCTGCTCTGTTCTGCCGGTTCCATGTAAGCGTCTCTCAATTTTTTTCGACAGTATACAGGTAATGGGGAGCGTATTGCTAGATGTTTTTATGCTTTTTCGGATAATCAAACGAGACGATTTCTGCAGATTCTTTGCCAAGGTTTTGCCAATCGTCCCCTTTGAGCTTGACGCAAAAAAGACCGCACGTCGGGATATTGTCAATTTCATATCCGCTGATGTACTCGGCAAAGAGGGTGAGCTCAGGATTGTGCCCTACGATAAAAACAGTATTTTTTGAATAGGGAGTCTGTTTGAGTACGCGCAATATCGTATCCATATCGGCCATATATAAAGTCTCGTCATACACTATCCGTTCTGTTTTGTATCCCACTTTATCCGCTATTGCTTCGATCGTCATTTTTGCACGAACCGCTGGACTGGAGAGGATAAGATCGGGATGGACACCGTTTTTCCCCAATTGTTCTCCCATCAAAGGGGCGTCTTTTTTACCCCGTTTGTTCAAAGGTCTTTGAAAATCGCTGAGTGACGGATCGCTCCAGTCGGATTTCGCGTGTCGTATGATGTAGAGCATTTTCATATCGGTCCTTTCAGACAATCATCGGTTTAGATTGTTTTCAAATGGGATATAAGTGTAGGGGAGCTGATAGTAATTCAAGAAGCGAGCGCTTTTTTCCAATCCATTATGGCGTGCCAGCCGTGAAAAGTTGAAACCGATTCCCATGTAGAGAATCCGTTCTTTGTCCGCACTGTTTTCTCCGTTGTAATTACGCGTGTAGTATCCCACATGCAATTCGCCATACTGCAGGTAGGGATTGGTGATGAAACCGAATCCTTCCCCTTTTAGTACGATAAGGTACTTCATTTTTTCGTATTCCGTGAGTACGTCTGCGGTACTGAAACTTGGAAGGTACTCGATCCGGAGGTCGATCCGCTTGGAGAGTTCAGGGTAGGTGTAAAAGAGGTATGAGGTTATCGAACCTACTGTATTTAAGATGAAATCTTCATAGGAAAACCCCTGTTCGCCGCTGAAAGCGTCGCCGATTTCCATCGTATTCATTAGAAAAAAAGAGGAGAGGGAACCGTAGAGGGCAGCATCGTGCTCGGTGTATCCCCAGCTTTCATAGAGTCTCGAAAGGCCTGTTCCGATGAGGTGCGACGCATACAGATGACCCAGTTTGTCGGCACCGCCGTATTTGGTATTGCGGCCGAACCACTCCTCTTTTTTCATATGCGGAGCGGTCTTACCGTAATCCCAAAAGGCGGTCCCCCATGCCGCGACCACCGCGGCACCAATAAGATTGGTATAGAGGATATCGTTTTTTGACTCGTCGTGCTGTGCGAAAAGAGGGGGGATAAGGAGAGCGATAATGATCAGAAAACGCATGGGACGGACTCCTTACTCTTTTTCTTCGGCCGTGAGGTTTTTATGGTACTGCTGCAGCGTCTTGGTAAAGTTTTGAAGCCGTGCCATGATCCTGCCGTTGACGGAATGTTCGGGGTAGATTCCCTTTTCGTCGGCTCCCCCGGCTTCGACACCGGTGAGAATGGCGATCCCCTCATGGATATGCCGGACGGCGTAAATCTTGAATTTTCCGTTTTTTGCCGCTTCGACGACCTCGGGTTTGAGCATCAGGTGTTTGACGTTGGCATGCGGGATGATCACCCCGTATTCGCCCTGCGGATTGCGGTGGATACAGATGTCATAAAACCCTTCGATTTTTTCGTTGACCCCGCCGATAGGCTGTATCTCGCCGAATTGGTTGACCGAACCGGTGACGGCAATGTTTTGGGCGATGGGGAGTTCACTGAGCGAGGAGAGGATGGCATAAAGCTCCGTAGAGGAGGCACTGTCCCCCTCGATCATGGCGTATGACTGTTCAAATACCAGCGAGGCGGAGAGGTTAAAGGGGGCTTCTTTGGCATACGTGGAACCCAGATAGGCGCTGAGGATCATCACCCCTTTTGCATGAATGGGGCCGCTGAGTTCGACCTTGCGTTCGATGTCGATGATCTCCCCTTTTCCCAAACGTGTACGGGCCGTGACCCTGGAGGGGAGGCCGAAACGGTGGCCCCCCATAGAGATGTAGGTCAGCGCATTGATCACTCCGACGGCGTTTCCTTCGGTATTGATCAGGATCGTCCCCTCGGCGATCTGCTCATACAGACGGTTCTGGATCCGGTCCATCCGGGCTTTTTGTGCCTGAAGCGCTGCTTCGATATCCGCTTTTGTGGTGATAGAGCGCTGCGCTTTGCGGGTCCAGTAGTCAGTCTCTTTGAGCAGATCGGAGAGGGTCCCCAGATGGGTCGAGATCTTGGAAGCATTTTGCGCTTCGCGCGATGCGTGCTCGATGACCCGCGCGACTGCTTCAACATTCAACGGGAGGAGGGTGTTTTTGGAAGCGATCGTTCCGATCATCTGTGCATAAAGGCGGCTGTTCTCATCGTTTCGGGGCATATCCTCTTCGAAGTCGGCGCTCACTTTGAAAAGCTCCTTGAAATCGGGATCGTAGTGATAGAGGAGATAGTAAAAGATTCTCTCCCCGATGAGGATCACTTTGACGTCGAGGGGGATGGGCTCGGGCTCGAGTGTCGTGGTGCTGATGAGAGAGTACTGCTGTGCGAGCGATTCGATCCGGACCTCTTTGGAACGGAGTACCCGTTTGAGCGCTTCCCATGCAAAGGGCTGTATCAGAAGTTTTCTCGCATCCAGAATCAGATAGCCGCCGTTGGCTTTGTGGAGCGCACCGGATTTGATCATACTAAAATCGGTCACCAGCGTCCCCATCTGCGAGACATGCTCGATGGTTCCGATCAGGTTCTGATGGGTAGGATTATCCTCGTAGATGACGGGTGCGGCTTTATGTTTCTCGTGGGCAATGAAGAGGTTGATTTGATAGCGGCGAAATGATGGGGTGTAGTACTCGCGCATAAATGGCGGTATCTCCATTTCGTCCGGCTTGATGATAAAATCCTGCACATTTTTGATGACGTCTTGCTCGAGGGCATCGAGATAGGCCAGGATCTTCGGCACCTCTTTGTAGCTCTCCCGAAGCTCTTCAAGGAGTGTCTCGACGGTATCGGCTGTCGTTTTTCGCTCAAACGCCATGAGTTCCCGCTGCATCGTTTTACTCAGTTGGCTCACCTCTCTGAGGGCGTCTTTGACGATTGTTTCAAAGGCGTTGAGACGTGCGGTAATTTTCTCTTTTTCCTCCCCTTTGATCGCTTTGAACTCTTCGGCGGTAAGGGGTTTTCCATCAATTACCGGGACAAAAGTGACCCGGCTTGCCGATCCGGTGTTCATCGAGACGCCGTAGTGTTCGGCCTCTTGCTGTAGCCTAAGGAAGATCGCGCTTTGCATCTCGACGTATTTTTGATTGATCGCTTCGCGGGCATTGCGGTATTCGTTACTCTCAAAAAGGGAAGGGAGGATTGTTTTTAGGAGTTCGATGAACTCGGAGATCTCCTCCTTGAACCGGGATGCTTGGCCTGAGGGGAGCCGGATGGCGATAGGGGTGCGATGATCTTTAAAATTGTTAACATAGCACCAATCGTCGGGTGCCGCTTCGTTCGAAGCTTTCTCTTCGAGAAAAGTCGTAATAACGGAATGTTTTCCGCTCCCCGAAGGCCCCATGGCGTAGAGATTGTACCCCTCTTGCCGGATAGTAGTGTCAAAATCAACCGCTGCTTGGGCACTCTCCTGACCGATGATCTGCGAAAGGGGTTCAAGCTCCTCCGTCGTCGTAAAATGCAAGGCGTCGACATCACATGGGAGGTATAGGGTTGAAAAATGTAACGGTTCAATCACCATCGTCTGTTTACTCCTCAAAACGGGATAAAGCAAGAAGATTGTAACATATTCATTAAAAATAAGCTGTCATTATTTCTCATCCTCTTGAACGTGCCCTTCATGAAGGGTTTCGTATTTCACCCCTTCGAGCCGTTGGATCAGCTGATCCGGTTCAAAGCGCTCTCCCAAAAAAGTCGTCTTATATCAACGACTCTTTTTGGGATTTTCGCATCTTTTTGATCGCCGCTTCGCGCTTGAGTGCGGCACTTTTGTCTTCACACGTTTCGCTGTAGACTAAAATTACGGGACGTCTGGCTCGGGTATATTTCGCCCCTTTGGCAGAACTATTATGCTCCTCTACCCTTTTGTCAAGATTGATGGCGATACCGGTATAGAGGCTCATGTCGTTGCAACGGAGCATATATACGTGATAAAGAGGAGGATTCGTCATGGTTGCAAACTCGATAGTTTTTTTTACGATCAGTAATTATGGGTTCCATGGTATCGGTTTTTGTTTTAAACTATCAAGTTATCCCTTTTGATCGAATAAAAATCCGCTTTGGTGCGGCGTGGCGTTCATCAACGGAGGCATTTGCTCAAGAGGGTAGCGCCGAATCAATTGATTCGTCTGTGTCTCTATAACGGAGACGTAAAAAGTATTTGAGCGGTTGTCGACCCCGAAATGCAAAGCAGTTTTGAACGGGTCAAGCGCCTTGTTCAGCCGACTGACGATCTGCTCGGCCTCCTCTTTATCCATAGATTTATACGATTTGTTATTGACACTGATATTTTCTGCTTGAAGAGGCTCTTGTTTCGGGCCATACAGAATCGGTGCCATTTGCGGCTGTACGTTGTTTTGAATTGCGTCCATGCTCTTCACCTTTTTCAGAAAGTAAACACTTAACAGGTTTTTTGATACTACTATCATATCTATAGAGTGTTAGAAAAATAGATGGAATTGTTAGAATTATATTTTATTATGTTCTTTAAAATTATTGACATCCTTTTTGTGATATAAATACGATATTCATTTTCTACATCTATCAGAATACGTAACGGGGAACAATGCATGTTGTCATACTGATGCTATTGTTTCTCCGTTTGCTGGGTGCACAAGAGTATGTCGATATCTCGGCGCCGGATGTCATCGCGCTTCATAAGCACTATTCGTATCTTGAGGATAAGTCAGGCAAACTGACCCTCGACGCACTCCGTGGACAGAAGATAGAACAATCATTTCATCCCCTCGGCGGGCATTCTGCCGGATTCGGACTCACCAAATCGGATTTCTGGATCAAATTCGCTCTAAAAAATCCGCAAAACTATACGGTCAAACGGCTGCTGAAGTTTGAGTATCCCCTTTTAGACCGGGTCAGCTTCTATCGGATAAATCGTGACGGAACCTATGCCAAGAGGGTAAGCGGGGATTCGTTTGCCGTCTCCTCCCATGCAAAAAGGGATGAAAATATTATTTTCCCTATCGCCATGGGACCTCGCAGCAGCGAGGTATTTTATCTCCATATTACATCACAAAGTTCCATGGATCTACGCCTTACGCTTCTAACCGATGATCAATACTATGGCTCCGAGATAGAAAAAACAGCATTGCTGGGGATATTCTACGGCGGTGCCATCATTATGGTTTTGTACAACTTCTTTCTGTTTCTCTCGATACGCGAACGGAGTTATTTTTATTACGTTGTCTTTCAGCTGAGCAACCTTTTGGCCCTTCTTGCTTTAAGCGGGCTGGCACTGCGGTATCTGTGGCCTGAGTCGCCGCAGATCAATAACACGATCATCCCATTTTTGATTGTCCTGGCGCACGTGACGGCCATTATTTTCTCCCGTTCCTTTTTGGATACGAAAAAAGAGCTTCCGCGGCTGGATCGCTCTTTGGCATGGGTGTTGTATTTCAGCATCATAAGTCTGGGGTTGACGGTCGTATTGGATTATTACCGGGGTATCATCCTCTCGGTCGCCGTACTCTTTACGACGACGTTAAGTCTCGTCACGGTCGGTCTCATCGCCTATTTTCGCTACAACATCCGGGCGTCAAAATTTTATCTGCTAGCATGGATAGTGTTGCTGATAGGGACCACGCTGACCGGATTAAAAAACATCGGTCTGCTTCCGATCAATTTTTTTACGACGTGGGGGACTCAGATCGGGGTTTTCGTCGAGCTGCTCCTCCTCTCCTTCGGTTTGGCAGACCGTATCAATGTCATGCGATCCGAAAAAGAACGTCTTCAAAAAGAGGCGACGGAAAAAGCCAATGCCCTGAGCGAAGTATTGCAAAAATCAAAAGATGAACTCACGGAAAAAGTACAAGAGCGTACCGCCGAACTCAGCCTGACGAATCAGAAGCTGCTACAAACGATCTCGACCAAGGAGGCGTTATTAAAAGAGATCCATCACCGCGTTAAAAATAACCTGCAGGTTACGATCTCGATGATGTGGCTTCAGCGCAAACGGACGCAAAGCAAAATAACACATGCGGTTATCGATGACAATACATCGCGCCTGCAAAGTATGGCGATGATTCATGAGCTGCTTTACCAAAGCGATGACATCAGCATGGTCGATATGCAAGAGTATCTGCTCGCATTGATCGGATTATGCCGCCAAAACTATATAGACGGGGATGTGGAGATAGTGTACAGACTGCTGCCGTTACAGCTGGATATGGACAGTGCGATTACGATGGGGATGATCTGCAACGAAGTCCTCAGCAACGTTTTCAAACACGCTTTTCAAGGGCGCGGGGAGGGGAACCGCCTGATTGTCGCCTGCGAGCAAAAAGGGAGACGTGTCTCATTGCGTATCAAAGACAACGGTATCGGGTTTAGCGGCCGCTCGGAAAATAAAAAGAAGATCGGTTTGATGCTGGTACACGACCTTGCCGAGAAACTCCCCATGGGGCGGGTCGTCTATCGAAAATGGAACGGCACTTATTTTAGATTGGAGTTTGTACATGAAATCTACGTTTCTGATCGTTGAAGACGAACCGATTACGGCCCGTTTTATCAGTGAAATTGTCGAAGATCAGGGATACCGTGTCGCGGGGATTGCGAAAAGCGCGGCAGAAGCGCGGAAATTTTTTACCGAACACCGCATCGATGCCGTTTTAATGGATATTAATATACAGGGGCATGAAGACGGGATACAACTGGCCCGCAGTTTGTCCGAACATAAGGTGGCTGTGATCTATTTGAGCGCCTACAATGATATGCAGACACTTAACGAGGCGGCAGATACCGTCCCGTACGGTTTTCTAACCAAGCCATTCAAAGAAGCGGACCTGGTGGCCGTACTGCTGGTATGTGTTACGCGGTTGAAAAAAGAGGGGGCCAAAATACCCGCCTCAAAAGCGGAGGAGACCCCAGGGTTCGGCGCTTATCGGCTGGATTTCAAAGAGAACCGACTCTATTATCATGACTATTTCGTCGCGTTGAGCAAAAACGAGATGCGCTGTCTGGAACTTTTTTTCAGCAGGCCCGAATGTGTCATCACGATCGATGAAATCCGTCAGGCCGTATGGGACGGCAGGAGTGTGGGGAATTCGACGATCCGTGAACTGATCAACCGGATCCGTAATAAAATAGAGGGGCTGACCATCGAGAATATCTACGGAGAGGGGTACGTCCTTAAAAAGCAATAGTTTTAGCGGTCGTCTGCTAACGCGCGGATCACCCGTTTCATATCGATATGTTCAGCCACGTGGCGGGCAAACGCGTCGATAGAAGCATGTTTATACTCTTCAAAGTCATATCCCTGATACTCGGCGTTAATCTGAGAAAAGAGATGTTTTCTAAAACCGTCATTGTCAAAGATACCATGGACGTATGTACCGTAAAAACGGTCTCGGTAAAAACTGAACGGTTCGGAAACCCCGTGATGGATCTCATATCCCCTGATCTCATTACCGAAGAGTTTGTATATCCCTTTGCGTACGATTTTCTCTTCCTGAAACATCACTCTCCCTGGCACAACCCCTAATGCCTCTGCTTCGCATGCACTATCGGATTCTAGGGCAAGGGGATCAGCGATTTGTTCAAACATCATCTGATAGCCGCCGCAGATCGCTACGACCGTCTGGTTGCACTCTTTGATATACGTATCTAACCCTTGAGAACGCAGCCACTCAAGATCGTGGATGGTCCGTTTGGTCCCCGGGAGGATGAGGAGATCGCACAGCCGGGCTTCCTGAAGCGTCGTGATGAACCGAAGATCGAGTTCGGTGTCGGCGACGAGCGGTTCGAAATCGGTAAAATTGCTCATGTGGGGAAACTGGATGACTCCCACATTGATGATACTGTGCCGAGTCTCTTGGGTGTAGCCAGTGAGGGATTGGGAATCTTCAAATCCCAGATTGAAACTTTTGTAAGGGACTACCCCCAATACGGGGATCCCAAACTCATTTTCGATAATATCGCGCCCCTCGTCAAACAGACGCATATCGCCGCGGAACTTGTTGATGACGACTCCGATGATATTGGCTCTCAGCGCTTCGGGCAGCAGGTTGTAAACTCCCCAGACCGATGCGAATACGCCGCCGCGTTCGATGTCGGCTACCAGTATTATCTTCGTCTGAAACGTCGTGGCGATGTAGATATTCGAGAGGTCTTTATCCATGAGATTAAGCTCGACGGGGCTTCCCGCCCCCTCGGCCACGATGCATTCAAACTCTTTCGCGAGCCGTTCGTAAGCCTCTTTTACGATCGGTTTGAGCTCGGCTATGTCGTGATAGTAGTCCATCACGCTCTTCACCCCGCGGCTTTGACCGTTGATGATCAGGGAGGAGCTTTTCCCTTTTCCCGATTTGAGCAGAACGGGGTTCATGGCGGGTGTCGTCGGCAGGGAGATCGACTCCGCCGCAAAATACTGCGCTTGGGCGATCTCGCCGCCGCTGTCGCATACTCTGGAGTTGTTGGAGACGTTTTGAGCCTTGAACGGGGCAACTTTGAACCCCGCTTGATGCAAAAGATAGGTCAGGGCAAATGAGATCGTCGATTTGCCTGCGTCACTGCTCGTGCCGAAGATACTGAGAGAGTGCAATTGAAACCCTTTTGGCACCACATAGTAAGAGTGAATGCACGTATTATATAAACGCTATTATAGTGCAAATAGGCGCTCTCACGGGACAATAAGGGGGACAAACATAAATCCGGGCAGTTCAAACGCTTCGATCTCTCCGTCGGTTCGTTTGGTGATGCGCCAGATACTGTTTTGTACGGGTATGACGAGCACTCCGCCGCTCTTGAGCTGATCGAACAGAACCTCCGGCATTTCTGACGCACTGGCGGAGACCAGAATCCGGTCAAAGAGATGCCCCGGCTTTCCCAGTACCGACGGTGAGGCCAACTCAATCGACGCATTGTGAATATCGGCTTTTTGCAGACTTCTGCGGCCGTATTCGACGAGGGACGCTACCCTCTCTATCCCAGTTACAAACCCCTCTTTTCCGACTGCCGATGCTAAAAGGGCAGTCGTCCATCCCGATCCCGATCCGATATCGAGAACGGTATCACCGAGCCGGGGATGGAGAAGTTCGAGCATGATGGCGACCGTATAGGGCTGTGATATGGTCTGCCCATTGCCTATCGGCAAAGGGCGGTCATCGTAGGCGTAGGGATAGAGCTCTTCGGGGACAAAAAGGAGTCGGTCGCACTGTTGAAATGCGTCGATCAGGTGAGGGGAACGGAGTACGCCCGAGCCGATCAGACGGTCGATTAGCTGCCGGTTGCCGTGCATCTGTATGGCTCCTGCCGCTTAGGAGTGTTTATCCTGCGCCAGCAGTTTGTCGAGATGGTAAAAAAGATTCGGATGTGCTTGTTTGATCTCGTTGAGAAGCCAGTCGAGATCAAGATTGACGACGGTGCTGTCCGGGCGGCTTTGGGCGAGGGTCCGGATCCGGTCCATCGCAACCTCCCACACATCGTTAAAATCGATGGGGAGACGTTCCCAGATCGCTTTTTCCAGTTTAAGCTGAAAATTTTCGCTTTGGGCCGATGAGAGAAAGCGGAACATCTGCGCGATCGATTCGGTAGAGGTGAGGGAATAGAGGCGGTCTTTTTCATCGATAATGATCCACGGCCGCTTCTCATCCCAGCTCCCCTGCACGAGTTCAAGATCTTTGTGCCGTTCGTCGGCGCCCGGACTCATCTTGACGATGGTCATATCGGACGCATCGATCCCCATCTTTTCGGCTATCAGCCCGAGATTGGTTTGTAAATGGTCGGGAAAAGGCATAAAAAAACTCTACTCGCCGACGACGGTTCGTGCCGAAGGGTTCGCTTTTAGCCGCTCGATCGGGATGTGCTTTCCGCTCTTTTCGCATATGCCGTAGGTCCCGGCCTTGATCCGCTCCAATGCGGCATCGATCTCGGTGATCTCGGCTTCGAGCTGTTGAAGAAGTGCCTGATCGGTCGTATTGTCGATCTGAAGCTCCGCCATGTCTTCGATATCGTCGATTTCGTCTTCGCTCCCGATAGTGTTAAGCTCGATTTCTAGATCTTCGATATTACTTTTGATTTTTGCTTTTTCGGATTTAAGAATCGTTTCGAACTCTTTGAAATTCAAATCGTGACGTATATTCATACTCTGCCCCTTGTTGACAAAAATTTCACTGAAATAGATGATAACAGAAAAACGGTAAAGTGCAAGCTTAAAATTTCGGGGAGATTTTGACAAAGCAGTTATTGCCCGCTTTGACTTCGTATTGCCGTTTTGGGTACACTAAAGAACTTGTAAGAGGGCGGAACAGAGCGAATGAAACAGATAATGCAGATATACCGAGACAATCGATCAGCGGTGTCGGTATTTTGATCGTCTCCATGGCGGTACTCAACTTCGTCAGCCGTAAAAAACGGGATGGGCACGAGTAATTGCTCGAAATATCTAATACGGTCACCATTCCCGATTCCGAAATGGAGATCACCGCCATCCGTTCTCAAGGGGCGGGGGGGCAGAACGTCAACAAGGTCTCGACGGCGATTCACCTCCGCTTCGACATTAACGCCTCATCCCTTCCCGATCTCTACAAAGAACGTCTGCTGGAACTCACCGATCACCGGATTACGAAAGACGGTATCATCAACATCAAATCTCAGGAATCACGCTCGCAGGAAGAGAACAAGGAAGCGGCGTTAGAGCGGCTCAAAGAGCTGATTAAAAGTGTGATGGTGATGCAGAAGAAGCGCAAAGCGACGAAACCGACAAAGAATTCGCAGAAACGGCGGATGGACAGCAAAACGAAGCACGGGAATATTAAGAAGATGCGGGGAAGGGTGAACGGCGGAGATTAGACAAAAACTTTACGCCGAAGCTTTCGGCACCAACACTTCGAGCGGAATATGAAGCTGTGCCGAGAGGTTGGAGATCATACTGAGGGATAGTCCGATCTTCCGGTTGAGCACTTCGGAAACTTTGCTTTTGCTCCCGATGATAGGCACCAAATCTTTTTGTTTGAGTCCCATCTCTTCCATACGGTATTTGATCGCTTCGATAGGATCGGGTGCGGCGATTTGCCAATGTTGCTCTTCGTATTTCTCGACCAAAAGGGCGAGGATCTCGAGTTCGTCCCCCTCACGGCTTCCGATCTCAGGATCCAAATCCATCAACACATCGATACGTTCTAACACTTTTTCGTAATCGGCTTCGGTTCGGATAGGGGATAGGTGCATATTAAATCTCCTCTGCATTGATTTTGTCGTATTCACTGTGGGTTCCGATGAATTTTACTCGTACGATTTTCCGTTTGTAATCGATATGGACGATCAGGCGGTAATCATTCCCCTTGATATTGAAAACAACGCGGTTATCCCGTAAAAAAGAGGCACTGGAATACTCACGTTTTATCTGATCAGGGCTTTCCCACTGTGCTTTGCGCACATCGGAGTGCCATACTTCCAAAGGAATTTTTGCCTGAGGATGATTTTCATAAAACAGTATCAATCTCTTTTTACTGATAACATTCATAGAGAAAGTATATGTTTTGTTCCTTTAAAAGGAACTTAATGATTTGAAGTCTTATTTAAATAACGCGCTCGCATACCCGACGACGCGGGAGGTGTCTCCGCTCGCATCGGCACTGGTGCGATAGTCCAGGATAATGCTCTCCAGCCCTTTTTTCTTTGCCGCTCCCAGCATCGCTTCCACCCCGATCATCCCGCACGCTTCGCACCCCTGATGCAGTTCGCTGGCGTTCTCGTCCCGGATCGCTTCGAGACAGATGGCATCGAGGCGTTTGGCCTTTTCCAGCGAATAGTAATGGCTTAGATCGGTACTGATGACGACGGCGGTATCCGGCTGTGCCAGAATGTAGGAGATGATCGGCTCTATCAGCTCCGGCTGGGCATACGCATAGACCAGTTCGACGACTTTTGTGTGGGGGAGGTAATGTCTGATGAAAGGCATCTGTACTTCGGTGCTGTGCTCATGATGGGCATCGGAAAAGTAGGGGAGTGAGAAATGTTCACGCAGCTCCTTGACGAGCATATGGTCTATGGAAAGATCGCCCAGCGGTGTTTGATAGGAGTCCGCATCGGCGATGCTCACCCCGTCGAAGCCGACGCGGTGCGAGGGGCCGATCACCACCACCGTTTTGGGTGTTGTATTGGAGAGGACCCGAAACGCAACGTTGGCCGTAAAACCCGAATAGACCCATCCCGCATGGGGGACGATCACGGCATGTCCCGAAAGGGCGTTGAAGCGGCTCATGATATCGGGATGGGATTCCAGTATCGCGTTGAAATGGCGGATCATACTCTCAATTTCATTTGCGGATGCGGGATAAAAACTCCCCGCGACGCTCATGGTACGCTGGTTCATTGTCTCCTCCTTGGGTGTTTAATGCTCAAGCCGTCGGGCGAAATACTCGCTCATGTGTTCTACCGTATCGACTGCGCCATAATCGGATTCGGGGACTTCGATCCCCACCACTTCGTTTAATGCCGTCAGAATTTTTAGAAAATCGAACGAGTCGATCTCCAGCGAACGCTGTATGTTCTTGTCGGGGATGATATCGGCTTCGTCGATATCGGGGGCGATCTCGAGAATCTGGGTGATAATCGCCTTTGTGATTTGCTCTTTGGTCATAGTAACTCCTCGGGATGTTGCAGATATTCGTTAAATGTTTCGAGAAACTTCGCTCCGGTCCGACCGTCGCTGGCCCGGTGGTCCCCGGCGAGGGTCGCCTGCATCACTTTGCGCACCGTCAATGCGTCCCCTTCAGCCCACGGGGCATCCATGATACGTCCCAATCCGACAAGGGCGACCTGAGGGGGATAGATGACACCGTAGACGCTCTCTACCCCAAGATCGCCGAGGTTGGTAATCGTGATGGTTTGCCGGGTGATCTCCGTATTGCGCAGTTTGCCGGCACGGGTACGGGTGATGAGGTCATCAAGTGCGCCCATCGTCTCATACAGCCCCATTTTTCCCGCATCCAGCAGTGCGGGGGTGATAAGCCCCTCTTTGCGCAGTGCGATGGCGATGCCGGGATTGATTTGCGTGCTGATCTGCGGGGCGTCATCCTTCCAGAAACCGTTCAGCTCGGGGACTTTTTCGAGCGCTTTGACGACGGCACGGATCAGGAGGGCGGCGGGGAGGATCCGTTCCTTGATGCTCCGCTTTTTGTTCTCCTCTTCGAGCCAGCGAAGCGCAGGGGTCATGTTGATGCCGGTGCTGAGATAATAGTGGGGGATCTCGGCGTTGGATCGGCTCATCGCTTTTGCGATGGCCTGACGCATTCCGCTAGCAGCGCTTTTTTCCGCAGCGGGAGGGGCGGCGGATTCGACTTGGGATAGGTGGACTTCTTCCCCCTGAGCGGCGAGGCTGAAGAGGTCGATCCCCATCTCTTTGGCTTTGCGCCGTGCCGCGGGGGAGGCTTTGATACGTATCTCTTCAGGAACTTCCGTCGTATTCGCTTCTGCGGGGGCAGAGGGATGCGGTGCAGGCTTAGCAGGTTCCGGTTCTACTGAAGGAGGCGGGGGCGTTTCATTTTGTACCGGGCTCTCCCCTATGGAGCGGATCATGGCCAGCGGTGTCCCCACGGCACATTCGGTCTCCTCCTCTACGAGGATCTTATCGACGATCCCCTCTTCAAACACTTCGATCTCGATGACCCCTTTGCTCGTCTCCACTTCGGCGATCACTTGACCTTTGGTGACGTGATCTCCCTCTTTGACGTGCCACTCCATCAATACGGCCGATTCCATATCGGCACCCAGACTGGGCATCACAAATTGGCTCATAGATCCTCCATCACTTTGCGCGCCGCAGCGACGATTTTATCGGATTGGGGGAGGGCGGCGTGCTCGAGATGGGCGGCGTAGGGGATCGGGACTTCGGCGGAACAGACCCTTGCCATCGGGGCATCGAGTTCGAAAAATGCCTGTTCGTTGATCCGTGCCATGATCTCGGCCGAGATACTTCCCGACTTCCACCCCTCATCGACGATGACAACCCGATGGGTTTTGCGTACAGAAGCCATGATCGCCGCATCGTCCAGCGGGCGCAGAGTGCGCAGGTCGATCACCTCCGCATCGATCCCCTCGCTTGAAAGGGCCTCGGCCGCTTCGAGAGCTTTGAAGACGCTGATGCCGTAGGCGAGAATCGTAAGGCTTTTGCCGGAGCGCATCGTTTTGGCTTTTCCGATACCTAGAGGCGCTGCATCGGTATCGAGTCCCCCTTTGGCGTTGTAAAGGAGGGCATTCTCGAAGATCAGGACCGGATCGGGATCGGCAAGGGCCAGTTTCACCATATCGTAGGCATCCTGAACGGTGGCGGGGGTCAGCACTTTGAGCCCAGGGATATGGGCGTACCACCCCTCCAAAGAGTGCGAATGCTGGGCGGCAAGCTGTTTCCCCCCTCCGGTCGCCATCCGGATTACCAAAGGGACATTGAATTGTCCGCCCGACATGTGGAGCAAGGTGGCGGCGTTGTTCATGATCTGATCCAATGCCAAAAGGCTGAAATTGACCGTCATAATCTCCACGATGGGGCGCATCCCGCCCAGGGCCGCACCGATGCCCGCACCCGTGAAGGTCGATTCGCATAATGGAGTGTCGATGATCCTCTCCGGACCGAATATCTCCAAAAGCCCCATACTTACGGCGTAACTGCCGCCGTATCGGCCGACGTCCTCTCCCATCAAAAAGACCCGTTCGTCTTTTTCCATTGCTTCGCGTATTGCCAGCCGGACCGCTTCTCGGTAGGTGATTGTGTTGCTCATTGTGCTGCCTCCGGTGAATAGACGAATGTTTCCAGATCGGATATCGGTTCGAGGGTACCGTTTTCGGCAAACTCTACCGCCCCGTCGATAACGGCGGCAATTTCGGCTTCGAGTTCGCCAACATTGACGTGTGACCACAGCCCCATCTCCTCCAGCCTATGCTGCAAGAGCAATAAAGGATCTTTTTTCTTCCACGCTTCGACTTCCGATTTGTCGCGGTAGAGTTCGGCGTCGAACATCGAGTGGGCACGGAAGCGGTAGGTGAGGCATTCGAGGAAAAACGGACCGTTGCCGGAACGGACCTCTTTGAGCGCTTTTTCGGCTGCACCGGCGACCGCTACGACATCCATTCCGTCGATTTGTTCGGAGCGGATGCGGTAGGCGGAGGCTTTTCGGGCGAGGTTGGTCTCCGATTCGGAAAATCGTAATGCGGTACCCATTCCGTAGCCGTTGTTTTCGCAGATGAAGAGGAGCGGCAGATTCCACAGGGCGGCAAGATTCAGCGATTCGTGAAATTCCCCTTCCGCCACGGCGCCGTCGCCGAACAGGCAGACCGTGACACGGCTGCGTTTCATCATTTTGTCGGCCAGCGCCATCCCGACCGCCAGAGGAAGACCTCCGGCGACAATGGCGCTGCCGCCGTAAAAGCGTGTTTCGGCATCGAAGAGGTGCATGGAGCCTCCCCGTCCGCGGGAACACCCCTGTTCTTTGCCGTACATCTCGGCCATAATGCGGTTCGGATGGACGCCCCTCGCCAGTGCATGGCCGTGTTCACGGTAGGTTGCGAGGACGGCGTCTTCCGGGCTCAGGGCATCCATAATAGCAGCCGCTATCGCTTCTTCTCCGATATAGAGATGCAAAAATCCCCGTATCTTCTCATGGCTGTACAGCTCTACGCATCTCTCTTCAAACCGGCGTATCAGCAGCATTTGGCGGTATAAATACCGTCCTTTGGCTAAATCCATTTCCATTGTGATCTCCTTATTAGCTTGAAACATCTGCCTCGCCAGAGGCGCAGCCCAAGCGGCTGATACAGACATAGGGATTTGACCCCGATGCCGTTACATTTCGAGAGTAGAAGTGTCACCCTCAGGCAGTCCCATCTCCCGCGCCTTTAGGAGACGGCGCATAATTTTCCCGCTTCGGGTTTTAGGGAGATTATCCTGAAACTCGATCTCTTTGGGGGCAACGGCGGCTCCGAGCTTTTTGCGTCCGAACCCGATCAGCTCACGCCGGAGCTCTTCGGTGGGTTCGAATCCCGCTTTGAGCGAGACGAACGCTTTGACCAGCTGTCCGATCATCTCGTCGGGTTTTCCGATGACTCCCGCTTCGGCGACTGCGGGATGTTCCATCAGGGCACTCTCGACTTCAAAAGGGCCTACCATGTGTCCCGAGGTTTTGATGATATCATCGGAACGCCCCACAAACCAGAAATAGCCATCCTCATCTTTGTAGGCGAGGTCGCCGGAGAGGTACCATCCCCCCACAAAGCTTTTGGCGTATTTGTCTTCGTTGTGAAGGTAGGCGCGAAACATCGAAGGCCAGCCCGGACGGAGAACGAGTTCCCCCTCTTTGCCCGGTTCGGTGATCTCCGTAACGGTGCCGTCATCGTTGTGCAGGACGATCCCCGCTTCGATCCCGGGAAGAGGTCTCCCCATCGAACCCGGTCGAATCTGCTGTGAAAGGAAATTGGCGATCATGATGCCGCCCGTCTCTGTCTGCCACCAGTTGTCATGGATCGGCATTTTCAGTTTATCCATCCCCCAGAGGACCGCTTCGGGGTTCAGCGGCTCGCCCACGCTCTGGATCAGCCGAAGAGACGAGAGGTCGTACTCTTTTAACGGTTCCATATCCAGACGCATCAGGCGGCGGATCGCTGTGGGGGCGGTGTACCAGACGGTCACTTTTTCGTTTTGGAGGGTGCTGTACCAGCGGGAGGCGTCGAATTCCGCTTCGTCGACGATGTTGGTGACGCCCTGAAGCCACGGGGCGATGATCCCGTAGGAGGTTCCCGTGACCCATCCCGGATCGGCGGTACACCAGTAGATGTCTTGGGGATGGAGGTCCAGGACATAGCGGCCGGTCATATAATGGGTATAAGCTGCTTTGTGGACATGGACAACCCCTTTGGGCATCCCCGTCGTACCGCTGGTGAAATGCAGCAGCGACATATCCTCGGGATCGGTGGGAAGTATCTCAAAACTCTCCGAAGCCTTTTCCATTAGACGACTGAGCGAGAGGATCCGGTCGCTTTCGTCTTCGTCGGCATCGATGAGCAAAATCGTCCGCAACTGCGGAAGTTCCGAGAGAATCGGGCGCACTTTTTTGTCAAAAAGAGCTTGGGTTGTCAGAAGCGCTTTGGCGTCTCCGCGTGTGAGCCGCTGGAGGATCGGTTCGGGTCCGAATTGGGAGAAGAGGGGGCACATTACACTGCGGTTTTTGAGTATCCCCATCGCGGCGATGTAGAGTTCGGGGAGGCGGGTGGAGAGGGTGAAGATGCGGTCCCCTTTTGCAAATCCTAGCGATGATAGGACGTTTGCAAAACAAGAGGTGAGCCGTTTCATATCGGCAAAGGTGTAGCATTTGCGATCACCGTTTTCCCCCAGCCATATGAGTGCGTCCTTATCCGCCAAGGGGCCGTTTGCATGCCGGTCGATCGCCTCATGGGCGATGTTAAGCCCCCCCAAGGGGAGGCCGTCGAAATTTTGGGCAATATCTCCCCATCGAAAAGTGGCGCGCTCTTTTTCATACTCCATCAGATTCGGTCGGACAGAAAAACTTTCCGGGTTTTTTTCGATCCATTTCTCTTTCATTTTGCATCCTTCGAAAATCATTTCAGGTACAATTAATAACAGCCAATCATAAGATAAAGTATATTTTAGATTCCTTATGAAAGAATGTGAGTATGAATGGATTAAAACAATGGCGTCTCATCGATACCAAAACTGGAAGCGCCGGGTGGAATATGGCGGTCGACGAAGCGCTGCTTGAGGGGTTTAGAGAAGGTGATTTGCCGATTTTTCGCCTCTACGGGTGGGAATGCTCCCTCAGTGCGGGACGGTTTTCGAATCTGGAACAAAGCATCGATACGGCAAAACTAAAGGGGGCGAACCTCACATGCGTACGCCGCATAAGCGGCGGCGGGATACTGGTCCACGGAAATGATCTTTCATATAGTCTGATCGTGCCGCGTGCACTGCTCAAAGAGTACGGGGTCAAAGAGAGCTATGGTTATCTTTGCCGATTTTTGCTCAGCCTGTATGAGATGCTGGGGCATAAAGCCGTTTTTGCAGCGGATCTGCAGCTGGAAACTTTCCGATCGGATATCTGTCTGGCCGGAAACGAAGCCTATGACATCACGATCAACGGAAAAAAAATGGGGGGAAACGCCCAACGCCATACGCGCCGTGTCCTGTTGCAGCACGGGACGATCCCCATCCGGTTTGACAGGGGACGGTTTGATCCCCTCTTTAAACACGATTCGGGGTTGGAAGAGGCCGTGTCGCTGGAGCGGCTGGGGGATTTTATGGAGTATGAGACACTATCGGGGAAGATTCAAGAGGCATTTATCAAAACATATGCGGCAAAGCTGCTCACAACTCCTCTGCGCCCTGATGAAGAAGAACGGGCCATAGAGCTTTTGAAACGCAAATATACTCAGGAAAGGTGGAATCTGCATGGCGAGCATTAATACCCCAAAACCCGATTGGCTCCGTAAAAAGATCCGCCTCAGCGATCACCGTGAAATGGAAAACCTGCTGGGAAAGGGTGGGCTCCATACAATATGCGAAGAGGCGATGTGCCCCAATATCAGCGAGTGTTTCCGTCAGAAAGTGGCGACGTTTATGATTCTGGGGACGGTGTGTACCCGTGCATGCAGCTTCTGTGCCGTGGAGAGAGGAAGACCGCTCATCCCTGATCGGGATGAACCCGAAAAGATTGCTCTGGCAGTAAAAGAGCTGGGATTGCGGCATGTGGTGATCACGAGTCCGACCCGCGATGACCTGAAAGAGGGGGGAGCGGACCATTTTTGCGAGACGGTGCGCGCTATTTTGCGTCTCGACGGATCGGTCACGGTAGAACTGCTGATCCCCGATATGGAAGAACACGAAGCAGCATTGGAAAAAGTGGCCCATAGCGGCGCAAAAATCATCGGCCATAATTTGGAGACGGTGCCGCGCCTCTATCACGTCCGCCGCGGGGCCGGATACGAACGTTCGTTACGGGTGCTGAGAAAGCTCTCGTCGCTCAACCCCCGCGTCGCGACCAAAAGCGGCATCATGCTGGGGCTTGGGGAACGCGACGAGGAGGTGATCTCACTGATGGAAGATCTGCTGGAATCGGGATGCCGGTATCTTAGCATCGGGCAGTACCTATCGCCATCCAAAATGCATGAGCCGGTGGTAGAATATGTCCATCCGGATCGGTTCGAGTTTTTCGAAAAGAGGGGGGGAGAGATGGGGTTTCGCCATGTTAAAAGCTCCCCCTATACCCGCAGCAGTTACATGGCGCATGAATATACGGAGGGGACATGAGAGAGTTTGAAGCGGTAGTCATCGGCGGAGGGCCGGGGGGATACGAAGCGGCGTTGGAGCTTGCTCACGGGGGGATGAAGACCCTGTTGGTGGAGCGGAGCAAGGAGCACATCGGGGGAGTCTGCCTGAACGAGGGGTGCATTCCGACCAAAAACTACCTCCAAAGTGCCGAATATGCCTCCAAAATCGCCTATTTCAGCGGGTGCGGTCTCGATCTGCGCTATGGGGGGCTGGATCTGCGACGACTGGCGGAGAAGACCGTCGCGCTCAAAAGCGAGATCCGTTCCGGAGTCGTGTGGCTGCTGGATCAAGCGGGGGTGGAGAGTATCTACGGTTCGGCATCGTTTGTCGATCCCCATACGATCGAGGTACTGGGAGAGAGGATCGGATTTCAAAAATGCATTATCGCCACCGGATCACAGACACGCGAATCGGATGTACTGCGTCTGGACGGAAAGCGGATCATCTCGAACAAAGAGGTGTTTTCCCTTGAATCGATCCCCGAATCGATGGTGATCGTCGGAGGGGGAGCGATCGGATGCGAGTTTACGACGTTTTTCAATGCATTCGGGACACAGGTGACCCTGATCGCCCGGGGTTCCCGCCTTCTTTTGAAGGAGGATGAGGAGGTATCCAAAGCCCTCTTGAGATCTTTTAAAAAAGCGGGGATACGCGTCCTCACTTCGGCCGTCCCCACTAAAGCCGTAGCAGACGATGAGGGGGTCGAAGTATGGATAGAGGGGGAAGCACAGGAACACATACGGTGCGAAATGGTATTGAGTGCGATCGGAAGAGTCCCCTACACCGATGGGTTGTTTCCCGAAAATGGGGGCGTCGTACGCACCGCCGATGGGTATATCGACGTCAACGCCGCATTCGAGACTTCCCAACCTCATATCTATGCTATCGGCGACTGTATCGATACCCCCGCGTTTGCCCATACGGCCTACGCCGAAGCCAAAGTAGCAGCACACAATATCCTCACCGGCGAAAAAAACACCAATCTCCATATCACCCCCTCTACGATCTTTTCGCACCCCCAGATCGCCAGCTGCGGGATCAGCGAAAATGAAGCGGCAAAGGAGGGGATCGCCGTAGAGGTGAAAAAAGCGCTCTTCAAAGTCAACGCAAAATCCAAAATCCTCGGGGACGATGCAGGTTTTGCGAAAATCATCGTGAGCAAAGAGAACGGCGTGATACTCGGGGCGACGGTCATCGGGAATGAGGCGACCGAGATTATCCATGAACTACTCGTGGCGGTCGAGAAAAAAATACCCTCTGCCCAACTGACCGGCATGATCCATGCTCATCCGACCGTTTCGGAGATTATCCGTTATCTTTAAATTAGTTTCATTTTTTGACGATTATTTGAGCAAGGTTAGGTGATACTATAATATAATATTTTAATAGTAATAAGGAAAATAGAATTATGAAAACATTAGCCTTTTCTGCATTGATCGCAGCCTCCTTGCTGGGGGCGGGCGAATACAAATATGAGGTTACCCCGGTCATCGGATATACGTTTCCTGATTACGAACAGCTGCTTCAGGAACATACCGTGACCGGTGTACAGATGCAGTTTAATGATCTTTATACCGCACTGAAACCGGAACTGATGCTCATCTACAGCGATACCGACCGTTATGATGAAAGGGTTGGAGATACGGATATTTTTCGTCTGGCCTTAAACGGCGTGTACGAATTCCAAAATTATTATAACGTTACGCCGTTTGTAAAAGCCGGTCTGGGGTATGAAACGATGAGCGATCATTATTACGACAACCACAACGCCCTTTTCGGTGATGCCGCAGCAGGGGTGAAGATCGGTTTAACGAAGCGGATAGGACTCAAATTCGAAGCGATGGAGATGCTGAAATATAACAATCCCGATTGGCACAACAATCTTATTTATATGGGGGGAGTCAATTTTGCATTCGGCGAAACAATGGCTCCGAAACGCTAATCGACGACTGAGCCGACGGGGAGATTGAACAGCTCTTTCAGATCAGCTCCATACTCCGGCAATGGAAGTGCCGCAATAAGGGCAGCTGTTTTTATTGACCAGATGGTTGGTGACGTATTGACCGATGTGGCCATGGCGGTCGATGACCAGTTTCCCGCATCCGGGACAATAGGTCGATTCTCGCGTCTCATCATCGATATTTCCGACATAGACATATTTCAGCCCCTCTTCCTTGCCGATCTCATACGCCATCCGGAGGGTATGCGCAGGGGTAGGGGGACGGTCTTGCATCTTGTACATCGGATGAAAAGCGCTGATGTGCCAGGGCATATTCGGATCAAGTTCGGCCTGAAACCGTGCAATGGCACGGATCTCCTCTTCAGAATCGTTCAGACCCGGAATGATGAGCGTCGTCGTCTCGACCCATATCCCTTTTTCATGGGCGTATTTAACCGTGTCCAATACCGGTTTTAGTGCTCCCCCGCAGACATCCTTATAAAATGACTGGCTATATCCTTTGATATCAATGTTCATTCCGTCCAGATACGGTGCGATGGTATCGATCGCTTTGTGGGTTTCGTAGCCGCTGGTGACGTAGACGTTTTTGAGACCCGCCTCATGGGCCAGTTTGGCCGTATCGTAGGTGTATTCAAAAAAGACGACCGGTTCGTTATAGGTGTATGCGATGCTGTCGCATCCGTATTCGAGTGCCAGATCGACCGCTTGATGCGGCGAAAGATGACTTCCGATGATCTCATGGTGATGCTCTTTGGGGTATTGGGAGATATCGGCGTTTTGGCAGAATTTGCACGAAAAATTGCATCCGACCGTACCGAAAGAGAATATTTTCGATCCCGGGAGGAAATGAAACATCGGTTTTTTCTCGACAGGATCGACATTGACCGCTGCAGCCAGACCGTAGGTGAGGAGATAAAGCTCTCCGTTTTCGACCTTGCGGATACCGCAGATGCCGTATTCCCCCTCGGAGAGCTTGCAGTGCTGATTGCACGCTTCACACGCGATGCGCCCATCGTCGAGTTTTTTGGAAAGCCAGGCTAATGATGACATAGTGACTCCTTATTAAAAAAGTCCGATCCCTGTTCAGTTTGTAAAATGTTCCAGCACTTGATCGTTTGGAATTTTGGTCAGATCGGAATGGAGATTGATTGTCATCGTACTTTTAAGTGCCGGATCGATCAACTCGACGATTTGATTATTGATTGCTTTGGGTGCAGCAAAATACCAGGAGTCACAGCTGTAATCTTGCAGATTTTTGGAAAGCTGGGCCGCGATCTCTTTTATTCGACGATGTTCCTCTTCTAATACAAGGTTATGGTCTTCGCCTGATCCGCTGGCACCGACTCCTTGAAAATTTCCCTTTCGGTCAGAGACTTTTTCTCGTAAGCGCTGATGGGTTTCCAGGCTGTCGATAGTGAGAACCAATTCGACTGCTTTGCGTCCTACCGGATCTTCTTTGATGGCAAAGAGTTTAAAACGCTGCAGATCAGCGACAATAATAAGTTTTGATGACATATTAACTCCTCTTCCGTGATAAAACTGTCAAGCCGCTTCTGAATTTAACAGATACATTGAGTCTCTCCAGTTAATTGATTGTAGCAAAAAAAAATAATTCTGCAATATTATTGTGAAATTATTTATTTTTTTAGGATCGTTACCATGTCCAGTGAAGCCATCTGAGATTGATGCGATAAAGAATTTCCAGCCATAGTCCGCATACAGACAGAAGTGCTCCGGCTGCAAATAACGGCGGCAGGGAAACCGATGCAAATCCAAGCATAGTACGTAAAAAAGGGATAAATAAGACAGCTGCAACAATGAGGGTTACCCCGCCGAACATATATTTCAGCCAAGGATTTCGTCCGTGCACATAGCGAAGCGGTGAAAGGGTTAAATCACGATTGGCAAGAACCAGTAAAAACAGCGTAGGAACCAATGCGACAAACAGACTTATTTTCAGCTCCGGAGCCATCCAGCCTCTTTGTTCCAATAGAACATATCCGACAAGCAATATCACCGCAATACCGGCACCTTGAGTCAGGGCAAAACCTATATTGGCCGTCGTGAAAGGGGTAGCGGCAAGCGGACGGGGAGGGCGGTGCATAATGTTCGATGCAGCGCCTTCAGCTTCAAAGATAACCGCACATGCCGGATCGATCAGCAGTTGGAGCAGGACGATATGTACGGGCTGTAATATTACCGGCCATTGCATTAATGCGGGGACGAGGGTTAGGGCGATGATGGGGAGGTGGACGGCGAAAACAAACCGGGTCGCTTTGGTGATATTGTCATAGATGCGCCGTCCTTGGGAAATCGCGGCCACGATACTGGCAAAACTGTCATCCAAGAGGACCAGTGCCGCAGCTTCGCGCGCGACATCAGTTCCCCGTTCACCCATGGCGATACCGACATCGGCAGCTTTGAGTGCGGGGGCGTCGTTGACTCCGTCACCC
>Ga0265297_10000963_pt1 | contig 74639 bp, 83 predicted proteins | sample Munlanlwell13791_FD_192502 | JGI IMG/M metagenome (GOLD analysis project Ga0265297, IMG submission 192502) | Leachate microbial communities from a municipal landfill in Southern Ontario, Canada - Leachate well 137-91 | ecosystem: Engineered > Solid waste > Landfill > Unclassified | place...
TCGGGGGGGTATACCGCATCGTTGATTTTACCCTCAGCAACTGCATTAACTCAGGCCTGCGCCGCATCTACGTCCTTACCCAGTACAAATCCGCTTCACTGCAGCGGCATATACGTTTAGGCTGGACCATATTTTCTGCGGACCTCGGCGAATACATTGAGATTCTGCCTGCGCAGCAGAGAATAGGCGATACCTGGTATCTCGGGACAGCAGACGCCATATTCCAAAACCTCTATACGCTGGAATTGGATAACCCCAGCGAGGTCCTGATACTGGCCGGCGACCATATCTACAAGATGAACTATTACAATATGATTGATTTCCACCGTGACGTAGATGCCGACCTGACCGTGGGGGTGGTTGAGCTTGATAAAGGCAGGGCATCGCAGCTGGGGGTAGTAGAGGTTGACAGTATCGGCAGGGTGGTCGGTTTTGAGGAAAAGCCGAAAAACCCCAAGCTTATTCCGAATAAGCCGGATAAGATCTACGGCTCCATGGGTATTTACGTATTCAAGCATAAGGTGATAGAAGAGGAGCTGCAGGAAGACTTCAAGAACCAGAAGTCCCATCATGATTTCGGCAAGGATATTATCCCGCAGATGCTCAAGAAGCACCGCAAGATAGTAGCCTTTAATTTTATAGATGAGAACAAGAAAGAGGCGCTTTATTGGCGCGATATCGGGACCATTGACGCTTACTATGAAGCTAATATGGATTTGGTGCAAGTGGACCCGGTGTTTAATTTTTATGATAAGGATTGGCCTGTCCGGACATTCCAGGAGCAGTTTCCTCCTGCCAAGACCGTATTTTCCGGAGACGAGATTACCGGCCGCGTAGGGCTGGTTTTGGATTCTCTGGTTTCCAGCGGCTGCATTATCAGCGGCGGCAGGACGCAGCGCTCAATACTTTCGCCGAACGTCAGGATCAACAGTTATTCGCAGGTTTATGACTCCATCCTGATGGAGGGGGTGAATGTCGGCAGGTATGCCAGGATAAAGCGCGCCATCATTGATAAGGACGTAAATATTCCTCCCGGGATGGTAATAGGATATGATTTAGCCGAGGATAAAAAAAGATTCCACGTTACGGAGTCCGGGATTGTGGTAGTGGCAAAGGGGACCGAGATAAAACAGCAATAGGTGCTTAGTAACAGCGGGGTGCAAGATATGGTTATCAGGAAGGGCAAGATCACAGATGTAAAGCGGATCCAGGAACTCATCAATCATTTCGCCAGAAAAGACCTTATGCTTGCGCGTTCCTTAAACGAGTTATACGAAAATATCCGGGATTTTTGGGTGGCCGAAGAGAAGAATAGGCTCATCGGGTGTTGCGCCTTGCACGTATCCTGGGATGACCTGGTTGAGATAAAGTCCCTGGCAGTAGCCGCCAACCGCCAGCGCCGCGGGATAGGAAAAGAGCTGGTGTCTATTTGCCTTGAGGAAGCGTCAAGCTTGGGGGCGAAGAGGGTGTTTGCCTTGAGCTATAAGCCGGAATTCTTCCGGAAACTGGGATTCCGCAGAATCAAGAATTCTGAACTGCCGCACAAAATCTGGGCTGAGTGCATCAATTGCTGCAAGTTCCCGGACTGCCAGGAAGTCGCACTTCTGAAAAAACTCTCACGCTGAGAATCCATTGGCAAAAGGCTTGCCAAAAAATATTAATGTGGTATAATTCATCGCGTTGTTTTTTGCTTCCATAAGGAGGAGAAATGGATTATTTGCTGACTGATGAACAGAAGATGATTCGCGATTTGGCGCGCAAGATTGCCGATGAGAAGATACGCCCGGCAGCTGCCAGATACGACCAGAGCGAGGAATACCCCTGGGACGTGCTTAAGGTTATCGCGGATTCCGACCTTTTTGGCTTGTTTGTGCCGGAAGAGTACGGCGGGATGAGTGTCGGCGTCCTAAACCTTTGCCTGGCAACCGAGGAATTCTCGCGCGCCTGCGGCGGGATTGCGGTTTGCTATGCTGCTTCGGCTCTCGGGACCTTCCCGATTGTCCTTTTCGGCAACGATGCCCAGAAAAAGAAGTACCTTCCCGACATAGCAAAGGGCAAGAAAATCGCAGCCTTCGCTATTACCGAGCCGGAAGCCGGTTCCGACGCCTCAGCAATCAAGACCACTGCCAGGAAGGAAGGCAACTATTATATCTTGAACGGGCTGAAGCATTTTATTACCAACGGTGGCGATGCCGAGACCTATACTGTTATCGCGATGACCGATAAGAACAAGGGCGCCCGCGGGGCTTCGGCTTTTATCGTGGAAAAAGGGGTCCCCGGATTTACCTTCGGCAAGAAGGAGGAGAAATTCGGGATACGCGCCTCATCTACCCGCGAGTTGGTTTTTACGGATTGCAAGGTGCCTAAGGAAAACCTTTTGAGCAAGGAAGGCATGGGTTTTATCGTGACAATGAAGACCTTTGATATGTCGCGCCCCGGGGTTGCGGCGCAGGCCCTCGGGATTGCGCAGGGGGCGCTGGACGTAGCGGTCAAATATTCCAAGGAGAGGCAGCAGTTCGGCAAGTCCATCTCCAGCTTCCAGGGGATACAGTGGATGCTGGCGGATATGGCTACCGGGGTTGAGACTGCCCGCGCCTTGATTTATTCCTGCGCCCGGGCAATTGATGCCGGTTGCAAGGATGTTGCCAAGGATTCCGCCATGGCTAAGATGTACGCCTCGGATGTGGCGGTTAAGGTTGCCACTGATGCCATCCAGATACTCGGCGGTTACGGTTACATGCGCGATTATCCGGCAGAGAAATACCTGCGTGACGCCAAGATCACCCAGATTTACGAAGGGACCAACCAGATACAGCGCAATATTATCGCGCTGCAGTTAATCAAGGAAATGTCTAAATAATGAACATCATCGTCTGTATCAAGCAGGTTCCCGAAACCACTGAGGTCAGGATTAACCCCGAGACAAATACCCTCATCCGCGAAGGGGTAAAGTCCATTATCAACCCTTTTGATATGTACGCCATTGAAGAAGGCGTGCAGTTGAAGGAAAGGTTTGGCGGTAAGGTTACGGTGGTTACAATGGGGCCGCCGCAGGCCGAGGCCGCGTTGCGCGAAGCAATCTCTATGGGCGCAGACGAGGGGATATTGGTTTGTGACCGCGCATTTGCCGGCAGCGATACCTGGGCTACCAGTTATACCGTGGCAGGAGCCATTAAAAGAATCGGAGCATTTGACCTGATTATCTGCGGCAAACAGGCCTCGGACGGCGATACGGCGCAGGTTGGTCCGGGTATCTCCACCCATCTTAATATTCCTCAGGTCACCTATGTAAAGAAGGTGGAGGAGGTAAAGGAGAATTTGATGCGGGTAGAGCGCATGATGGAGGAGGGCTATGAGATTATCGAAACTCCATTGCCGGCGCTCTTGACGGTAGTAAAGGAAATCAATGAGCCGCGGATCCCGTCATTGAAGGGCATGATGCGCGCCAAATCCGCCAAGATCACGGTGTGGGGCCAGAAAGAATTGAATCTAGACCCGCAGAGTATCGGTTTGTGCGGCTCCCCTACGCAGGTAGTCAAGATCTTTACGCCTCCGCAGCGCACCGGAGGCCAGATGCTTAACGGCGAGGTCCCGGATATTGCTGCCCAGCTTGTAGATTTATTGAAGGACGAGGTGCACTGATGTCAATCCAGGTAATTGTAGAGAAATGCACCGGCTGTACGCTTTGTGTTAAGGCCTGTCCATTTGGCGCTATCAGCATGGCGGAGAAGAAGGCCAGGATAGACCTTAACAAATGCACCATTTGCGGGGCTTGCGTTCCAGCCTGTAAATTCAAGGCGATTTTGCTTGAGAAGACACCGGCTAAGTGCGAATTGCCGGACATCAAGGATTATAAAGGCATCTGGGTTTTTGTAGAGCAGAAAAACGGCAAGGTGCAGTCCGTTTCCTATGAACTCTTAGGCAAGGCCCAGGAACTGGCCAAGAAGTTACATTGCCAGGTGAGCGGGGTTTTGATAGGCAATGCCATGGATGACCAGTTGGATGAACTGGGATGGAGAGGGGCGGATAATATTTATTTGGTGGAGGCCCCCGAGATAGCGAATTTCCAGGATGAACCTTATACCAATATCCTGGTAGAGCTGATTAAGAAATATAAGCCTGAGATCGTGCTCTGCGGAGCCACTGCTATCGGGCGTTCCCTGATTTCGCGGGTGGCTATAAACATCAAGGCCGGCCTGACTGCCGATTGCACGGGGCTGGATATTGAGCCGGATAAGAAGATACTACTACAGACCCGCCCGGCTTTCGGAGGGAATATCATGGCGACCATCGTCAGCCCGAATTACCGGCCGCAGATGGCAACCGTTCGCCACAAGGTGATGCAGCCGATGGAGCCTGATAGGAAACGCAAGCCTAAGATCATCAGGGAGAAGTTTGGCAGCTCCTTTTACGCCTCCCGCACCAAGCTCCTGGATATAGTAGAGGAAATTGAATCCCTGGTAAATCTTGCTGAAGCGGATATTATTGTTTCCGGAGGCCGCGGGATGGGTGGGCCGGAGAACTTTAAGATGTTGGAGGACCTGGCGCACGTATTAGGGGCGGCAGTAGGAGCTTCGCGCGCGGCAGTGGATTCGGGATGGAAGCCTTATTCGCATCAGGTAGGCCAGACCGGGCGCACCGTTGGCCCCAAGATCTACATTGCCTGTGGGATATCCGGTCAGATCCAGCATCTAGTGGGGATGCAATCCTCAAAGATTATCGTTGCTATCAATAAAGACCCCGAGGCCCCCATCTTTAAGGTCGCGACTTACGGCATAGTAGGCGATCTCTTCCAGGTAGTCCCCGCCTTAACGAAGCGCTTCAAAGAAGTCCTCCGCAAATAACAGAAACACTTTCCAATCTAAAGGGGAAACGTTTTTGTTCACAATCGGGACAGTGTACATAAAAAAGAACACTGTCCCGAACAAAACGGAAAACGTTTCTGCTTTGGGACGGAAAGTGTTTCTGTTTGGGGAGAATTTGCAGTTTTTAGCAATATAAGAGAGAGAAAAGTATTCATATGTTAAAGAATGTTAAAATTTTCCTTGACAAAAGGCAAGGGTTTGTTTATAATTACAACCAATGGAGAGAGAATGATTAACGGAGGTTTGATGACCATAGAGGATTTAGCGGATTACCTTAAGGTTACGCGCCGCACTATCTACGAGTGGCTTAAGCAAAATAAGATACCGGCAGTGAAGCTCATAGGCCAGTGGCGTTTTCGTAAAGATAGAATTGATGCCTGGATTGAAAACCATTCTAAACTTCAATAAAGGAGAGGCCGCATGTATTTTAAGAGACTGGAGCTGGTAGGGTTTAAATCCTTCTGCAACAAAACCACTTTGCAATTTGAGCCTGGGGTTACCGCAGTTGTGGGCCCTAACGGCTGCGGCAAATGCCTGCATTATGATTCGCTGGTTACCTTAAGCGACGGTTCCCCGGTCAAAATCGGGGAATTAGTGGAGGCGGCTTTAAAAGAGGCGGGAGCGCCGGAAATATTAAACGACGGCTTGATGACTTCGGATAACCACCGCAATATTAAAATCCTTTCCCTGAACCCGGCTACGCTTAAGATTGAACCCAGGCCGGTATATGCCTTTATAAAGAGGAAGGCCCCGGATTATCTTCTGGAAGTCAAGACTAAATCCGGAAGAAAAGTCATCACCACCCACTACCATCCTTTTTTCAGCATTAAAGGCGGCCAGGTGATTGAGCTTAAGGCTGAGGAGCTCAAGGCAGGCACGAGGATTGCCGCTCCGAGGCTCATTAGGCAGCAAGAGGGCAGCCCTGATTTGGATTTATCGGGAATATTTAAAAAATTCAGCGCAGAGGATAACGTATATATTCCTTATTCAGAGGAATTTTCGGAATTTCTTTCTCAGGTCACAGGCAGCAGTATTTCCCCTGCTCAGAGGACGGCAATAAAATCCTGCCGCAGCGGCCAGGCGATGAATATCGCCAACTTCAGCGCGTTGTTGGAGCAAAAGGGGATTAGAGAGGTCCCCGTTTTTGTAAGACGGCTTAAATCGCATAGCTGCGGGGAAATCAAGCTGCCGCGTAAGATGAGCCCCGCGATAGCCAGATTTCTCGGTTACCTTATTTCTGAAGGCAGGTCTACCAAAGAGAATCAAGTTTGGTTTGTGAATGGTGATAAGGATATCGTTGCGGATTTTACGGCCTGTGCCTACAGCGCATTTGAAGTAAAAGCCAAGGTTTTTAATTATAAACCTTGCGTCCAGGATGTCTTGATTTTCTCCAGCGCCTTGTGCGAATTCCTCCAGAAGGCCTTTATTTTCAATATCTCGGCCCCGTCAAGAGAAAAGGCGGTTCCGCCGCAGATATTCAGGTCTGATGAAAATATTATAAGAGAGTTTTTATCAACTCTCTTTGAAGGCGACGGCTATCTCTGTACCGATAAACAGAATAACAGCAAGAAGGCTTATTTTGAATATACCACCGCCTCCGGGGCATTGGCTTGCGGCGTCAGGAGCCTGTTGCTGCGCTTAGGGGTGCAGCCGGTAATCAGAAAAAAGCTGAAGGCAGCCACTAATACCAAGGAGAAAAACAAAAGGGTATATTATTCTGTTTATGTTTACGGGTTAGCTAATGCCAAACGCCTGGCTGAACTATTGCATTTTGTGGGCAAGAAATCCGCAAAACTCCAGGAGATTAAAAGACTGAAGTCTAAAAATAACCCCAATTTAGATTTAATCCCCGAGGTCAACGCCGTATTTAAAAAATTGACGCAACTGGCTGGCATCAATGTCAAAAAACTCAGGAAGACTTGCCCGAAGTTAGCTTCTTACTATGAGAACAGGTGTTTGCCCAGCCGCCAGGGGTTATTGGAGGCGCTGAGTATTGTTTCGGAGCACGGCAGGATTACCGGCTTAGCCGCAGCTTTATACCATTGCCTGAAAACCCTGGCCGTTTCGGATATTTACTGGGATGAAGTAACTAGTATTAAAAAAGTTTATTCAGAGGAATGGGTTTATGACCTTTCGGTATTAGAAACGCACAATTTTATTGCCGATGATATTATCGTTCATAACAGCAATATCTTTGATTCCATCCGCTGGGTATTGGGGGAGCAGTCTGTAAAGTCCCTGCGCGGCTCGGACATGCAGGATGTTATCTTTAACGGCACTGATAAAAAGGAGCCGTTAAGCATGGCCGAGGTGAGCGTTACCTTTGATAATAAAACCAGGTTTTTCCCAGTTGACCATGACGAGATAATGATTTCCCGGCGCCTTTTCCGCTCCGGAGAAAGCGAGTACCTCCTGAACAAAACCCAGGTGCGCCTTAAGGACATCTCTGATTTATTGTTGGGTACCGGTATCGGAGCCGAGAGTTATTCCCTGGTGCCGCAGGGCAGGATAGATATGATTTTGAGTTCGCGGCCGGAGGACAGGCGCCTGGTATTTGACGAAGCCGCAGGCATAACTAAATATAAATCCCAGAAACGCGAGGCAATGCGTAAATTGGAAGAGACGGAGCAGAACCTCCTGCGCGTAAATGACATCATTACCGAGGTCAAGCGCCAGATCGGCTCCCTGGAGCGCCAGGCAAATAAAGCCAGGCGTTATAAGGAATTATTTGAGGAATTGAAAAACAAGGAGGTCAGGCTTGCCGTTTTGCAAAAGATAAGTTTCCTTAAGGACAGGGATGAGACCACGGCAGAGTTAAGCAGACTGCAGGAAAAAGAGTCCGAGGTCCTGAACGCCATCCAGGAGCAGGAGGTCAAGATTGCCGACCAGAAACAGGAAGCCAAGGCCCTTGAGGACGCTATCAACAATATCAAGGGCAGGATCCTTAACCTCGATAACGGCATATCCCGCAGCCGCGAGCACATTACCATTTCCCGCGAGAGGATCAGCGAGCTTGAAGCCGGAAAGAAACGTATCGATGAGCAGATAGAACAGACCGCGGCGCGCATCAATGCCGATAAAGAAAAACTTGATGCCGTCAAGAAGGAATACAACGGGATACAGAAGGAAATCGAGGAAAAGGGTGTTCTTCTGAAGGAAAAGGAAGGCGAGCTTAACAGCCTAGCAGTTGTTATAAAGCTGTCTTTGGATAATATTGCGGCAGCAAAGAAGAACCTTCTGGAACTGGCAGCCAAGGTCAGCAGCGCCAAGAATGAAGTTGCCGATTTTGCTGCCAAGGAACAGGTTTATCTGGCGCGCCAGAAAAGGCTGGAGGTAGAAAAAGCCAAGGTTAATGAAGAGAAGGCCGATGCGGAGTTAGCCTTCTCCACTATATCCCGGGAATTGTCAGGATTGCAGAGTAATTTTGCCGAGCTCGGCCTTAAGCTTAACGCAGCAAAGGAAGAATTGGGACAGGAAAAAATATCCCTTGAGCAGATCAATGCCTGCATTGCGGACCTTGAAAAGCAGAGGCTGGCGATGCAGTCCCAGAAAGAATTTCTGGAGGAGCTTAAATCCAAATACGATGATATAGGAGAATCCATGAGCGCCCTGCTCTATCTGGATAAGATGCCGGCAGAGAAGAGCTCGGGGATACTGATTAAGGTTAAAGAGTACCTGGAGCTTGCCGATGGCGATGGCGGGACAGCCGGCCATGCCAATGTCAAGATATCCGGCGAGGCCAAGCCTATGGACCTGGACACCCAGAAGATTGGCGAACGCATTGCGCAGGTCGATATCAAGATAGCCAGCCTCAAAGAGAATAAGGCTCATAAGCAGACACATATTGCGGAGCTCAAAAATAACATAGGGGCCCTGGAAGGTAATCTGCGTAGCGAGGAGATGGTTCTTGTTAATAAGCGTGCCCAACAGCAAACCGCAGAGGACGAGGTAAATAAAATCAAGAGCGAGGAAGAGATCATTGCGATAGAGCTTTCTGATATAACGGGAGCGCTATCCGGCCTCCAGGATGAACTGAACATCCGCAAAGCCTCCTTGGCTGCCTTAGAGGATGAGGAGAGGAGCGCGGAGGATTTGATTTCCGGAGAGCAGAATCGGATTAATTCCAGCAATCAACTTAAAGAAGGCGTAATCGTAGCGATTACGCAGACCAGGGCAGAATTGGAAGCCCTTAATAAGCGCGTTAATTCCGACCAGGCAACTATTGCGATACTGGAAGATACCTTCCGCCAGGACACGGAGGCGCTCGCCAGCCTTAATGAGCAAAAAGAGGCGGCTTTCGCTAAAGAGGCATCCCTGGATGCCCAGATAAAAGATTTGGAAGAGGCGATTTTGAAGTCCGGGGAGGAGATCGAGAGTCAGAGGGCGGTCCTTAAGGATACCGAGGCCAGATTCGTAGCGGTCCTGGACGGCACTAGCGATATTACCCTGAAGATCGAGGCGGATAAGAAGGAAATAGATAGTATCAAAAGCAGGGTATATGAGTTTCAGATGCGTTCCAAGGAGGCGGAGTATAAGTACGGCGCCGTCAAGGAGAGGATATCGCAGGGATATAAGGTTGACCTGGATGCCGTTAGCGATGTTGTCTGTGAAGGCGATGAAGGTTCCTTAAGTGCAGAGATACAGGGGATGAAGGGAAAACTGGAGTCTTACGGTACGGTAAACCTGGTCGCCATTGAGGAATACGACGAGCTTAAGAAACGTTATGATTTTCTCACCCAGCAGCAGGCGGATCTGTTGAATGCCAAGCAGTCACTGCATGAGGCAATACTAAAGCTTAACAAGACCACTAAGCACATGTTTCTGGAGACCTTCCAGAAGGTGGCTGCCGAGTTCCGTAATTACTTCCGGCTGCTCTTTAACGGGGGAGACGCCCAGGTCTTCTTGGTGGACGAACAGGACCCCTTGGAGTGCGGCATTGAGATTATCTGCCGGCCGCCCGGGAAGAAACTTCAGAACGTGCTTTTGCTTTCGGGAGGCGAGAAATCCATGGCTGCCATAGCCCTGATTTTCGCCATATTCAAGATCAAACCGGCTCCGTTCTGCGTATTGGATGAGATTGATGCGGCTTTGGATGAAGCCAATGTTGACAGGTTCGGCAGGATGCTGCAGGAATTTACGAACGGTTCGCAATTCATCGTGATTACCCATAACAAAAAGACCATTGCCAACGCCGACGTGATGTATGGTATCACGATGGAGGAGTCTGGGGTATCCAAGATTATTTCAGTGAAGTTTTCGCAGGGTAAACCTTCTGTGCAACCCGAGGGAGTTCCGGTAGCAGAACCGGCTTAAGAAATGTAACAGCAGGTTTTATTTTTTCCCTGATCCTTGGCCTGATAAAGCGCCTGGTCGGACAGAAAGATTAATTCCGCAGCGCTGGAAGCGTTATCCGGGAACGAGGCCAAGCCGATGCTTACGGTAAGTTTTTTATTCGGAAGTATCTCTTCGTGCAGAAAGGAATGCTTTTCGATATCCTGCCTTAGGCGTTCCGCAATCAGATAAACCTCATTTCTCTGGGACTCCGGCACTATAATCGCAAATTCCTCTCCGCCGTAACGGCAGACGAAGTCCATTTTACGGGAATGGCTTTTAAGCAGGCCGGCTAATTCTTTGAGGATTTTGTCTCCCGCCTGATGCCCCAGCGTGTCGTTATATATTTTAAAGTCGTCAATATCAATCATTATCAGGCTCAGGCGTCCCCGGGTAGCCTTGGCTTTTTCCAGCTCTTCCTGCAGAAGATAACGGAAGTAACCGTGGTTCCAGAGCTCGGTGAGGGAGTCTGAGTGGGCACGGACCACTGTTTTTTCATAAAGATGGGAATTATCGATGGCCAACCCGGCTTGGTTAGCCAGCATTATCAGCATGCGCATATCGTTTTTGTCAATGGGCTTTTTGGTGATGAAATTATCGGCGATGATGATGCCGTTTACCCTGTCTTTGGCTTTTAATGGCACGACTGCCAGCTCGTCGGTTTTCAATAATTTTATTACGGTATCCGATTGGTAGGAGACGATGCTTTCTTTTGTCAGGTGCAAGGGCATTCCTTCCAGGACAGTCAGCGCCAGCAATCCCCCCCTGGTATCATGCAGGGGAATCTTGAGAAGTTTAATCTCCTGGTTGAAGGTGGATTCCTGGGGGGAGGATTTTTGGTATGCGCTGATGAGGTCATCCATATCCATTTTGTGATGCTCTATGTGTTTCCAAATGTGGTTAGCGTCTTCACCGTTGTCCGGGCCGATACCCATCTTGCCTTCGATGATATTTTCCTTGTCATTTACCAAAAAGAGCATGGCGCGGTTGAACCCGAGTCCGGTGTGCGCAGTTACGCCTGTCAGAATGATGTATAGTATCTCATCCAGCTTTAAGGTAGTGCGCATAGCATTGGAAATCTCATAGAGTATGCTAAGCTCGCGCTGGGCGCGTTCTAATTCGTTCTGGTATTCTTCCGGTTTTTTGGCGCCTTCCATAATGCTTAGAATTTAACATATTTTAAGCCTCCTGTCAACCTACAGAAACACTTTCCAATCCATAGCAGAAACGTTTTCCGAGCCAAACCGGACAGTGTTATTTGATAAAAATTTTTGTTAGGTATATATTGTTTGCGCGTCTATTAAAGCAAAAGGGGGTGATTTTTATGTCAGCGCGCTCAAAGATATTATTGAAAAACGGATGTTACCATCTAACTGCCAGAGGCAATCAAAAACAACGAATTTTCTTAGATGATCAAGACTACGCGGCATTCGTCGGGCGTTTAAAAAAATACAAAAGAAGATATGGTTTAAAGCTTTACGGTTTTTGCCTGATGCCGAACCATTTACATCTCATCGCTGAATTTGACGAACCGCAATGGTTATCTAAATTCATGCAGGTGATTTTACGGTCTTACACGAGTTATTTCAACAAAAAATATAATAAAGTTGGCCATTTGTGGCAAGGCAGATTCAACAGCAGACTTATTACAAGGGATGCTTATTTGCTGGATTGTTTAAATTATGTCGAATTCAATCCGGTAAGAGCTGGTATAGCCAGGAGCGCGGGAGATTATAAGTGGAGTAGCTATAAAGAACGAGCGCTCGAAAAAACAGCGGATTTTCTGTTAATTGACTCTCTTGAACTTTAATAATTAAAGACACTTTCCCGATTGCGTTGGAAAACGTTTCCCGATTGTATTGGAAAGTGTTTCTGATTATTAAATAATTGACAGGGGCAAGGGGGTGGGATATAATAAAAGACTCTATTTGAACGAGTTTCGGCTAAAATTCAAATTTGCGGACCGGAGGTAATTATGTCAACCGTTGAGAAGAAAAAAGAGGATGCAAAGAATATTTCAGATAGGCATAAGGCGCTTGAATTGGCTTTGATGCAGATTGAAAAGCAGTTCGGCAAGGGCTCGATTATGAAGCTGGGGGGGGATGTCAAGGTCAACGTAGAGGCAATCCCTACTGGCGCCTTGACCCTGGATTGGGCGTTGGGGGTAGGAGGACTGCCTCGCGGAAGGGTAATCGAGGTTTTCGGGCCGGAAGCTTCCGGAAAAACCACCCTGACTTTGACCGTAATACGCGAAATCCAGAAAAAAGGCGGGGTAGCAGCTTTTATTGATGCGGAGCATGCCTTTGACTCTACCTATGCCAAGATTATAGGCGTCAATCTCGAAGACCTTTTAATATCCCAGCCGGATACCGGCGAGCAGGCCCTGGAGATTGCGGAAACCCTGGTGCGCTCCAACGCCGTGGACGTAGTAGTAATTGATTCCGTGGCTGCCTTGACCCCGCGCGCCGAGATCGAGGGGGAAATGGGTGATTCGCACGTGGGCTTGCAGGCGCGCCTGATGTCGCAGGCACTGCGTAAACTTACCGCTGCCATAAGCAAGTCGCGCACCTGCGTGATTTTTATCAATCAGATACGCGAGAAGATCGGGGTGATGTTTGGTTCTCCCGAAACTACCCCCGGCGGCCGTGCGTTAAAATTCTACTCTTCAGTGCGCCTGGACGTAAGAAAGATAGCTACCCTGAAGGCCGCGGATATGGTCATCGGCAACAGGGTCAGGGTCCGGGTAGTCAAGAACAAGGTCGCCCCGCCTTTCAAGGAGGGTGAGTTTGAAATACTGCATAACGAAGGCATTTCCAAGACCGGAAGCATAATCGACGCCGGTATAAACCTCAGTGTAATCGAAAAATCCGGCACTTGGCTTTCTTACGCCACCACTAAGCTTGGGCAGGGCCGCGACGCCGCCATCAAAACCCTGAAAGAGCAGCCTAAGCTGCAGGATGAGATTGAAAAGGAAATCCGGAAAAAAATTACCTTAGGTTAACAGGAGGCAAGAGGCAAAATGAGAGTTAGGGGTATACTGCTGATCATGGCCTTAGCAGCAGGCGTAAGCGCAGGAGTATGGGAAACAGGAAGGGCTGCGCAGCCAGAAACCCTGCCCCAGGCAAGCGGCATTGAGGATGCAGTGGTAAACGTTGCCGCCAAGGTAGGCAAGGCAGTGGTTTCCATCAGCACCGAACATAAGATCCCTTCCGATAAAAATAAAAGGGTGTATTTTAATTCCCCGTTCGGAGATGAGGAATTTTTCCGCCGTTTCTTCGATGAATTCTTCGGCGATATGCCTGAGCGTGATTACCGCCAGGTGGCGCTGGGCTCCGGCGTAATCGTTGACCCGCAGGGTTACATCCTTACCAATGAGCACGTAGTCGAGGATGCCGATAAGATTACGGTCACTCTTCCGGATGGAAGGGAATTCAAGGGAGAGGTGAAAGGCCGGGATCCCCGTTCAGATCTTGCTATTATAAAAATAGATGCCAATAACCTTTCGGTGGTGCAGTTAGGGGAATCGGAGAGCCTTAAGATCGGACAGTGGGTCCTGGCAATCGGAAATCCTTTTGGCTTTGCTATGCAGAATCCGGAGCCTACGGTTACGGTCGGGGTAGTCAGCGCCCTGCACCGTTCGCTCGGTAGGAGCATCTCGCGGGAGCGCGATTACAATGATTTAATCCAGACTGACGCTGCAATTAACCCCGGCAATTCCGGAGGCCCCCTGGTGAATCTCAAGGGAGAGGTGGTCGGAATTAATGCCGCTATATTCTCCACCAACGGAGGATACCAGGGGATAGGTTTTGCCATCCCCATCAATACTGCCAGGAGGATAATCTCGCGGCTTATTGAAGGCAAAAAGATTGTTTACGGCTGGCTTGGTATAACGGTGCAGGATATGTCAGTGGATTTAGCAAAACACCTGGGCCTTAAGGATAAAAACGGAGCCTTAATAGCAACCGTGCTTCCAGCAGGTCCGGCGGAAAAAGCAGGCATGAAAGAAGGGGATATCATCCGTAAATTCGATAACACTGATGTCAATAACGTAAGGGAGCTTTTGAGCCTTGTCGGCAGGGCCGAGCCGGGACGCAAGGTAAAGGCAACACTGCTGCGCAATAATAAGGAGCTAACCTTGAACGTCGAGGTGGGAGAGAGGCCGGATAACCTTGAGGAATCGGATGCCGGCGCCACCCGGAACAAAAGCAAAAAGTGGCGCGGGCTTGAGGTTTCCGAGTCGCAGAAAGGGCTGGTTATTTCTGAGATTGAGCAGGGCAGCGCCGCGGATGATGCGGGTCTGGTAGCCGGAGAGGTGATCCAGGAAATTGATAAGCAGCCCGTTAAAACCCTTTCGGATTACCAGAAGGCCATTAAAGGGGTCAAGGGAGATTGCCTTGTTAAGACCTCGCGCGGCTATTTCCTTATCAAGGGTGACTGATAAGCATTTTCAGAAGGCCAGGGATTATGCCTTTCTGCTTTTAAAGTTTAGGCTGCGCAGCGAGAAAGAATTATTACACCGACTTAAAGAGAAAAAATTCCAGGTCCAGGTAATCCATAAGGTCATCTTGTTTCTGAAAGAAAGGAAGTTTTTGGACGACCGGGAATTTGCCAGGGCATGGGTTGCCTCGCGCGCCAGCAGGCCGCTGGGGCCCTACAGGCTGCGTCAGGAATTAAAGCTTAAAGGCGTCAACCAGGATATCATTGACGAAGAATTAGAGCGGTTAGAGGGGGGGTCTCCGGAAGCGGAGACCGTTTCGCGTATTGCGCGTGTCAAATTCGAAAAACTTTGCGCCAGGGAACCGGAAAAGGCAAAACGCCGCATTTATGAATATCTTATCCGCCGGGGATTTTCCTCCTCCAATGTCAGGGATGCTTTAGAAAATTTATGAAATCCGACTCCTTGAGAAAAAAATTCCTGGAATATTTCAAGTCTCATAATCACCGTGTCGTGGAGAGCGATTCTCTTGTTCCCGCAGGTGACCCCACGGTATTATTCACCCCTGCCGGCATGAACCAGTTCAAGAAGCAATTTATGGGGATAATCGGGGATTTTACCCGCGCCGCCTCTTCGCAACGCTGCCTGCGCACGGATGACCTTGATAAGGTAGGAAAAACCAGCGGCCATCACACCTTTTTTGAGATGCTGGGTAATTTTTCCTTCGGGGATTATTTCAAGGAAAAGGCGATTCTCTACGCCTGGGGGTTTCTGACTAAAGAGCTTGGCGTCAGCCAGGATAAGCTTTGGGTGTCCGTGTATAAGGATGATGAAGAGGCTTATGCTATCTGGAGGGATAAGATAAAGCTTCCCGGGGAGAGGATTGTGCGTTTGGGGGATAAGGAGAATTTCTGGCCCTCGGAAGCAAAGCAGAAAGGCCCGAACGGGCCGTGCGGCCCCTGCTCGGAGATATTTTTTGACCAGGGCAGAAATGCGGGGTGCGGCAGGGATGGTTGCACGCCGCCCTGCAATTGCGGGAGGTTCCTGGAGGTCTGGAACCTGGTGTTTACCCAGTTTAACCGCAAAGAAGGAGGCAAGCTTGAGCCTCTCCCGCGCAAGAATATTGATACCGGCATGGGGCTTGAAAGGCTGGCAGCGGTAATGCAGGGGGTAGGCAGTAATTTTGAGACGGACCTTTTTAAGCCTTTGATTGGAGAGATCCTGCGCGAGGCCCCGGGACGGGCGAATGATAAGGAGGCCATTTATGCTGTCGCCGACCACATCCGCGCCGTTACGTTCGCAATCTATGACGGTGTTCTGCCTTCCAACGAAGGACGCGGTTATGTGATAAGGAAGCTGATACGCAAGGGCGCTTTGCACCTGGCAGCGCTCGGCATCAAGAAGCCGTTTCTCTATAAATTAGTAGCGGTGCTGGCGGATATTATGAAGGAGGCGTATCCGGACTTGAGCGAGCGCCGGGAGAATATCGCCGAGATTATCCTGGCGGAAGAGAAGAATTTTATCTCCATCCTGAATTCGAGTGACAGGATCTTCGGCGAGAAGCTTTCATCCGTTCTTTCTTCGGATAATGCGGAGAAAATAGGTGCGGCTTGCTTTAAGCTTTATGATACCTATGGGATACCCCTGGAGGTAACCGCGGAATGGTTAGAGAAGAAAGGTTTTAAGGATCTGGCAAAAGTCAATAAATCTGCGGGCAGGAAATTGGAGGAGCAGAAGAGTCGCTCCAAGACGCAGAGCGCGATGAAAGGCGATGTTTTCGACGTTAAGGGATTACACCTGGACGTAAAGAAGACGCGGTTTTTGGGGTATGATAAATATGAGACCGCCGCCAAGGTACTCTGCATTTTGAAAGACAATAAGCAGGTGAAGAAGATTACAAAAGGCGAAGAGGCGAGCATTGTCCTGGATAAGACTGTTTTTTACGCTGAATCCGGAGGACAGGTAGGCGACAGCGGAAGCATAAAGAGCGCAAGGAGCGCCTTTGAGGTTTCCGGTACCTCGAAATCCGAGGGCGTATTTATTCATTGCGGAAAGATGAGGGAAGGAACCCTTAGGGCTGGGGGTGAGGTGAAAGCAATTGTTGATAAGGAGCGCCGCTTAAGCATTGCCCGCAACCACACCGCAACCCATCTTCTGCAGGCAGCGTTGAGAAAGATTCTCGGCGCGCACGTAAAACAGCAGGGGTCTCTGGTGGGGGCCGAGAGGCTGCGTTTTGATTTCACCCATTTCAAGGACATTGACAACGAGCAGCTGCGCCGCATAGAGAGCGAGGTCAACGGCTATATACTGGATGATATCCAGCTCAATGCCAAAGAGACAACCTTATCCCAGGCAAAGAAGAAGGGGGCTTTGGCTTTCTTTGCGGAGAAATACGGCAAGACGGTCAGGGTAGTTGAGGTAGAAGGTGTCTCCAGTGAGCTTTGCGGAGGCACACACCTTAACCACACCGGCCAGATAGGTCTTTTTAAGATAATCCAGGAGGGCTCTATTGCCAGCGGCATCAGAAGGATAGAGGCGGTTACGGGCAAGGTCGCTTACGCTCTTGTTAAGGAAGACGAGAGGATCATCGAAGAGGTGCAGTCTATCCTGAATACGGAAAAGGAGAAGATCCCCCAACAGCTGGAGGCGAAACTGTCTCGCCTTAAGGTCATGGAAAAAGAACGGCAGAGCATGAAGATCGAAGGGGTGCGCGCATCATTAGACAAGCTGCTGGCGTGCGCAGAGGACCTGGGCGGAATTAAGGTTATTGCCGAGGTTATCCCTGATGCAGATATGAACGTCCTAAGGAACACAATGGACGCCATCAAGAATAAGATATCCGGATGCGTGGCAGCATTGGGTGCGGCTGTTAACGGGCGCGCCATTCTGGTAATCGGCGTTACGCGGGACCTGGCGGAAAAAGGCTGGGATGCGGGCGGGCTTATTACGGCAGTAGCCAGTGTTATAGGCGGAAGCGGCGGAGGGAGAAAGGATTTTGCCCAGGCCGGAGGGAATAACCCGGAGAATTTTGCGCAGGCGTTTAAGGAGTTCAGGGATATAATTCAGGCAAGGGCGGCAATAAAATGAAGATCATACATTTTACCAGCAAGCAGCTGGAAAAAATCTATAACCGCGAAATCCTGCGTTCACGCCTTATCCAGGATAAGGTCAGCCGTATCATCAACGACGTGCGCCTGGGGGGCGATGAGGCGGTGCTTAAATATACCCGCAAGTTTGACGGGGTGAAGCTCAACAGCAAACAACTGAAGGTTTCTCAGATAGAAATCAGCGGAGCTTACCAGAACATCAGCCCTAATTTTGTCTCCAGCCTTAAGGTGGTGATTGAAAACGTAAACAGATTCTATGCCAAGGCACTAAAGAAGACCTGGAGGATGAAGGATAACGACGGCGTAGTTTTGGGAGAAAAATGCATCCCCCTGGAGAAAGTGGGTATCTACATTCCCGCGGGAACCGCGCCCCTAGTTTCCACAGTATATATGACGGTCCTGCCCGCCAAGATAGCAGGGGTCAAAAGGATAGTTTTAATAACCCCCCCGGATAAGGATGGACATATCAACCCGCATATCCTGGTGGTTGCAGACCTATTAAAAGTAAGCGAGATTTACCGCGTAGGAGGAGCGCAGGGTATTGCCGCTTTGGCATACGGCACCAAGACCATCCCGAAGGTAGATAAGATTGTCGGGCCGGGCAATATCTATGTCAGCGAAGCCAAGAGGCAGGTCTTCGGTTATCTGGATATAGACATGATTGCCGGGCCTACGGAACTGGTTATCATTGCCAACCGTCATAGCGAGCCAAAGTACATAATTGCGGACCTTACTGCCCAGGCCGAACACGCCCACGGGCTGGCGATTCTTATTACAAATTCCAAAGGCCTGGCGCGTGAGGTAAAAAGCCAGCTTTCCGGAATCAACGGCTTTATCATCCTAACCAAGAATCTGATCCAGGCGGTTGAGGTCGCCAACAGAATTGCGCCCGAGCACCTGGAGGTTTTGGTAAAGAACCCCCAGAGGCTCGTCAAAGGAATCAACAATGCCGGGGCGATATTCCTCGGCCCTTATAGCCCGGCAGCCATAGGGGATTATGTTGCCGGACCCAGCCACGTGCTGCCGACACACGGCACAGCGAGGTTTTTCTCCGGCTTATCCGTGCTTGATTTTATTAAGACCAGCCATATAATAAGTTATTCCAAGAAGGCGCTTGAGAAAATGAAGGAGCCGCTGGAGAAGATTGCGGGGATTGAGGGGTTAAACAAGCATATAGATTCCGTGAAGGCAAGGTTTTAAAAGACAGTAGTTAGGGGCTAGGGAGAAATAATGAGAAAAGCGATAAAAGAAAGAAAGACAACAGAAACCCAAGTCAGGGTAGAGTTGAATATTGACGGTACCGGTAAATCCAGCATTGATACCGGCATAGGCCTGCTTAATCATATGCTGGAGTTATTTGCCTTCTGGGGCCTATTTGACCTTAATGTAAAAGCCAAAGGGGACATCAATAGGGTCGACATGCATCATACCAATGAAGACGTGGGCATTGTCTTGGGGCAGGCCTTCAAGGAGGCCTTAGGGGATAAAAAAGGAATCAACAGGGTCGGCTCTGCCAGCGTTCCGATGGAAGAGGTTGTAGCCGATGTAGTGGCTGATATCAGCGGAAGGGGTTCTTTTAAGATCGTCAAGCCTGGGAAGGCCCAAACCGACGCTAAAGACGAAAAGGATTATGACCTCAAGGATGCCGAGCATTTTTTTGAAGCCCTGGCTAAACAGTTGGGCATGAACCTTAATATAAAGATTGATCCCGTAAGCAGCGATTTGCACACTACCTTAGAGCCCGTCTTTAAGGCGTTAGGTAAAGCCTTGGATGAGGCTACCCAGATTGACCCCCGCCGTCAAGGCATCCCTTCTACAAAAGGCGTGATTGATTAGATGATTGCAATTATTGACTACGGCATGGGAAACATCCACAGCGTGCAGAAGGCCCTGGAATATGCAGGGGCTTCTACGATAGTTACCAATCAGCCGGAGGATATTGTCAGGGCAGAGAAAGTTGTGCTCCCCGGGGTGGGTGCTTTCGATGACGCAGTCCTGGAGATGCAAAGGCAGGGGTTGGTTGCCGTTTTAAAGGAGCACATTGCGAAGAATAAGCCGTTTCTCGGGATATGCCTGGGGATGCAGCTTTTATTTGAGCGCAGCCAGGAGGCGCGCAAGACAAAGGGGTTCGGAATTTTGGAGGGGGATATCAGGAGGTTCGCTTCAGGCGCGGGGATTAAGGTTCCTCATATGGGATGGAACCAGCTCAATTTTAAAAAACCCGATTGTCCTTTATTGAGGGGGTTCTCCGATAGACCATACGTATATTTCTGCCACTCTTATTATCCCTGCGTGGCTGATAATGAATTGACTGCAGCCGCCACAGATTATGCAGGCGAGTTTAGTTCGTTTGTATGGAAAGGCAATATTTACGCGGCCCAATTCCATCCGGAGAAAAGCCAGGAGGTAGGGCTTAAAATACTGAAGAACTTTGTGGAGTTGAAAAATTAATATGCTGGTTATTCCCGCCATAGACCTCAAGCAGGGTTGCGTGGTAAGGCTGGTCGAGGGCAGGTTTAAAAAAAAGATTTATTCGCGCGATCCCCTTAAGACCGCCAGGCGCTGGGAGGAGGAAGGCGCGGAATTCTTGCATCTGGTGGACCTTGATGGGGCTATGAGCGGAAGGCCCAGGAATCTCGGAATCGTCAAAGAGATTGCCAATAAGGTCGGGGTGCCTGTAGAGTGCGGCGGAGGCATACGCAACATCAGGACCATCAAATCCCTGCTTAACAGCGGGATAGCGCGGGTTGTCCTGGGCACCAGGGTCGCCACTGACCGCGAGTTTCTGCGCAAGGCGCTTAAGCAATTCGGAGATAAGGTAATTGTAAGCGTTGACGCCAGGGATAATAATGTATGCATAAGAGGGTGGAAGGACAGAACCGGGATAAACGCGGCGTCATTTATCAAGGACTTGAAAAAAACCGGATTAAGGCGTATCATCTATACCGATATCTCCAAGGACGGTACGCTCAAGGGGCCTAATCTTAAAAGCATCAGGCAGATACTAAAAGATACCGGGATAAAAATGATTGCTTCGGGAGGCATATCTGCGTTGAGTGATATCCGGCGAATAAAAGCGCTGGAAAAAGAGGGGGTGATAGGTATAATTATAGGGAAGGCCTTATATGAAAGAAGGTTTACCTTAACCAGGGCTTTGAAACTTGTTTGAGAGAGGAGCGTTAAAATGAAAAAAATAGCAGTTCTGTTGTTGCCGGTGCTCATTATCGCTTTAAGCGGATGCGCCAGCGCCAAAAAAAGAGATCTTGAAATTCAGGGTTTGAAGAACCAGATTACCGTCCTGGAGACGCGGATTCAATCCAAGGATGATGAAATCAACAGTCTCAGGGACGATTTGAGCAAATCCGAAGCTAAGAAACCGGCGCCTGTTTCAAGGGGGGCTATTGTAGAGATCAAATCCCGCCCTAATGCCAAGCAAATACAGTTGGCATTAAAGAACGCCGGTTATTACGCCGGGGCAATCGACGGTAAAATCGGAAAAAGCACCAGGGATGCAATTAAGGCTTTTCAAAAGGCTAACAACCTGACCGCTGACGGCAGAGTCGGCAAAAAAACATGGGAGCTTTTAAGAAAGTACCTTTCTGTTAAGATTAAATAAGCCGTTATGTTGACCAGGCGCATCATACCCTGCCTGGATATCAAGGAAGGCCGGGTAGTAAAGGGGGTAAAATTTCTAGGGTTACGCGATGCCGGTAACCCGGTAGAGGTTGCCAGGGCCTATGACGCACAGGGCGCGGATGAACTTGTATTCCTGGATATCACCGCCAGTTTTGAGAACAGAAAGACCCTGATCGGATTGGTTGAGGATATCGCCAGCAACATCTTCATGCCTTTTACAGTAGGGGGAGGCATCCGCGATATCGGGGATATCCGCGAGCTTTTAAGCGCCGGAGCGGACAAGGTATCCATCAATACCGCCGCAGTCAAATATCCGGAGCTAATCCGGGAGGCGTCTTTAAAGTTCGGCAGCCAGTGCATCGTAGTGGCCATTGATGCCAAGAAGAAACAGCACGGGCAGGGGTGGGAGGTTTTTATTAACGGAGGGAGGACTCCGGCAGAACTGGATGCGGTTGAGTGGGCGGCTCGGGCCTCTGAGCTCGGCGCCGGAGAATTCTTGCTTACCAGCATGGATTATGACGGCACTAAGGACGGCTATGATATCGAGCTTACCAGGGGCATTAGCGCGAGCGTTAACATACCCGTAATCGCCTCCGGAGGAGCTGGCAGTCCGCAGCATTTTTACCAGGCAATAACCGAAGGCAGTGCCGATGCCTGCCTGGCCGCTTCTTTGTTTCACTACCAGGAATGTAGCATAAAGGAAGTTAAGGATTATCTGGCAAAGAGAGGGGTAGCAGTCAGGATATGAAAAAAGGGTTCGATCCTAAAGGCTTGAAATATGACCGCCGCGGCTTAATACCGGCCATTATCCAGGATTACAACAGCGGCGAGGTTTTGATGCTTGCCTATATGAATAAGGAGTCTTTGAGGCGCACGCTTAAACTCGGCAAGACCTGTTTTTGGTCGCGTTCACGCAAGGAATACTGGGTAAAGGGAGCTACCTCGGGTTGCTTCCAATACGTCAAGACGGCATGCTATGACTGCGATATGGATGCCTTATTATTCAAGGTGCGCCAGGTAGGCGCGGCCTGTCATACTGGAAACCGCAGTTGTTTTTACCGTAAAATAAAGAAATAGTCACTAATTGCTACGCAGGAGCCAGCGGTGTATTATCCGGATTTAAATGAGTTCTTAAAGCTCTCCGCGAAAGGAAACCTTATCCCTGTATACAAGGAGATAAATGCCGACCTGGATACGCCGGTATCGGCATATCTTAAGATAGGTAAGGACGATTATGCGTTCCTCCTGGAATCGGTAGTGGGCCAGGAGAAGATTGCGCGCTATTCCTTCCTGGGGACAAAACCCGCCGTTATCTTTAAGAGTAAAGGCAGGGATATTGAGATTACCGATACCCATCACGGCAAGGTGCGCCGTTTCAGGGCCCAGGGAAACCCGCTGGAAGAGATACGAAAAATCATGCGGGAATTTAAGCCCGTTCCGGTAAAGGGGCTGCCGCGTTTTTTTGGGGGCTTGGTAGGTTATATCGGATACGATGTGGTGCGGTTCTTTGAGAAGCTGCCGGATAAAAACAAGGATGACCTTAAGCTTCCCGACGCCGTGCTCCTTTTGACCGATAGCATCCTGGCCTTTGACCATATCAATCACACCATCAAGATTATTTATAACGTCGTTTTGCCTCCAGATAAGAAGTTTACCCGTAAAGATAAAATCGAATTTTACCGAAGGGCCATAAGCAGGATTGAAGCTATCCACAGGCAATTGCGCGGCGGGATTCCAGGCGAGAGAGGAAACGCCGGAAGGGGCAGCCGGGTGCGGATGACTTCAAATTTCACAAAGGAAGGTTTCTGCCGCATGGTCAGCCGCGCCAAAAAATATATCCGCAGGGGCGACATCATTCAGGTAGTTTTGTCGCAGCGCTTCAGGTTTAAAATCAAAAAGCCGTGGTTTGAGATATATCGTAGCCTAAGGAGCATTAATCCCTCGCCTTACATGTTCTTCTTGAAGTTGAAGGATTTTGCGCTTATCGGTTCATCCCCTGAGATACTGGTGCGTTCCCAGGACGGCCAGGTTCAGGCCCGCCCCATTGCCGGTACGCGGCCGCGCGGGAAAAACGAGGAAGAGGATTTGAGATTCGAGCGCGAGCTCTTAAAGGACGCCAAGGAGAGGGCCGAGCATATCATGCTGGTGGACCTGGGCAGGAATGACCTTGGCCGTGTCTGCCGGACAGGCAAAATCGAGGTTGACGAATTAATGGGCGTGGAGAGATATTCCCACGTGATGCATCTGGTAACCAACGTAAAAGGGACGCTTGAGCGACGCTACGATGCGTGCGATGTGCTGCGGGCATGTTTTCCGGCCGGTACAGTCAGCGGAAGCCCAAAGGTCCGCGCGATGGAAATCATCGAGGAGTTGGAGGATGTCCGGCGCGGCCCCTACGCCGGCTGCGTGGCATATTTTAGTTTTTCCGGGAATATGGATACCTGCATTACTTTAAGGACAATCCTTGCACGCGGCAAGACAGCCTATATCCAGGCAGGTGCCGGGATAGTGGCTGATTCTGTCCCGGCTAAGGAATACCGCGAAACCGTAAACAAGGCAAAGGCCCTAATAGAGGCACTGACAAAGTAAAACAAAAAGGGAGGAGATATAATGGCAGTTGTTATCAGGCTAAGAAGGATAGGCAAGAGGCCCAAGAAAAGGCCGCATTTTCGCATCAGCGTTTTTGACGAACGCCGCGGCCGCGACAGCAGGTGTATCGAAGAGCTGGGTTTTTACTCTCCGGTAACGGGGCTGTCTAAAATCAATAAAGAGCGCCTGGAATGCTGGCTCAAGAACGGGGCGCAGCCGTCAAAGACGATTAAAAATCTAATCAAGAAAGAAAACCCTAAGGAGGCTTAAGATGCCGCAAGGTCAGACCGTTAATCCCATTATGCAGTTTGCGCCGCTGATTTTCATCTTCGTTATTTTTTATTTCCTGCTCATACGGCCACAGAAAGCCAAGGAGAAGGAGCACCGCCGGATGCTGGATAGCCTTAAAAAGAACGATGATGTGGTTACGTCTTCCGGCATACACGCCACGGTAGTCAACGTCAAGGATAAAACCGTAGTGTTGAGGGTTGACGATAACGTCAAGATGGAGATGGAAAAAAATTGCGTCGCTTATATTAAAAAATCTTCCGAGCCAGAGCAGGTAAAGGCTTGATTAGATGAATAGAAAATTCTTCTATAGGTTATTGCTGGTTGCGGCGGTAGTCGGTTTGTTCGTTTTCTTTGCGTTTCCGCTCGACAAAAGAATAAACCTTGGCCTGGACCTAAAAGGGGGGATGCACCTTTTGTTTAAGGTGGATACCCAGGGGTTATCCGAAGACGCCAGGGCTGATGCGGTAGAGCGCGCCAAGGAGAACATTCGCGACGCCATTGACAGGCTGGGGGTGCGCGAACCTATTGTGCAGAAACAAGGGCTGGATGAGCTGGTGGTGCAGCTGCCCGGCGTGACCAACCGCCAAGGCGTGCTGGACGTTATTACTACCGTAGGATACCTGGAGTTTAAGATTGTTTCCGATGACAGCCAGAAGCTCCAGGATGCCTTAAACGGAAACATACCGGAAGGCTATGAGCTTAAGTATTCCCAGGAGAACAAGGAGCCGTTGTTGCTGGAAAAGAAAAACGTTCTTACCGGCGAGTCCCTCAAGAGCGCGTCAATAGACTTCGGCGAATACAGCCAGCCGCGGGTCGACCTGGAGTTTAATGCCGAGGGAGCAAAGAGGTTTGCCGAGATTACCCGCAATAATATAGGAAAACGCCTGGCCATACTGCTGGACGGCAAGGTGCAGTCCGCTCCGATGATACGCGAAGAGATCCCTTCCGGCAAGGCCAACATTACCGGCAGGTTTACCCAGGAACAGGCGCAGTCCCTATCGTTGATATTGCGGCGCGGGGCGCTGCCGGCTCCGGTAGTATTGGAGGAAGAGAGGACTGTAGGGCCGTCTTTGGGGCAGGATTCCATTAGCAAGGGGATACTTTCCACCGTCATAGGGGGCCTGTTGGTTCTGGTATTTATGGCGGGTTATTATTTGTTGGCCGGCCTAATCGCGGACGTCGCCCTGGTGCTTAACCTCGTGATGATACTGGGGGGTTTAGGAATGTTGCCTCATCTTTTCGGCGTATCCGCAACCCTGACCCTTCCCGGCATTGCCGGTATCGCCCTATCCCTGGGCATGGCGGTTGACGCCAACGTCCTTATCAATGAAAGGATACGCGAGGAGCTGAACACCGGCAAGACCATGCGCCAGGCAATTACCAACGGTTATAACCGTGCCTTCAGCGCTATCCTTGATTCCAATATTACAACCCTTATTGCGGCATTTCTTTTGTTCTGTTTCGGCACCGGCCCCATAAAGGGTTTTGCCGTCACCCTGACCATCGGCTTGATAGCCAGCATGTTCACCGCAATCATAGTTACCCGCGCAATATTCGAGCTGCTCCTGGAATTCGGGCTGTTGAAATCCCTGCCGATGCTGAGGCTTTTTAAAGAGACGCACCTGGATTTTATTGGAAAGAGAAAGATATGCTACGCTATTTCCATTGTTATCGTAACTGTGGGGCTCGTCGTATTCTTTGAGAAGGGCAAAAACGCCTACGGTATTGATTTTTCCGGAGGCCAGCTGCAGGAATACAGTTTCAAGAACGCCCCGTCGGTAGATGCGGTGCGCGAGGCGATGAAAGAAATCAACCTTGCCGATGCCACTATCCAGCAGTTCAAGGAGAACCCGCGCGTAGTCCTTATCAAGACCGGCGTAACGCAAGGAGACGTTATTACGGATAAATTAAAAGAAAGGTTTCCGCAGGATGACATTCAGGTCTTGCGGGTTGAGAAGGTAGGCCCGGTTGCCGGCAATAAGCTTAGGTCCAAGGCGAGCGGCGCGATTATCTGGTCTCTTATCGGCATCCTTATTTACGTAAGCATCAGGTTCAAACACTTTAATTTTGCGGTTGCCGGCGTCGTTGCCATTCTACATGACGTGCTGGTAACGCTGGGGGCGCTGGCGATAACCGGCAGGCCCATCGACCTCCTGAGCGTAACGGCCTTCTTGACCATTGCCGGTTATTCCATTAACGACACCATCGTGATATACGACCGCGTCAGAGAAAACAGCAGATTGCAGCACAGGATGAGCCTGGCTGAATTGATAAACTTGAGCGTCAATCAGACCCTGGGCCGGACTATCCTGACATCGACCGTAACGCTTTTGGTGGTAATCGCCATTCTTTTTTACGGAGGCGAGGTATTGAGCAATTTCGCCTTTGCGCTACTGGTAGGATTTATCTCCGGCGTTTACTCCACTGTTTATATTGCCTCGCCTTTAGTGCTCGCCTGGGAACGCCGCAAAAAAGTCCGCACCTAAAACAGGCATGTTTAAATCCCTCGAGGTTTATATCGGCCAGGTTATTGCGCTGGATAGACTGCATGTGCAGTTAGCCGGTTTCGGATATAAACGCCAGGACAATGTTCTTGAGGAGGGGGATTTTGCCAGGCGCGGAAACCTGATAGACATCTTTCCTTTTACCTTTGAACTACCCATCCGCATAGCTCTCGACATAAATACCGTTAAATCCATAAATAGTTTTGACCCTGCCAGCGGCGCCCCTCTATGGGGGCATAAGATGGTGATTATACTGCCTATAAAGAACCGTCGTCTTTCCCGGACGGTTTCCTTTAACGAAGAGCTGCCCCTGGAGAATTTCCTCGACCTGGATGTCGGAGATTACGTAGTGCATACCGAGCACGGTATCGGCAGGTTCAGGGGGCTCCAGAAGCTCAAGCTCAAGGATAAATACCTTGACCACCTGGTGATAGAATATGACCGCCAGGAGAAACTGTACGTACCGGTGGGGGAAATGCATCTTATCCAGAAATATGTCGCCTTTCAGGCGAGGAGGCCAAAACTTTATCGCCTTGGAAGCAAGGAATGGCAGCGGACCAAGGAAAGGTCAAGAAAAGGCATCCAGAAGCTGGCCTGGGAATTGCTTTCCCTGGAGGCTATGCGCATGAGCATCGGAGGGTTCGCTTATTCCAAGGATAAGGAGTGGCAGGGGCTCTTTGAGGCAACCTTCCCTTATAAAGAAACCCCGGACCAGGCCAAGGCCACTCAAGAGGTAAAGCGCGATATGGAGATGCCGAGGCCCATGGACCGCTTGCTCTGCGGTGACGTTGGTTACGGCAAGACGGAAGTAGCGATGCGGGCGGCGTTCAAGGCTACCATGGATAATAAACAAGTGGCTTTTCTTGTGCCTACTACCATCCTGGCAGAGCAGCATTATCAGAACTTCATCGGCCGTTTGGAAAAATTCCCCATAAATGTCCAGATGCTTTCGCGTTTCAATACCGCTTCCGAACAGGAGGTTATCATTAAAGGCATTGCGGACGGCACGGTGGATGTCGTGGTCGGAACGCACCGCTTGCTGTCCGGAGATGTAGTATTTAAAAACATGGGGTTATTGATTATTGATGAAGAGCAGCGTTTCGGGGTCAAGGCCAAGGAGCAATTGAAGAAGATGCGGCTTACCTGCGATGTCCTGACATTGACTGCTACCCCCATACCGCGCACCCTTTATATGAGTCTGATGGGCGCAAAGGATCTTTCCGTCATCAATACACCTCCCCAAAATAGGTTGCCGATTAAGACCGTTGTGGTAGAATATGACCTGGCTTTGATCCGCCAGGCGATCCTCAGGGAGACAAGGCGTAAAGGACAGGTTTACCTGGTGCATAACCGTATCGAGGATATCTGTGAGCTCAAAGACAGCGTTATGCGCGGTCTTCCCGGCAGTATCAGGTTTGGCGTGGCCCATGGGCAGATGCTGCCGCGGATGCTGGAAAAGGTGATGTCGGATTTCCTGAAAGGCGGCATAGACGTCCTAGCCTCTACTATGATTATCGAATCCGGCATAGATATACCCAACGTAAACACTATTATTATCAACAATGCCCATACCTTCGGTCTTTCGGACCTGCATCAGCTACGTGGAAGGGTAGGCAGGTTTGACCGGCCGGCCTATGCCTATTTATTGATTCCGCCCGAAGAGGCGCTTAATAAGGATGCCCGCAAGAGACTGGATGCCATAGAGGAACATTCTGAGCTGGGGGCCGGTTTTAAAATCGCAATGGAGGACCTGGAGATCCGCGGAGCAGGTAATCTCTTGGGGATCCAGCAGCACGGTTTTATCAGCGCCCTGGGGTTTGACCTTTACTGCAGGCTCTTGAGGGAGTCTATCACAAATTTTAGAAAGGTGCTGGAAAATGAAAAGAAATAGCTTCTCTTGGATTTTATTTTTATGTTTGTTTCTTCTTGCGTCTTCTTACTCTTCCTGCGGGGCAGAAGACAAGATCGTAGCAATCGTAAACAAGGACGCAATTACCCAAAAGGACCTGGACGGTTTTGTAAATTTTACGCGGATGCAGATATCTTCATCCTATGAAGGAGAAGAGCTGGATAAGAAGATAGCTTCGCTTAAGCCTCAGCTTATAGACAGGCTTATCGAGGATCGCCTGATACTGCAGGAAGCAAAAAAAAGCGGGATTAAAATAGACAACGACAAGATATCGGAAAGAGTTGATGGAATCAAAAAGGCATACCCTTCGGATAGCGTATTCCAGGCTGCCCTAAAGCAGCAGGGCCTTTCTCAGGCAGACCTTGAGAATAAAATACGGGAGCAGCTTCTCCTGTATAACATTATCGACCTTAAAATCAGAAGGGCGATTCTCATTAATCCTACCGAGGTAACGGCATTCTACCAGGAGCATAAGAAGGATATTGTGACTCCGGAACGCCGGGAATTTATGGCGGCGACCATGGATACCCCTCAGCTTGCCAGCAAGGTATTCTCCGCTTTACGCCACAATGATGACCCCGATGAGATAGCCGGACGCTACGGGGTGGTTTTTAATAATCTCGACGCCTCCGGAAGGGGGCATTTAAAAAAAGAGGTAGAGGATGTCGTTTTTAAACTCAAGGAAGGCGAGGTTTCTACTCCAGTTAAGATTGACAGTAAATATTATATCTTCAGGCTTAACAAGATAACTGCGCCAAGGCAGGAAACATTAGCCGAATCTCAGGAGAGGATTTACAATATGCTCCTGGAAAAAAAGATGCAGGAGAAACTGACAGAATGGATTGACGGATTAAAGAGCCAGGCTTATGTCAAGGTTTTTAAGGAATAACCGGTGAGAAGGAAACGCGTCAAAGTTACGATAACTATGGGCGACCCTTCGGGGATAGGGGCGGAGGTTATTTTGAAGTCTCTCCCGCGGCTGGCGGATACGGCGGTAATAACCGTTATAGGCGACGGCAGGGTTTTTTCCATGATGGGGGGGTGCCCGGATAAAATAAGGGGGGTAAGGTTCGTGGACCTCGGGAATGTGCCTTCGGGGAGGTTCTCTTTCGGAAAGATTAAGGCAGAGTACGGCAGGGCAAGTATCGCTTACCTTGATGCGGCTTTAAAGATGATAAGGTCGCGGGAATCAGATTGCCTGGTAACGGCACCGATATCAAAGGAAGCAATTAACGCCGCCGGATTTAAATTCAGCGGGCACACCGAATATCTTGCCATGCGCACGGGTAGTCCGGATACGGTAATGATGCTTTTAAACCGTTATCTAAAATTCAGCCTCCTCACAAGGCATGTCCCCTTAAAAGACGTTTCCGTTAAGTTAACCCGGAGGGGATTGGTTAAGGTTATCCTCGCTACCTCCGGGGCATTAAAGTCCTTCTTTTCCTTAAGAGAGCCGCGTATTGCAGTCTGCGGGTTTAATCCCCACGCTTCTGATAACGGGGTAATAGGCAAGGAGGAGAATAAAATTATTAAGCCGGCATTATGGAAGCTGAAAGGCGCGGTTAGATGCCTTAAGGGGCCCCTGCCGGCAGATGTTGCGATTGCCGGAGCTTATGCCGGTGACTATGATGCCGTAATTGCAATATATCACGACCAGGCGCTCATACCCCTTAAGTTATCAGACCCTTTAAGCGGCGTCAACATGACGCTTGGGCTGCCGTTTGTGCGCACCTCTCCTTTGCACGGCACTGCCTTTGATATAGCAGGCAGGAATATCGCCCGAGCGGATTCCATGGTTAGCGCCGTGCGTCTGGCTGTAAAATGCGCTTCCAACGGCAGACTTTAAAGGCATATGGCTAAAGATGCCGTCAGGCCTAAAAAATACCTCGGGCAGAATTTCCTTTCAGACAAGAACGTCCAGAGAAAGATTATAGAGTCCTCCGGATTCTCGCCCAAGGACACGATCCTGGAGATCGGTGCTGGCAGGGGAGAATTGACTCGCCTGCTTGCCGATAAGGTAAAAAAGACCTATGCCGTGGAAATTGACGCCGCGCTTTCCGATAGGCTTAAGGCTGAGTTTAACGATAACCAGAAAATAAAAATCATAAACAGCGATATACTCCGTTTCAATCTTGATAAAAGCATACCCGTTCCCTCGCGCATAAAGGTAATCGGAAATATACCTTATTGTCTGAGCACGCCGATTATGGGATACCTCCTGGGGCACCTGCGTAGAATCAGCGTAATATTAATGACGGTGCAGAAGGAATTTGCGGAAAGGGTGGCTGCTTTGCCGGGTTCCTCCGATTACGGCTCTTTAAGCTGCTTTGTGCAGTATTACTGCCTGCCCGCCGTAATGTTTACGATAAAGAAAACGTCATTCTGGCCGGTGCCGAAAGTGGATTCGTGTTTATTAAGGTTAGAAGCGAGAACCAGGCCGCCGGTAAAGGTAAGGGATGAGGCGGAGCTTTTTAAGGTTATCCGCGCCGCCTTCTCCAAAAGAAGAAAGACCTTAAGAAACAGCCTAAAAGGGATTATTGATAGAGGCCGCCTGGAAAATTTTTTTCAGCGATGCTCTATTAATCCTGACGCCCGTCCAGAGGAACTCGGGTTGGAGGATTTCGCCCGCCTTTTAAATTCTTAAAAAAACCTTGACAAAAATCAAAGTACACTATATACTTATAGCTTCATCTACAGGTCAAGGAAGTTTTCTGAATCAATCCTGTTAGAAGACGAAAATCCTTATAAAACCGAGGATGTTACGTAAGATTCTCGGGGTGGGGATTTTTTGAATTTTTAAGGGTACTAGCATAACCAGCGATTAATATATCGCTGGAGTAGCTCAGTTGGTAGAGCACGTCCTTGGTAAGGACGGGGTCACGGGTTCAATTCCCGTCTCCAGCTTGCTAGACACGGATAAGATGAGAGAGATAATTACTTTAGAATGCACGGTTTGTAAAAATAGAAATTATACCACTACCAAGAACAAGAAGAAGCATCAAGATAAACTACAGTTGAATAAGTATTGCGAATTTTGCCATAAGCACACCGCGCATAAAGAACTCAAGTAAACGAAAAAATGATTTTTGATAGGAGCGTCGGTTAATGGCAAACCAACGGTCTCCAAAACCGTAACTGCAGGTTCGACTCCTGCCGCTCCTGCAGATTACGAAGTTCCTGCAGGGAATAAAACAGGAAGATGAATATTTTCAAGAAACCGTTGGATTTTATAATTCAGGTTAAGGAAGAGTTAAAGAAGGTATCATGGTCTACGCGTCAAGAGGTTCTCGGCTCGACAGCGGTAGTAATTATAATAACGGCGATGCTGACGGTTTTTATCGGGGTAGCAGACCTTTTTCTCTCCAAGATGCTCACGGTGATATTCAGATGAAGAACTGGTACGTAGTGCACACCCAGACAGGCTCAGAGGATAAGGTGAAGATGCTTCTGGAAAACAGGATTAACCAGGAGGGGATGCAGGAGCTTATCAGCAAAGTGGTAATACCGAAAGAGCAGGTCTCTGAGATCCGCGGAGGAAAAAAGAAAATCTCCCAGCGTAAATTTTTCCCAGGTTACCTTATGGTTGAAATGGAATTCAGCGAACAAACCTTTCTTTTTATCAAGAATACCCCCGGCGTTACCGGTTTTATCGGAGCCGGCAGAAAGCCCACCCCCCTTCCGCAAAATGACGTAGATAACATATTAAAGAGAACACAGGATACGGTAGCTAAACCCAGCCCCAAGGTTATATTCGAAAAAGGCGAGCAGGTGCGGGTGACTGAAGGGCCGTTTGTCAATTTTAACGGCACTATCGACGAGGTGCATCCGGAAAGAGGGAAGCTCAAGGTGAGCGTTTCCATTTTTGGCCGCTCTACTCCGGTGGAGTTGGAATACTGGCAGGTGGAGAAGATATAGGCCATGGCGAAGAAAGTAGTGGCACAGATTAAATTACACGTTCCGGCAGGGCAGGCGAATCCCGCTCCTCCCGTAGGTCCGGCGCTAGGCCAGCACGGGGTCAATATTATGCAATTCTGCAAACAGTTCAATGATCAGACCAAAGGACGGGAGGGCCTGATATTACCCGCGGTAATCTCGGTATACGAAGACAGAACCTTTACCTTTATTATTAAGAGCCCGCCTTCGTCTATACTTATCAAGCGCGCGGCAAACCTGGCCAAGGCCTCCGGGACGGCAGGCAAGGAGGTAATCGGGAGCATTACCCCGAAACAGGTGCAAGAAATCGCCAAGCAAAAAATGAGCGACCTTAATACTACCGATATGGAAGAGGCCGCCAGGATTATCGCAGGCACGGCCAGAAGCATGGGTATCACTATAGCAGAGGAAGGTCAAAAACAGGCATGAGGCCAGCAAGCAAGAGATATAAACAATCCGCCGGAGGGTTAGAAAAAACGAGAACCTACGAGTTAAAAGAGGCGATTGCCGCATTGAAGAAAATGGCGCCGCCGAAATTCGACGCCTCGGTGGACCTGCATTTTAGCGTCAACATCGACCCTAAAAAAAGCGACCAGCTGGTGCGCGGCACGGTACTCCTGCCGCACGGCAGCGGCAAAAAGATACGGGTCGCTGTTTTCTGCAAGGGCGAGCACGAAAAGATAGCCAAGGAGGCCGGCGCCGACCTGGTGGGGGCCAATGACCTGATTGAAAAGGTAAACGGCGGTTTTCTGGATTTCGATTGCGTTATCGCCACTCCGGAGATGATGAAGGATTTAAGTAGGCTGGGTAAGATGCTCGGGCCGCGCGGTCTGATGCCCAGCCCCAAGACGGGGACCGTAACCAATGATATAGCCAAGGCTATCAGCGACGTCAAGAAGGGCAAGGTGGAATTCCGGGTTGACAAGCAGAGGGGCATACACCTGGCAGTAGGCAGAATATCTTTCGATGAAGATAAAATTTATAATAATGCCTCGCGCGTGATTGAGGCGATTAACGAGTCCAGGCCCGCCTCCATCAAGGGGAAGTTCTTAAAGAGCCTTTTTATATCATCTACCATGAACCCCGGTTTGAGATTAAATATCTAAGAAGATGAAGAAGCTTGGTCTATTAGTAAAAGAAATTTCGGAAAACCGCGTTAAGGGATACCTCAAGGATTCCAACAGCGTATTTATCCTTAAATATTCGGGTTTATCCAGTCCAGACATGACCAGCCTGCGTCAGGCACTGATCGGCATCAATGCTAACTTCTTTGTGGTCAAAAACAGCGTCGCCAGGAGGGCTTTAAAGGAGCACGGGTTAGAAGAGCTTATAAAATCGATTGAGGGCCCTTGCGGCTTTGTATTTGCGAAGGATGAACCTGTCGGCGTCTGCAAGGCACTTTGCGGCTTTGCAAAGGAACATGAGAAGCTCGGGCTTGAAGGCGGTTTTTTCCAGGAGCGGCTTCTCGATAATAAGGAGATTGAGGCAATTTCAAAGTTGCCTTCCAAGGAGACACTTAGGGCGCAGGCCGTGCTGACACTGAAGTCCCCGATTACGAATATCGTTATGGTCTTGAGCGCTACCCTGAAGAAATTTGTTTGTTGTTTAGACCAGATTAAGCAAAAAAAAGGCACTCAATAAGGAGGAGAGAAATGGCAAACGAAAAATTGGATGAGTTAGTAAAATCCATCGAAGGAATGACGGTGATGGAGCTTTCCGAACTGGTAAAAACCCTGGAGGATAAGTTCGGGGTGCAGGCTAACATGCCTATGATGGCAATGCCCATGGCAGGGGCAGGAGCCGCAGGGGCAGGAGCCGCAGGGGCAGCGGAAGAAAAATCTACCTTTACGGTAGTATTGACAAGTGCCGGTTCGAACAAGATCGCGGTCATCAAAGAGGTCAGGTCTTTTACCAGCCTGGGCTTAAAGGAAGCCAAGGACCTGGTTGATGCCGCACCGAAGCCGGTCAAGGAAGGCGCCACCAAGGAAGAAGCCGAAGAGATAAAGAAGAAGCTTGAGGCAGCCGGCGCTACCGTAGAATTAAAATAAACCAAAAAAAGGCGACCTGAGACTTATGCTGAAACGTAAAAATTTTGCCAAGTTTAAAGAGGTTTATGAGCTGCCGCATTTTCTGGATGTGCAGCTTAAATCCTACCAGGAATTCCTGCAGATGTATGCCCCTGCCAAGGAGCGCAAGCCGCAGGGCCTCCAGGAGGTCTTCGAGGATATATTCCCCGTAGAGGACCAGAACCGTTCGATCCGTCTGGAGTTTATCAGCTATGCGCTGGGCAAACCCAAGTACGATATATCTGAAAGCATCCGGCGTTCCGTTACCTATGCCGCGCCGCTTAAGGTAAAATTCCGCCTTATTACGCCCAAGGAAACAAAGGAACAGGATGCTTATTTCGGCGATATCCCGCTTATGACCGATACCGGAAGCTTCATTATTAACGGGGACGAGAGGGGGGTCATCAATCAGCTGCACCGCTCTCCGGGCGTTTCCTTTGAAGAAGAGGTTCATCCTACCGGAAAGAAGATATTCTACGGACGCATTATTCCTTACCGCGGGGCATGGCTGGAGTTCAAATACGACCTTAGCGATACCATCCTGGCATATATAGATAAAAGGAGAAACTTCCCGGCTACCCAGATCTTGAGAATCCTGGGTTTTTCTACCGATGCCGACATCATCTCTGCCTTCGGCGGGGTGGAGTATCCGGAGATCGCCAATACCCTGAAGAAAGACTATACCAAGAATAAGGAAGAGGCATTCCTGGATTTTTACCGCAAGATGAAACCTACGGAGCCGTTGACCAAAGAGGCTGCCGAAGGCCTTTTTTATAGGTTATTCTTTGACCCTAACCGTTACGACCTGGAGAGGGCCGGCCGTTTTATCCTTAATCGTAAACTTGGCATGGACGTATCTTTGGACAAGCGCGTCCTTGATTCTGCCACCGTTATCAAGGTCATAGAGTACTTGATCCGCCTTAATAAAGGCGAAGGCAAGATAGACGATATCGACCATCTTGGTAACCGCCGCGTACGCACCATCGGAGAATTGGTGCAGAATCAGGTGCGGATTGGACTATCCCGCATCGAGCGCTCTATCAAGGAACGCTTGAGCATGCTCGGGGACCTCGATAATATCAGCGTTCATTACCTGATTAATTCCAAGCTATTGTCCAATCAGGTCCGTGATTTCTTTGCCCGCAGCCAGCTCTCCCAGTTTATGGATCAGGTTAACCCCCTGGCAGAAATGACGCACAAGCGCAGATTGAGCGCCTTGGGGCCAGGAGGGCTGTCGCGCGAGAGGGCGGGATTTGAAGTCCGCGATATCCACTCTTCCCATTACGGCAGGATATGCCCTATTGAAACCCCTGAAGGCCCGAATATCGGATTAATCGCATCGCTGAGCACTTATGCCCAGGTTAACTCGCTGGGCTTACTGGAGACCCCTTATCGCAAGGCCGAAGAAGGTAAGGTTACCCGCAAGATTGAATACCTCACCGCCGATATCGAAGAGGATAAGGTAATTGCTCAGGCAAACGTGCCTCTTGACAACGATAATTATTTTTCAGAAAAAGAAGTTTCGTGCCGTTATAAAGGAGATTTCCCCAAGGTTCCCCCCAAACAGGTGGAATACATGGATGTCTCACCCAAACAGCTCGTTTCGGTAGCAGCTTCCCTTGTTCCGTTTCTAGAGCATGATGACGCCAACCGCGCCCTGATGGGGGCGAATATGCAGCGGCAGGGAGTGCCGTTGATGTTCCCAGAGTCCCCGATCGTAGGCACCATGATGGAGGCTAAGGTCGCCCGAGATTCCGGTACCGTCCTGGTAGCGGAGGAGTCCGGTAAGGTTACTTACGTGGACGCCTCATCCGTGGCCGTAGGAAAGCATATATATCATCTCAGGAAATTTATCCGCACCAATGCAGACACCTGCGTGAACCAGCGCCCTATCGTGAAACTGGGCGAACACGTAGAAAAAGGACAGGTTATCGCGGACGGCGCCGCTACCCAGGACGGAGAGCTGGCGTTGGGCAGAAACCTCCTGGTTGCCTTTATGCCATGGAGGGGGTATAACTTTGAAGACGCCATTCTTGTCAATGAGAAGGTAGCAAAGGAAGACGTTTTTACCTCTATTCACATCGAGAAGTTCGAAGTAGAGGCCATTGAGACCCGGTTAGGAAACGAAGAGATTACCTCCGACATACCCAATGTCAGCGAAGAGTCCCTGAAGAACCTGGATGAGTATGGTATTATACGCCTGGGGGCAGAGGTCGGCCCCGGAGACATATTGGTCGGTAAGGTTACCCCTAAAACCGAAACGGAGCTTTCTCCCGAAGAAAGGTTGCTGCGCGCGATATTCGGCGAAAAGGCCAGCGATGTGCGCGACACCTCGCTGACAGTTCCCCCTGGAGTGGAAGGCATAGTGGTGGATGTGCATCTATTCCAGCGCAAGGAGCGCGGCCGCAAAAGCAAGGAAGAAAAAAGTAAGGAATTAGCCAAGATCAAGGAATTAAAGGCCTACTATAAACAAGAGATAGATTTTCTGCAGAATGAGAGAGTCGCCCGCCTTTCACAGCTTTTGGGAGTGGATAAAAAGAAGGTAGAGAAACTTGATTTCAGCGATAACGAAGAGGCCAAGATTCTGGTTGCGTCTTTTGACGAGCAGATGCAGGAGCTCTTGACAGAGCAGGACCAGGAGATTGAAAAAGTCAAGCGCGGCGATGAATTGCCTCCCGGGGTACTTAAGAGGGTAGTGGTATATATCGCTACCAAACGCAGGCTTTCCGAGGGTGATAAGCTTGCCGGCAGGCACGGCAATAAAGGCGTAGTGGCACGCATCCTGCCCGAGCAGGATATGCCGTTTTTGCCTGATGGCACGCCGGTAGATATAGTGCTCAACCCTTTAGGCGTTCCTTCGCGTATGAATGTCGGACAGATCCTGGAGACACACCTGGGCTGGGCGGCTAAGGTCATGGGTATTAAGGTAGGGACTCCGGTTTTTGACGGCGCGACAGAAACAGAGATTAAGGAAATGCTCAAGAAAGCCGGGCTTCCGGAAGACGGCAAGATTACGGTTTACGACGGCTATACCGGAGAGCAGTTTGACCAGAAGGTAACAGTGGGCTACATCTATATAATGAAGCTGATACACCTGGTTGACGAAAAGATACATGCCCGTTCCATCGGGCCATATTCCCTGGTTACGCAGCAACCCCTGGGAGGAAAAGCGCAGTTCGGAGGACAGAGGTTGGGTGAGATGGAGGTTTGGGCTCTGGAGGCATATGGCGCTGCATTTACCCTGCAGGAGATGCTTACGGTCAAGAGCGATGATGTTGCCGGCAGGACCCGTATCTATGAAGCGATTGTAAAGGGGGAGCAGCGTCTTACGCACGGGGTTCCGGAATCGTTCAACGTCTTGGTAAAGGAACTCCGGGGTTTGTGCCTTGATATTTCCCTTGAGAAAACTAAAGGTAAAAAATAATGGAAGAACTTACGCAGTTTGACAGCATAGCTATCAAGATAGCCTCTCCCGAAACCATACGCTCCTGGTCTAAGGGCGAAGTCAAGAAGGCGGAGACCATCAACTACCGCACCTTAAAGCCGGAAAAGGACGGCCTTTTCTGCGAAAAGATTTTCGGGCCGGTCCGCGACTGGGAATGCAACTGCGGTAAATACAAGGGGATTAAATTCAAAGGCATTACCTGCGACCGCTGCGGGGTTACCGTGGAGCATTCTTCCGTCAGAAGGGAACGCATGGGGCATATTGACCTGGCGGCCCCCGTTACGCACATCTGGTTTTTTAAGACTGTCCCCAGCAAGCTTTCCGCTCTCCTCAATATGAGCCTCAGGGATCTAGAGAAGGTTATTTATTACGAAGAGTATGTGGTAATTGACCCCGGTAACACGCCGCTTAAGAAAAAAGAGCTTCTTACAGAGGATAAATACCAAGAGGCGCTTCGTAATTACGGCTCTAATTTTAAAGCCAAGATAGGGGCTGAGGCGGTGCGGGACCTCCTAAGGGAGATAGACCTCGAGGATTACTGCCGCAAGCTTCATCGCGAGCTGGCTAAATCCAAAGAAATACTCAATAACCGCAAGATACTTAAGTCTCTTAAGATTGCGGAGGATTTCAAGAAATCAGGGAATAAGCCCGAGTGGATAATCATGGAGGTCCTTCCGGTTATCCCCCCGGACTTGAGGCCCCTCGTTCCCCTGGAGGGCGGAAGGTTCGCTTCCTCTGACCTTAATGATTTATACCGCAGGGTTATCAACCGTAACAACCGTTTAAAAAAGCTGATTGAACTGAATGCGCCTGAGATTATAGTGCGCAATGAAAAACGCATGTTGCAGGAAGCGGTAGATGCGCTTCTTGATAACGGCAGGCACGGCAAACCGGTAATGGGGGGCAGCCAGCGGCCGCTAAAATCACTTTCGGACATGCTCAAAGGCAAACAGGGAAGGTTCAGGCAGAATCTTCTTGGTAAGCGCGTAGATTATTCCGGACGTTCCGTAATAGTCGTAGGCCCCGAGCTTAAGCTCAACGAGTGCGGGCTGCCGAAGCAGATGGCCCTGGAATTATTCGAGCCGTTCATCATCAAGAAATTGAGGGAAAAAGGGTTCGTGCACACTATCAAAGGCGCGCGCCGCATGGTGGAGCACGGCAAGATCGAGGTTTGGGATATACTGGATGAGGTGATCAAAGACCACCCCGTGCTTTTGAACCGCGCCCCAACCCTGCACCGCCTTAGCATCCAGGCATTCCAACCGGTTTTAATCGAAGGCCGCTCCATCAAAATTCACCCCCTGGTATGCACCGCTTTTAACGCTGATTTTGACGGAGACCAGATGGCGGTACACGTGCCGTTATCTTTGGAGTCGCAGTTGGAAGCCAAAATCCTGATGCTTTCCGTCAATAATGTTTTTTCTCCTGCAGACGGCAGGCCTATCCTTAACCCTACCCAGGACATAATCCTGGGGACAGCATACCTGACCAAGGAAAAAACCGGATGCCGCGGAGAAGGCAGGATATTCGCCAGTCCCGATGAGGTGCTGGTTGCCTACGGAGACCGCGAGGTAGAGCTGCACGCCAAGATTAAGGTCCGCATAGACAACACCTTCGAGTTGGAAGAGGGTAAGTTCGTTAACGAAAGAAAGATTATCGATACAACTGTCGGCCGCATAGTATTGAACCAGGCCCTTCCGACAGGGTTCGGGTTCGTGAATAAAGAAGTTAACAAGAAGAATATGGGCATCATCGTAACCGAATGCTACAATCGTTTCGGCCACCAACGTACCATTCAACTGCTTGACGATATGAAGAGGCTGGGATTTGAATACGCCACCCTGGGCGGCATCTCTATCGGCATAGACGATATGACTATACCACAGGCCAAGGAAGAGGTCTTGAAGGAAGCCAAGCAGGAGATAGCCAAGGTAGAAGACCAGTACCGCAAAGGCATCATTACGGACAGGGAGCGCTACAATAAGGTTATCGACGTATGGACCCACGCTACCGACCGCGTTTCCGACCTTCTCTTTAAAGAGATGCCCCCGTTCAATCCTATATTCATGATGGCGGATTCCGGGGCGAGGGGGTCAAGGTTGCAGGTTAGGCAGCTTGCCGGTATGCGCGGTCTGATGGCCAAGCCTTCCGGAGAGATTATCGAGAGCCCTATTACCGCAAATTTCCGCGAGGGGCTGACGGTGCTGGAATACTTCATTTCCACCCATGGCGCACGCAAGGGTCTGGCGGACACTGCGCTTAAGACCGCGGACGCCGGCTACCTTACCCGCAGGCTGGTTGACGTTGCCCAGGAGGTTATTGTTACTGAGGAAGACTGCGGCACGCTAAACGGCATTACGGTTTCCGCCATTATTGAGGGCGATGAAGTGGTGGTAAGCCTAAAGGACCGCATCGTCGGAAGAGTGGCCCTCGATAATATCGTAGATATCATAAGTGATGAGGTGATTGTAGAGCAGGGTTCCGAGATTACCGAGGAAAAGGCGGATATGATTGAGAGACTCGGCATTGAAAAAATCCGCATCCGCAGCGCCCTTACCTGCGAGTCGGAGAGAGGGGTATGCACCAAGTGTTACGGCAGGAACCTGGCAACCGGCAGGCTTGTAGAGACGGGAGAGGCAGTGGGCGTTATTGCAGCCCAAAGCATCGGCGAACCCGGCACCCAGCTGACGATGAGAACCTTCCATATCGGAGGCACTGCTTCCAGAATCGTTGCACAATCGTTTTTAAAATCTAAAAATAAAGGCGTCGTTAAATATCACAGCTTAAGGACCGTGCCCAAGAATAAGGAGTTTATTGTCCTTAACCGCAACGGTTCCATCAGCATTAACGATAAGCAGGGAAGAGAGTTGGAACGTTACCCCGTGCCTCAGGGCGCATTTATCAATATTGCCGACGGGGACGAGGTTGCCAAAGGCGTCTCATACGTACGCTGGGACCCCTATACCTTCCCCATCCTTACCGAGGTCGGCGGACAGGTTAAGTACGAGGACCTAGTTGATGACGTGACCGTCAAGGAAGAGCTCAACCCGGTTACTAAGATTACCGAGCGCGTGATTGTGGAGCATAAGCAGGAATATCATCCGCAGATTATCGTTCTTAACGAGAAGAAAGAGGTTATGGGGATATACCCTCTTGCCATCGGTTCTCATATCCTGGTGAAAGACGGCCAGAAGGTTGAAGGCGGAGATCTCCTGGCCAAGATACCGAGGGTGGTAGTTAAGACCAGGGATATCACCGGCGGTCTTCCCAGGGTTGCCGAGTTATTCGAGGCGCGCCGTCCAAAGGACCCCGCGGTTATCAGCGAGATAGACGGTTTTGTAGAATTCGGCGAAAGTAAAAAAGGGCAACGCATCATCATCGTGCGTTCTGCCACGGGGATGCAGAAGGAATACCTTATCCCGCACGGCAAGCACCCCAATGTTTATAAAGGCGACAGGGTGGAGGCCGGACAGCAGCTTACCGACGGCCCGATTGTTCTGCAGGATATCCTAAGGGTATGCGGCGATAAGGTCCTGCAGGAATACCTTGTTAACGAGGTCCAGGAGGTCTATCGCCTGCAGGGCGTGCATATCAACGATAAGCACATTGAGTTAATAATCAGGCAGATGCTTAAAAAAGTAAAGATTGAGGATCCCGGCGATACCAGTTTTCTCGCTTCCGAGCACGTTGACAAATGGACATTCCAGAAGGAGAACAGCCGGGTGATTAAGAAAGGCGGCAAGCCCGCAGTGGCAACCCCGTTATTACTTGGTATTACCAAGGCGTCTTTGACTACCGAAAGTTTTATTTCTGCCGCCAGCTTCCAGGAGACTACCCGCGTTCTTACCGACGCCGCAGCAGCCGGCAAGAGCGATGAATTGTTCGGGTTAAAGGAAAACGTTATCGTAGGCCATCTTATCCCGGCAGGCACGGGTTTTCATACGCACCGCGAGATTGAAATAGTAAAGAGCGCCGAAGAGGCTGCGCCTGAGGCCCAAGAGGCCGCGCAGGAAAAGGTAAAGGCTTAAAAACATATGCCGACAATTTCACAGCTTATAAAATCAGGCAGGAGCTTAAAGAAGAAAAAGACCAAGTCGCCCGCATTAAAGGCCTGTCCCCAGAGACGAGGGGTATGCCTGCAGGTGCGTACCATGACCCCAAAAAAACCGAATTCCGCTCTCAGGAAAATCGCCAGGGTCAGGCTTACTACCGGAATCGAGGTAACCTCCTATATACCTGGCGAAGGCCACAATCTTCAGGAGCACTCGATTGTCCTGGTAAGGGGCGGGCGCGTCAAGGATTTGCCTGGCGTACGTTACCATATCGTAAGAGGCACGCTTGACACTGCCGGGGTTAATCAGCGCAAAAAATCGCGTTCGAAATACGGGGCCAAGAGGCCAAAACAGCAGTAGGAGCTTATAATAAGCCATGAGAAGAAGAAGGGCACCGGCAAGAGAGATCCTAGCAGATCCGAAATTTAACAGCAAGATAGTCTCCAAGTTCGTCAACATGGTGATGGTAAAAGGGAAAAAACCTCTTGCCGAGAAGATTGTTTACGGTGCATTTGAGATCGTTAAGAAAAAGCTCAATGAGCCGGATGCCATCAAGGTTTTTAATAAGGCCTTGGATAACGTGCGCCCGCGCTTGGAGGTGAAACCCCGCAGGGTAGGAGGCGCTACCTACCAGGTGCCCATAGAGGTTAGGCAGGAGCGCGGGGTTTCCATTGCCTTGCGATGGATACGTGATTTTGCAAAAGGCAAAAAAGGCCGTCCCATGAAAGAGAAGCTGGCTGACGAGATCATTGATGCCTACAAGGGTGAGGGGGCGGCGATTAAAAAGAGGGACGATACCCATAAGATGGCCGAGTCCAACAAGGCCTTTGCGCATTTTAGATGGTGATAGGGCTATGAATGCCTAACGGCTGACATGAGAATATCGTCGCTTATAGAAGAACCGGGAAGAATGAGAAAAATACCTTTAGAAAAATTAAGAAATATAGGCATTATCGCGCACATCGATGCCGGTAAAACCACCACTACCGAACGCATCCTTTTTTATACCGGCAGGACTTATAAGATCGGCGAGGTAGACGAGGGCACCGCAACCATGGACTGGATGGTCCAGGAGCAGGAGAGAGGCATTACCATTACCTCCGCCTGCACTAACTGCGGGTGGAAGGATTATAGCATTAATATTATTGATACGCCCGGCCACGTGGATTTTACCGTAGAGGTGGAAAGGTCGCTGAAGGTGCTTGACGGGGCGGTAGTGGTATTCTGCGGGGTAGGGGGAGTTGAACCGCAATCCGAAACCGTCTGGCGCCAGGCCGACCGTTATAATGTCCCGCGCATCGCATTTGTCAATAAGATGGACCGCACGGGGGCGAATTTTCCCGAAGTTGTCCGGCAGATGCACCAGAGATTAGGAGCCAATGCCGCGGCAGTGCAGTTGCCTTACGGCAGCGAGAGCGGTTTTAAGGGCGTAGTGGATGTTATCGAACGCAAATTCATATCTTATAGCGACGAAAGCGGCAAGGAGTTTGAGGTAAAGGAAGTGCCGCAGGAGATGCTAAAAGAACTGGATAAGTGCCATGAGTTATTGCTAGAGAGGCTCTCCGAGGTAGACGATTCGATAATGGATAAATTTGTGCATAATAAGCCGATTTCGGCAAAGGAAACCAAGGACGCTATCCGCAAGGGGGTAATAGCCAATAAATTCGTTCCGGTCCTCTGCGGCTCTTCTTTTCGCAACAAAGGGATACAGCCGCTCTTGGACGCCGTCTGCGATTACCTGCCGTCACCCGAGGACCTTCCTTCCATAAAAGGGATTAACCCGGAAACCGAGCAGTTCGAAGAAATTGTGGTTTCCGACGAGGCGCCTTTCTGCGCGTTGTGTTTCAAGGTGGCTACCGACCCTTACGTAGGCAGGATTAATTACATCCGCGTATATTCCGGGACCTTGAAGAGCGGCTCTTTCGTATACAACGCCAACAAGATGACGCGGGAGCGCATTACGAAGCTGGTGCGCATGCATGCCAATGACCAGGAGATTATCGAAGAGGTAATGACCGGCGGGATTGCCGCGGCAGTAGGATTGAAAGAGACCAAGACCGGCGATACCCTTTGCGATGAGAATAATCCGATATTGATCGAGGCGATGCGTTTCCCCGAGCCGGTAATCCAGCAGGCCATTGAGCCAAAAACCAAGCAGGACCAGGAAAAGCTCGGGATGGCCCTGCATAAATTGGCGGAAGAGGATCCGTCTTTCAGGGTAACGTATAATCAGGAGACCGGCCAGACCATTATTGCCGGCATGGGGCAGTTGCACCTCGATATTATTATCGACCGCATCTTAAGGGAATTTAACGTCGAGGCCCAGTTTGGCCTGCCGCAGGTCGCTTACCGCGAGACCATTACCAAAAAAATCATATCCACCGGCAAGTTCGTGCAGCAGAGCGGCGGGCGCGGGCAATACGGCCACGTAGTCGTAGAGATGAAGCCGCAGGAAACCCCCGGCAAAGGAATCACCTTCGAGGATAAGATTAAGGGGGGGGCCATACCGCGCGAATTTATCTCGTCGGTAAAAGAGGGGGTTTTTGACGCCGCAAAAACAGGCGTTCTTGCCGGATATCCCGCCACGGACATCGAGGTAATATTGGTTGACGGTTCCTACCATGAGGTGGATTCCTCGGAGCTGGCATTCAAGATGGCGGCCGCCATCGCTTTTACGGACGGCGCCAAAAAGGCCCATCCGGTGCTCCTGGAGCCGATTATGGATATGGAGGTAGTTGTGCCGGAGGAGTACATGGGCGTAATCATCGGCGATTTGAACTCCAGACGTGCCAAGATCGTGTCCTTGTCAAACCGCAGTAATCTCAGGATCATCAGGGCGCACGTTCCTCTCGCCGAGATATTTAATTACGCCACGATATCGCGCTCCTTGACACAAGGCCGCGCATCCTATACAATGGAGCCCTCGTATTACGCCGAGGTGCCTTCACATATAGCAGAGAAGATTACAGCTGGTTTTTCATCGTCAAATCAGAGAAGGACCGTTTAGATTTGGATACCCAACAACAGGAGGTGCTGTAATGGCTAAAGAAAAGTTTGTAAGGTCAAAGCCGCACGTGAACATCGGGACCATCGGACACATCGACCACGGTAAGACCACCTTGACGTCTGCGATTACATACGTGTTGTCAAAATTAGGCAAGGCCCAGCCGCGCGAGTATTCCGATATCGCCAAGGGCGGGACCGTAAGGGATGAAACAAAGGTTGTTACGATTTCAGTTGCGCACGTAGAATATGAAAGCGACACCCGTCACTACGCCCATATCGATTGCCCAGGCCATGCCGATTATATCAAGAACATGATTACCGGCGCAGCCCAGATGGACGGAGCAATCCTGGTAGTTTCGGCAGCAGACGGCCCGATGCCCCAGACACGCGAGCACATCCTGTTGGCGCGTCAGGTTAACGTGCCGGCAATGGTAGTATTTTTGAACAAGGTTGACGTAGTCCAGGACAAGGAGCTTATTGACCTGGTGGAGATGGAGGTCCGCGAACTCCTGACAAAATACGGCTACCCCGGAGACAAAACCCCGATTATCAAAGGCAGCGCCTTAAAGGCAATGCAGGCAGGGGGAGATCCTAACAGCCCGGATTGCAAGGCGATCCTTGACCTTATCAAGGCAGCGGACGAGTTTATACCGGCTCCCGTAAGAGACCTGGATAAGCCGCTCTTGATGGCAGTAGAGGATGTTTTCAGCATCGAAGGCAGGGGTACGGTGGGAACCGGCAGGATCGAACGCGGCAAGGTAAAGATAAACGACGAGGTAGAAATAGTTGGTCTTCGGCCTGAGGTTACCAAGAGCGTAGTCACAGGCATTGAGATGTTCCGCAAGACCCTTGATGAAGGCCAGGCCGGCGATAACGTCGGTTTACTCTTAAGAGGCGTTGACAAAAGCAGCCTGGAGCGCGGGATGGTTATTGCCGCGCCTAAGTCTATTACCCCGCACACCAAGTTCAAGGCCCAGGTTTACGTCCTGACCAAAGAAGAAGGGGGAAGGCATACGCCTTTCTTCAGCGGTTACAGGCCGCAGTTCTATTTTCGCACCACCGACGTTACCGGCAACTCAAAGTTGCCCCAGGGCGTCGAGATGATTATGCCGGGCGATAACGCCAACCTGGAAGTAGAGCTGATTACGCCTGTTGCCTTGGAGAAGGAATCCCGTTTTGCCATCCGTGAGGGCGGCCATACGGTAGGCGCAGGGGTAGTAACCGAAGTCATTGCGTAAACGATTACACTGCCAGTTTTAACTTATGGAAAAGATACGCATAAAACTTAAGGCATATGACCACCGCCTGCTGGATCAGGCGGTAAGAGAGATAGTCGAAACCACCAAGCGCACCGGTGCCAGCATATCTGGCCCGGTGCCGCTGCCGACCAAGAGAGAGGTCTACACGGTGTTGCGCTCTCCGGTAATAGACAAAAAATCCCGGGAGCAGTTTGACCTCTCCACGCACAAAAGGCTCATTGATATATACGAGCCCACGGCAAAGACTATCGATGCCTTGAGGAAACTAAATCTGCCCGCAGGAGTGGATGTAGAGATAAGATAGGCTCTTCGTGCGGCAGGAAGGATTTTACTGAATATGGCCGCGATACTAGGAAAAAAAATAGGGATGACCCAGGTCTTTGCCGAGGACGGCAGTATGCTGGCTGTTACCGCCATTGAGGCCGGTCCTTGCGTAGTGCTTGCGGTAAAAGACAAGAACGTCCAGCTGGGCTTTGATGCAGTAAAAGAAAAGAAGCTCAGGCGCCCGCAGGCCGGCTATTTCAAAAAACTCAATATAGCGCCCCGCAGGATTATCCGGGAAGTAACCAAGGATTCCTCCAGGGAATACAAGGTAGGCGAGGAGGTTAAAGCGGACTTATTCAAGGCCGGAGACTTTGTAGATATTACCGGCACCTCTAAAGGAAAAGGCTTCCAGGGTGGAATGAAACTCTGGAACTGGCACGGAGGCCCGAAGACCCACGGTTCGATGTCTCACCGCCGAGTAGGGTCGCTTGGTTCAAGCACTACTCCCGGCCGGGTATGGAAAGGCCATCACCTGCCTGCGCATATGGGAGCCAACCGCACGACTACCCAGAATCTCAAAGTAGTAAAGGTTGATGCCGAAAACAATATACTGCTTGTGAAAGGGGCAGTTGCGGGACACAACAACGGTTACCTATTAATTAAGAACGCGCATAAGAAGCCCCCCAAGGCTTAAAAAGGATAAATGGAAGCAGCTACTTTACCTATATATAATCTCGAGGGTCAGGAGATAGATAAGCTTAAGCTTGACGCTGCCGTTTTTGACGGCAAGATTAACCAGGCCGCAATTTATCAGGCGCTTAATTCCTTCCTTGCCGGCCAGCGCCGCGGCTTGGCCTGTACTAAGGGGAGGGGCGAGGTTTCCGGAGGCGGACGCAAGCCATGGAAACAAAAAGGCACCGGCCGCGCCAGGCACGGTTCTAGCCGTTCTCCTCTTTGGAGGCACGGCGGAGTGACATTTGGACCCCAGCCCAGGGATTTTTCATACGAGGTCAATAAAAAAATTAAGCAGGCAGCTTTAAAATCCGGGCTTAATGCCAAGGTTAAAGAGAATAACTTAACTGTAGTGGAAGAGTTCAAAGTAGGGCATCCCAAGGTTAAAGAGGCGGTGCAGATACTTTCCAACCTTAATCTTTCATCGGGCGGAAGAAACCGGAAAAACAGTATTCTTATATTGCTGGATAAGGTAGAGGATAACACCAGGCTTGCCTTGCGCAATATCGGCTTTCTTAATTTTAACCTGGCGCGGGATACCCATGCCTACGAGGTGGTGCTGGCTAAAAAAATACTTATTACCAAAAGCGGGCTCAAACAACTGGTGGAGAGACTCAAAAGATGAAGGCCTCCCACGATGTCATAAAATCATTGCTGAAGACCGAAAAATCCACTTACTACGAGCCACAGAGGAAATACCTGTTTCTGGTAGAGAAGTCTTCTAACAAGATAGAAGTCAAAAAGGCGGTTGAAGAACTTTATAAGGTGAAGGTGACGGACGTGAATACCTTTATTGCCCCGGGAAAATTAAAGCGGGTGCGTTATCAATATGGCAAGACACCGGACGTGAAAAAAGCGGTGGTAACGCTAAAAGAAGGCCAAAAAATAGAGATTAAGTAGGATAACTGCTATGGGTATAAAAAAGTTTAGACCTACAACTTCTTCCAGACGCTGGATGACGGGCCCTGACTTCTCGGAGTTGACAAAGAAAGACCCCCAGAAATCGCTGCTTGTGTCTCTGAAGAAAAGCGGAGGCAGGAATGCATACGGCCGGGTTACGGTAAGGCACCGCGGCGGAGGACATAAGAGGTTTTACCGTATCATAGATTTCAAACGCCAGATCCAGGATGTTCCGGCAGAGGTGCTCGGCATCGAGTACGACCCGAACCGCTCCTGCCGTATTGCATTAGTGCAATACCGTAATCCTGCAAAAGAGAAAAGATATATCCTGGCACCGGTAGGCTTAAATACCGGAGACAGCGTTGTGTCTTCCGAACAAAAGGATATCGAGATAAAAGCGGGGAACTGTTTTCCTTTAAGATACATACCTACCGGAACCATGATACATAATATCGAGCTGGTTAAAGGCAAAGGCGGACAAATCGTGCGCGGCGCAGGTTCTTCGGCCCAGATTATGGCTAAGGAACAGGAGTATGCGCACGTAAAACTGCCTTCGGGAGAGGTGCGGCTTATCAGTTTGGATTGCCGTGCCACTATCGGCCAGGTCAGCAATATCGAGCATGAGGCCGTCAGTATCGGTAAAGCAGGACGCACGAGGTGGATGGGGATTAAGCCTACAGTCAGGGGTTCTGCCATGAACCCGCATGACCACGGTCACGGCGGCGGGGAAGGAAAGGCCGGACAGGGGAACCCGCACCCTGTAACTCCGTGGGGAAAGCCGACCAAAGGGTATAAAACCCGCAGGCCAAATAAGTACTCCGATAAATTTATCGTTAAAAGAAGGAATTAATTATGCCACGCTCACTTAAAAAAGGTCCTTATGTACATGAAAGCCTCTTGAAGCACGCGGAACGGGCCAGGCGCAACGGAAGCCGTTTGGCTATCAAGACCTGGTCAAGGGCTTCGATGATTATCCCAGATTTCGTAGGGATGACTTTTGCGGTTTACGACGGCAGGAAGCATATTCCGGTTTTTGTAACCGAGAATATGGTGGGACATAAGCTGGGAGAGTTCGCGCATAGCCGTATCTTCAGGAAGCACGGCGGCGTCAAAGCCAAGAAAGCCCCGGAGAAGACCTAGCATGATAGTAAAAGCAGAGGCAAAATTCTTAAGGATATCTCCTACCAAGGTCCGCCAGGTAATGGAACTTATCCGCCGCCGGGATGTCTCCGAGGCAGAGGCGATACTGGTTAACCTTAACAAAAGGCCCAAGGAATATCTTATCAAGATACTACGCTCGGCTGTTGCCAATGCCAAGGTCAAAGGATTTAAACCCGAGCAGCTTTATGTATCCAGGGCCGTCTGCGATGTCGGGCCGGCCTGGAAACGCTATAAGGCTGCGGCATTCGGAAGGGCGGCACCTATCCGCAGGAGGACGTCGCATCTTCGTATAGAGCTGGATATCAAATCAGGAGAATAATCTTATGGGACATAAGGTTCACCCCTTAGCTTTAAGGCTTGGTTTTATCAGGACGTGGCAGAGCCGCTGGTTTGCCAAACCTAAGGATTATGCGCGTTACATTGAAGAAGACTACCGTATCCGCAATTTTATAGAGAATAAATTCAAGCATGCTGCGATTGCGAGGATTACTATCGAGAGGGTTATCGATAAGGTCAAGGTGCGCATTGCATCCGCCCGGCCCGGGATTATCATCGGCAGGCACGGTTCGGATATAGAGCAGCTGCGCCAGGACCTCAACAACATGGTTAAAAAGGAAGTAGCTATCGACATAGAGGAGATTAAGGACCCGGCGCTGGAAGCGCAGTTGGTGGCTGCCAATGTTGCCATGCAGCTTGAAAAGAGGGTTGCCCATCGCCGCGCCATAAAGCGCGCAATCGAACAAAGCATGAACGCCGGTGCAAAAGGCATCAAGGTCGTTTGCTCCGGAAGGCTTGGTGGCGCCGAGATGTCAAGGACAGAAACCTACAGGCAAGGCAAGATACCCCTGCAGACGCTGCGTGCGGATATCGACTACGGTTTTGTGCAGAGCCTGACTACCTACGGGTTAATCGGCATCAAGGTCTGGATTTATAAAGGCGATATACTTGACAAGAATCCGTTTTATGCGGCAGCCCAGCCTCGGCAAGAAGAAACAGCGGGCGATAAATCGCAGCCCGCCGGTCAATAACAGGAGAGCGTTGCCATGGTAATGATGCCTAAAAGAGTAAAATACCGCAAGAGCCAGAAGGGGCAGCGCCGCGGCATCGCTACGGCAGGTTCGGAATTGGCGTTTGGAGAATTTGGGCTTAAGGTCATCGAAAACGGCTGGATCAGGAATAACCATATCGAGGCGGTGCGCGTGATACTGGCCCGCCAATTGCACAAGGGCGGCAAGCTCTGGATCCGCATCTTTACCGACAAATCAATTACCAAGAAGCCCCAAGAGGTACGCATGGGTAAGGGTAAGGGTGACGTGGAACACTGGGTAGCGGTTGTAAAACGGGGGCGCATATTGTTTGAGTTGGGCGGGGTACCCGAGGAATATGCCAGGCAATGCTTTCGCCTGGCCGCCTACAAATTACCGCTTAAGACAAAATTCGTAACCAGGACGCACAGATAAAATGGACGCTAAGGATTTGGTTAATCTCTCTCAGGAAGAATTATTGCTGAAGGAAAAGGGTCTTAAAGAAGAGTTGGCAAGGCTTAACCAGGAGCGTTACGGCGGCAGGGTAGATAAGCCGCACCGCTTCAGCCTTATAAAAAAGGATATCGCCAAGATTAAAACGATTCTTCGCCAGAAGCAGGAAAGGCCAAATGGGCAAGACTAAGGCGCTTATAGCAACGGTAATAAACGACAGGATGCAGAAGACCGTAATCGTGCGGGTGGTGCGCATGTCTAAACATCCCAAGTACGGCAGGATTCAAAAGAAACACAACAAATTCAAAGTGCACGACGAGCGCGGCGCCGCTAAAATCGGCGATACGGTAAGAATAATCGAGACGCGCCCTCTCTCCAAAGAGAAACGCTTCAGGCTCCTGGAGATAATCAAGAAATCACAGCTGCCGCACGTCGAGATAAAGAAAGAGCCAATAGGAGAAAACAAGTGATTCAGCTACGTACTATCCTCGATGTCGCAGACAATACCGGAGCCAAGAAGGCTTCCTGCATAGGCGTCTTAGGACGCAAAAACAGCGCTGACGTCGAAATAGGCGATATCGTAAATGTTAATGTCAAGGAATCATCTCCCGATGCCGCGGTAAAAAAAGGCGAGGTGGGAAAGGCGGTAGTGGTCAGGACAAAACAGCCTATCCGCAGGAACGACGGCTCAATATTGAGGTTTGACCGCAATGCCATTGTTTTTATCGACCAACAATCAAACCCGAAAGGGACGAGGGTCTTCGGACCGGTAGCGAGAGAATTAAGGGAAAGGAATTTCACCAAGATAATCTCTTTAGCGCCAGAGGTAATCTAATGTTGAAGATTAAGAAAGGCGATACGGTACAGGTAATCAAAGGCAAGGACCGCGGCAAAAAAGGGAAGGTCATTGAGCTTTTCTGCGGCGAAACCCCCCGCGCCCTGGTAGAGGGGATTAATCTTGTGAAGAAACACAGACGCCGCACCCGCGAGGACCAGAAGGGCGGCATCATCTCGATAGAGTCCCCGATTTCAGTCGCTAATATTATGTACCTGTGCAAGCACTGCAACCGTCCGGTAAGACTGGGGTTTTCTATCCTGAAGGACGGGACCAAGAGCAGGACCTGCAGATCCTGTAAAGAGGCAGTATAACGATGGCAGCCAGACTATTAGGAAAATACCGTAACGAGATTGTCCCGGAGATGTCCAAGGCCTTTAACCTTACCAACAGGCTGGCGGTGCCTTACATCGAGAAGATCGTAGTGAATATGGGGGTCGGCGAAGCGCTTCAGGATGTCAAAATACTTGATAAGGCCGCGGAGGAGCTGGGGTTAATTGCAGGCCAAAAGCCCGTCATTAGGCGTGCTAAAAAGGCTATTTCCAATTTTAAGGTTAAGCAGGGTAATCCCGTGGGATGCAAGGTTACGCTGCGCTCCGGACGCATGTATGAGTTTATGGATAAGCTTATCAATATTGCCTTGCCGCGCATCCGCGACTTTCGCGGAGTTCCGGCGGATTCCTTTGACCACGCCGGAAACTATACGCTTGGCATTACGGACCAGACGATATTCCCGGAAATCGACATAGACAAAACACCACGCACTCAAGGCATGGAGATAACCTTCGTGATAAAAAAGTCTAAAAATAAGGAATATTCCAGGCAGCTCCTGAAGCTTTTCGGGATGCCATTCAAAACAGAGGATTAAAATACCAGGGAGCTTGATTCATAAATGGCCAAAACATCGCAAATAAACCGCTGGAAGAGAAAACCGAAATTTTCCACCCGTAAATACAACCGCTGCTCCATCTGCGGCAGGTCGGGCGGATACCTGCGTAGATTCAAGCTTTGTCGTATCTGTTTCAGGGAACTTAGCTGGAAAGGGCTTATCCCGGGGATAAAAAAAGCCAGCTGGTAGCGGCATAACGGAGAAGATGATAACATGTCAAGGACAGATTTAATCTCAGACGCATTTACAGCCATACGCAACGCGATCCTCATAAACAAGGAGAACGTGGACGTGCCGGCTTCCAAAATCCTTAAGGCTATGCTGGAGATACTTAAGCGCCATGAATATATTGATAATTTCAAATTCATCGAGGATAAAAAACAGGGGGTCTTGAGGGTTTACCTGAAGTACCTGGCAGGCAAATCTGCCATCCGTAACCTAAAGCGCATCTCGCGCCCTTCGCTGCGCTTTTACGTTAAGAGCAAAAAGGTGCCGGTAGTTTTAAGGGGCAGGGGATTGGCGTTTATCTCGACATCCAAAGGCATACTAACCGATAATGAAGCCAGGGAACAAGGGGTAGGAGGCGAAATAATCGCCTACGTTTGGTAAGGTATAAATATGTCAAGAATAGGCAAGAAACCCGTAGCAATACCTCAGGGCATTAAGGTTGAAGCAAAAGACGGGGCAGTTATGATAGAAGGCCCTAAGGGTAAAATCAGCCGCGCGATACCCGACCGCATCAAGCTGGAAATCAAGGATAACCAGGTTTGGGTTAGCCGCGTAGCTGATACCAAGATGGATAAGTCCCTGCACGGGCTCTGGCGGGTTTTAATATCAAATATGATCAAGGGGGCGGCAGAAGGTTATGCCAAGGAACTTGAGATTATCGGGGTAGGGTATAAGGCCCAGGTCCAGGGCGATAAACTTACCATACAGTTGGGGTATTCCCATCCGGTAATATTCAACGCTCCGGAAGGGATAAGGTTCGAGTCTCCCAAACCGACCCAACTGGTGGTCCGCGGCATTGACAAGGAAAAGGTTGGGGAGATGGCTGCCCGGATACGCGGCAGTTGTCCGCCGGAACCGTACAAAGGCAAAGGTATCCGCTATGCAGGCGAGCACGTTAAGAAGAAGGTTGGTAAGGCCCAGGCCAGCGGAAGCGGGGCAAAATAATACCATGAAAGCAAAAACAGAGCTACTGAGATTAAAAAGGCATAAAAGAATACGGGTGCGCCTTCACGGCAGCAGCGATAGACCGCGGATGGTAGTGCGGCGCAGCCTGAAGAATATCTATGCCCAGCTGGTGGATGACGCAGCGGCAAAAACAATCGTTTCTTCTTCTACCATGGATAAGGAAACAAAGCAGGCATCTTCTTATGGCGGCAACGTTAAGGCTGCGCAGTTATTGGGGGAGATCTTTGGCCGCCGGATAAAAGACAAAGGAATCAACCGCATCGTTTTTGACCGCGCCGGGTATCTTTATCACGGCAGGGTCAAGGCGTTTGCGGAAGGATTAAGAAAGGCAGGACTGGAGTTTTAATTATGCGCGAAGCGACCTTAGAGCAACAGCCGGAATTTTCGGAAAAGGTTATCATGATCAACCGTGTCTCCAAGGTTACCAAAGGAGGCAAAAAGCTTTCTTTTGCGGCACTGGTAGTTGTCGGAGACGGCAGGGGGAGCGTGGGGTTCGCCATGGGCAAGGCCAACGAAGTAGCTTACGCCATACGCAAGGCATTAACCCGCGCCAAAAGACAGCTGGTAAAAATCCCGCTGGAAGGCTCTACTATACCTCACGAATCATTGGGCCTTTTCGGAGCGGCCAAGGTGCTTCTTAAGCCCGCCTCGGAGGGAACCGGGGTTATCGCTGCTGCCCCGGTCAGGGCAATATGCGAAGCGGCAGGCATCAAGGATATCCTGACCAAGTGCTTAAAATCAAATAACCCGGTAAATGTCATCAAGGCCACTATGGCGGCATTACAGGATTTGAAAGCGGTTAAAAAAGATGGAAGAGAAAACGAAAGCGGCAAAGATAACCAGGCCGGCGGCACCCAAGACCAGGAATAAGGCGCTTCCCCGGGGAAAACCTGCCAAGGCGGCCCACCTTGCTAAAAAACACAGGGAGGCTGTGACCGGCCAGGAAAGTATCGTCGGGCTGCATAAGCTTTCCGTGCCCGAAGGAGCGCATAAAGCCAAGAGGATACTCGGCCGCGGCTCAAGTTCCGGACACGGGAAAACTTCTACGCGAGGCAGCAAAGGACAGACCTCGCGCAGCGGAAGGGATTTTTATCCCGGTTTTGAGGGAGGGCAAACGCCGATAATCCGCCGGATACCTAAACGCGGATTCACAAATAAATTCCGCAGGGAATACCAGATTATTAATTTAGAGGAGCTTAACCGGATAAAGGAAACCACGGTTACCGTCGAGATTCTCAAGGGTAAGGGCCTTATCAAAAAAGCCGGTATCCCCGTAAAGATACTGGGCGACGGCGAGGTTAAAAACGCCCTGACCGTGCAGGTTCACGCCGTATCCAAGCAGGCAGCGGACAAGATTGCGAAGGCCGGCGGCAAGGTAGAATTGGTTGATGCTTAACGCGCTAGTTAATTCCTTTAAGATACCGGACCTTAAGAAAAAGCTCTTTATTACCCTCGGCCTCTTGACGATATACCGCATGGGTTGTTATGTCCCGACACCCGGCATTGACGGGTCGGCGCTGGCGGAATTCTTTACCCGCATGGCCAGGACGCAGGGGGGCACGCTCTTTGGCATCATCAATATGTTTTCCGGCGGAGCCATGGAGAGATTAACCATCTTTGCGCTCGGCATTATGCCGTATATATCCTCTTCGATTATACTGCAGCTTTTGACCGCGGTAATACCGTCCTTAGAGAAACTTGCCAAGGAAGGGAGGGCGGGGGTGGAGAAGATAAACCAATACACCCGTTACGGGACGGTTGGATTGGCGCTCATACAATCATTCTTTATCGCGCTATGGCTGGAAAGTCCTAGCCGCTTTGAGGGCTTGAGGATTGTATTATATCCGGGATGGGGATTCCGGATCCTGACGGTATTGACCCTTACCACCGGCACGATATTCATAATGTGGCTGGGGGAACAAATCCAGGAGCGCGGTATCGGCAACGGCATATCGCTGGTTATTACCGCCGGCATTATTTCAAGAATACCGGCTGCTTTCCATCAGCTTTATGTATTGATATCGCCGTTTACCCCTGCGAACCGCCAGATCCAGCCGATAACGCTCGTGATTATGGCAGTTCTCCTGGTAGGGGTAATATTCGCGGTGGTCCTGATAACCCAGGGGCAACGCAAGATTCCGGTGCAGTACGCCAGGCGGGTGGTGGGCAGAAAGATATTCGGAGGCCAGAGCACCTACATACCTCTGAAGGTTGATACCTCCGGCGTCATTGCCATTATATTTGCGCAGTCGCTGATCCTATTTCCCGCGACGATGGCCTCATTCATACCTAACCCCGCATTTCAACGAATGGCGCAGGGCCTGGTCAGGGGGCATCTGCTTTACACGGTAATCTACGCTCTTTTGATAATATTTTTCTGTTATTTTTATACCGCAATCGTATTCAACCCGGTTGACCTTTCGGAGAATATGAAGAAATACGGCGGGTTTATCCCGGGGATCCGTCCGGGCAGTTCCACTGCCGAATTCCTGGATTACGTCATGGTAAGAATTACCCTGGCGGGAGCCGTATTTATAGCCTTTATAGCGATATTCCCGGATTTCTTGATGGCCTGGCTTAAGGTTCCGTATCTGGTAGCTTCCTTCTTCGGAGGAACCGGTATATTGATTATTGTAGGCGTAATGCTTGATACCATTAAGCAGATTGAGTCGCATCTGGTGATGCATCACTATGAAGGTTTCTTAAAAGCAGGGCGTATCAGGGGCAGAAGATAATGAACATAATCTTACTGGGGCCTCCCGGAGCAGGCAAGGGGACGCAGGCAAAGGTCCTGGCGGCAAAAATCAACCTTCCTCACATAGCTACCGGTGATATCCTGCGGCAGAACGTGGCAGAAGGCACTGAATTAGGACGCAAGGCCCAAGGCTTCATGAATAAGGGCGAATTGGTTCCGGATACCCTGGTAACACAGATGGTCTTGGAGAGGATTGGCGCAGAAGATACCCAGGTAGGTTTTATACTGGACGGTTATCCCCGTAACCTCACTCAAGCCGAATCCTTAAACGCTGACCTGAAGAGAAAAAGCCGTTCCATAGACATTGTTTTTTATCTGGATGCCAGCGAAGAGGTTATAATCCAAAGGCTTTCCGGAAGGCTGGTTTGCACTAAATGCGGAAGTAATTTTCACGTCAAGAATATGCCGCCCAAGATTGCCATGATTTGCGATAAATGCGGTAGCCCTCTTTATCACCGCAGCGACGATAATGAGGGCACCATCAGGAACCGCCTGGAGGTCTACCGTAAGGAATCGCACCCGCTCATTGAGTATTACAGAAGCAAAAAGGCGCTTGAGAGCATCGCAGCAGACAATGATCCGGTGATAGTGCTGGATGAAATGGTGCGCCTGATCAACGACAAGCGTGATTCCATTAAAGTCTGAAGAGGACCTGCGGATATTAAGCGAGGCCGGCAGGATTCTGGCAGGAGTAATACAGCGGCTCGAAGGTTGCGTAAGACCCGGCGTTTCGACCGCAGAGGTTTCTTCATTGGCAGAAGAGCTCATCTGCCAGGCAAATTGCAGGCCGGCATTCAAAGGTTACCGGGGGTATCCGGCAGCAGCCTGCGTTTCTCTTAACGAAGAGGTGGTTCACGGGATACCCGGCCCGAGGATAATTACCGACGGAGATATTGTCAGCATTGATGTCGGCATTGAATACGAAGGGTATTTTGTGGACAGTGCGGTGACGCTCCCGGTGGGAAAAGTTGAGTCCCGCACGAGGAAGCTCATTGAAGTGACCCGCAAGGCATTATCGGAAGGAATACGGCAGGCGCGGGTAAATAACCGTCTTTTTGACATCTCTTATGCAGTCCAGCGCTGCGTGGAAAAAAACGGTTTCTCGGTAGTGCGGGATTTTGTAGGCCACGGGATAGGCAGAGAGCTGCACGAAGAGCCGGAGATACCGAATTTCGGTCAGCCCCGCCGCGGGATCCCTTTAAAAAAGGGGATGGTCCTGGCGATTGAGCCGATGGTAAATATGGGGGGTTGGGAGACCAGGGTGCTGGATAACGGCTGGACGGCGGTAACTAAAGACGGCACGCCTTCAGCGCATTTCGAGCATACCATAGCGATAACGGACGAAGGGCCAAAAATATTGACGCATTTAAATGGCTAAAGAAGATTTAATCGAAACCGAAGGCACGATTATAGAAGCCCTCCCCAATGCGATGTTCAGGGTGCAGCTGGAAAATCAACATATCGTGTTAGCGCATGTCTCGGGAAAAATGCGCATGAATTTTATCAGGATATTGCCGGGAGATAAGGTGAAGCTGGAGCTGTCCCCTTATGACCTAAGCCGAGGCAGGATAACATTCAGGTTAAAATAGGATGAAGGTAAAGGCATCAATCAGAAAAATTTGCGACAGATGCAAGATTATCCGCCGCAAAGGAGTGGTGCGCGTCATCTGCACCAACCCTAAGCATAAGCAACGGCAGGGATAACCTTTGCTAAAAAAGGAGTTTTAGACTTATGCCAAGACTATTAGGTGTAGACATCCCTAAAGAGAAGAGGATGGAGATAGCGCTTACCTATCTTTACGGCGTCGGCAAGGCTGTGTCCAATCAGATCCTTAAGGAGGCGGGCATCAGCCCGGACATGCGGGCCAAGGACTTAAACGAATCCCAGGTTGCGCAGATCGTCAATGTCATCCAGAAAGGCACTTATAAGGTAGAGGGTGATTTGCGCCGGGAGATATCCCAGAATATTAAAAGATTGAGCGATATCGGTTCCTGGAGAGGTTACCGTCATAAGAAGGGGCTTCCAGTAAGAGGCCAGCGCACCCGTACCAATGCACGCACCCGCAAGGGGCCAAAGCGCAGCGGAACCGTCATGGTCAAAAAGGCCGAGGATAAAAAACCTGCGGCGCCAGTAAAAGGAGGTAAGGCCTAATGGCTACCAAGGATAAGGCGAAGAAAAAGAAGATTGCCAAGGGCATCAGTTCCGGCATAGCGCATATACGGGCAACCTTTAACAATACGATTATCACTATTACCGATAAGCAGGGCAACGTCCTGGTTTGGTCTGCTCCGGGCGTCGTCGGTTACGGCGGTTCAAAAAAATCCACGCCTTTCGCAGCACAGGTCGCGGCATCGGACGCCGCCAAGAAAGCCAGGGAGATCGGGATAAAAGAACTCGAGGTTTGCGTCAAAGGTCCGGGGTTCGGCAGGGAATCCGCAATCCGCGCGCTCCAGGCAGCAGGGATTACCGTTACCTCCATAAAGGACGTAACCCCCATACCGCATAATGGCTGCCGTGCCAAAAAGAAAAGGAGAGTGTAATAGATGGCTCGTTATACCAAGGCAGTTTGCAGGTTATGCCGGAGGGAAGGCGAAAAATTATTTCTTAAAGGGAATAAATGCAATACCCCCAAATGCATCTTTGCCAAGAGGAGCACCGCTCCCGGGCAACATGGTTTAAGCAGGGTAAAGCTGTCCAACTACGGCCTGCAGCTGAGAGAAAAACAGAAGGTCAAAAGGATATACGGAGTACTGGAAAAACAGTTCCGCAGGTATTTTAAGATTTCCTCTAAATCCAAGGGTGTCACCGGAAAGGTGCTGCTGCAGATACTTGAGCGCAGGATTGACAACGCTGTGTTCCGGCTGGGATTGGGGGTCTCGCGTCCTCAGAGCCGGCAGCTGGTACGGCATAATTTTATTTATGTTAATTCGCGGCGGGTGAACATACCGTCATACCTGGTGAGCAAGGATGACGTCATTGAAGTCCGGGCAAAAGACAAGGCGCTTGAGCGCGTAAGGGAAAACCTGGAACTCGTCAAAGACAGAAACCCGGTATCCTGGATGGAATTCAATGCCCAGGACTTGAAGGCTAAGGTCCTGAGGCTTCCGGAGAAGAACGATATACCGGCCGATATCCAGGAGCAGCTTATCGTAGAGTTATACTCCAAGTAAAAATAAAAATACCAGCAATAAAAAGGAGCCATAAAGATGGGGATAAAATGGAGAGATTTTCAGTTACCAAAAAGACTGGAGTGCGATGAATCAAGCTATACCGCCACATACGGAAAATTTATCGCAGCTCCTTTCGAGAAAGGATACGGCATCACCCTGGCGAACTCGTTAAGGCGCGTACTACTTTCTTCGATCGAAGGGAGTGCGGTGGCCTCGATTAAAATTGCCGGGGTCAACCATGAATTTTCCACCATCCCCGGGGTATACGAGGACGTAACGGAAATAATACTTAACACCAAAAGCCTGATAATAAATTCCCACTCCAAAATCCCCAAGACTATCTATATCAAAAAGAGCGATAAGGGAGAGGTCAGGGCTAAGGATATAGAGGCTGACGAAACCATCGAGATCATCAACCCCGAACTGCACATTGCGACACTCACCAAAGACGCCAAATTTAACGTTGAGATGGAGGTAGCGCGCGGCAGGGGGTACGTTCCGGCAGAGCTTAATAAGCGCGAAGACCAGCCCATTGGCACCATCCCGATAGACGCAGTTTTCAGCCCCGTAAAAAGAGTAAATTTTCACGTCGAGAATACCCGCGTGGGCCAGAAAACCGATTATGATAAATTAATAATAGAGATTTTTACCAACGGGGCCATCAGCCCCAAGGATGCTCTTCTGTATGCATCCAATATCCTGCAGCGCCACCTCGATATCTTTGTCAACTTCGGGCAGCTTCCGGAGGACGAAATGGAAGAGGAAGTTGAGATGACCAAGGAGGAGGCCGAGCTTTACGAAAAGCTGAAACTCCCGATTTCAGAGCTGGAGCTATCTGTGCGCAGTTCCAACTGCCTGCGCGAGGCCGGCATCAAGGCTATCGCAGACCTGGTCAAAAAGAGCGAAGAGGAAATGCTGGGATTTAAGAATTTCGGAAAGAAATCCCTGACCGAAATTAAACAACTGCTGGCGGGAATGAATCTTGCCCTCGGGATGCAGATAGATTCCAAAAAACTGAAGAGGTAGAGACAGCAATGAGACACGCTAAAATAAAATACCAACTTAACCGTTTCACCAGCTGGAGAAAGGCCACTGTCTTAAGCCTGGTGCGCAACCTGTTTATCTCGCAGAGCATCAGGACAACCGAGGCGCGCGCCAAGGCCGCCCGGCCGATAGCGGAAAAACTCATTTCCCTGGCTAAGAAAAATACCCTTGCGGCCAAAAGAGAGGCCTACGCGTTACTCTCAGACCATGCCTTAGTCAGCAAGCTTTTCGGAGAGATAGGGCAGCGTTTTTCGCAGCGCAGCGGAGGTTACACCAGGATAGTAAATTTTTCCCAAAGGAGAGGGGATGATGCGCGGATGGTCATATTCGAACTGACCGAAATCAAAAAAGAACCGCGTAAGACAAAAAAGGCAAAAGAGGCTGCCGTAAAAGAAGAGGCTCATGGCCCAAAGGCAGAAGGCGCACCGCAGGAGAAACAGGCGCAAGAAAAAGAAGCCACCGAACCCCGGACAGCCGTAAAGGAAAGGCCGCCCATTACCCAGAAGCCTCGCAAGAAATTTCTGGGGGGCCTTAAGGGTATCTTTAAGAAAGAGAGAGATTCTTTATAAGGCTATCTAAATGCAGATAGATACACGCGTTGCCGAACGCTTAAAAAAGGTAAACTCTTCCCCGACCCTCGCCATTACCAGTAAGGCCAAGAAGCTGCGATCGGAAGGCAAGGATGTCATAAATCTTGCGGCGGGAGAGCCGGATTTTGATACCCCTGATTTTATCAAGGATGCCGCGGTTGAGGCGGTGCGTTCGGGCTTTACCAAATATACCCCTTCCACCGGGACCCCCGAATTAAAAAAACTCATTAGTCAAAAATTCAAAAGAGATAACGGCTTAGAATATTCTCCTTCCCAGGTCGTAGTATCCTGCGGGGCAAAGCACAGCATTTTTAACTCCGTTTTCGTATTGCTTAACAATGGCGACGAGGCTATTATGCCGAGCCCCTATTGGGTAAGCTACCCGGAAATGGTGCGTTTAGCCGGCGGCACGCCGCGCTTTATCGAAACAGAGGAACGGGATAATTTCAGGATTACCCCGCAGGACCTGGAAAAACACATTACTATCAAAACGAAGCTCTTGATATTAAACAGCCCATCTAATCCTACCGGCTGTGTTTATCGCAAAGAGGAGCTTAAAGAAATTTCCCGCATCTGCGCCGCCAGAAAGATATTCGTGATTTCCGATGAGATTTACGAAAAAATAATCTACGACGGGCTCAAGCATTATTCTATCGCCGGTTTCGGGAAAGAGATTTACAACCTCGCCATTACGGTTAATGGCCTGTCCAAAAGCCACTCCATGACAGGATGGCGCATCGGCTATCTGGCGGGGCCGCAGGACGTAGTGGATGCTATCTCCAGGCTGCAGGACCACTCTACCTCCAATCCCAGCTCAATCTCCCAAAAAGCGGCAGTCGCAGCCCTGAATGCACCCGACGAATTCAGCCGGCAGATGTGCAAGGAATTCCAGAAAAGAAGGGATTACCTTATTGCCAGGTTAAGCGGCATAGATAAGCTCAGTTACATTAAGCCCGAGGGGGCATTTTACCTCTTCTGCAATATCTCCAAGACTAAGATGGATCCGCTGACCTTTGCCACCCGTTTACTCAATGAGGAAATGGTAGCGCTAATACCGGGAGAAGGCTTTGGCAGCAGCGATTGCATCCGCCTAAGCTTTGCCACCGGCATGGAGCAGCTTATCAAGGCAATGGACAGGCTCCAGGCTTGGATAGCCAAAATTTGATGGGTAAGACTATCGCGGAAAAAATACTGGGCAGCCATTGCGGCAGGGAACTTTCAGCCGGCGATTTTGCCGTCTGCAAAATAGATTTTGCTTTCGGCCAGGACGGCACATCCTCGATTATAATCGACCGCGTAAGGGAAATGGGGCTTAAGCATCTTAAGGCTCCTTTCTGCATGGTGATAGACCACAGCGCTCCTTCGCCAAGCGAAGGGGTTTCGCGCGTCCATAAAAAGATGCGGGAATTCGCCGTAGCCTACGGCGCCAGGCTTTACGATGTCGGCTGCGGCATATGTCATCAGGTCATACCGGAATCCGGGCAGGTCTTACCCGGAGACCTTGTCCTCGGAGCGGATTCTCACACCTCGACCTACGGCGCGCTGGGGGCTTTTTCTACCGGGGTAGGCTCCACTGATCTGGCGGTAGCGCTGGCAACCGGAAAAAACTGGTTCAAGGTTCCCGAGACGCTAAAGATTATCTTAAAAGGCAGTGTTCCCAGGGGTTTTTTTGCCAAGGATATCATCCTTTATATTATTACCCGTATCGGCGCAGACGGAGCAACCTATAAAGCAATAGAGTTTTCCGGCCCCGTAATAGATAAGCTGGACATGGACGGCCGCTTTACCATTTCCAATATGGTCGTAGAGATGGGGGCAAAAACCGGATTTATGCCTGTTGATAAAAAAACCGTTTCATGGCTTAAGCCGCGGGTTAATAAACGGAGGATAAAATCCGCGGCAGCAGACCGGGATGCCAGATATCGTGCAATTATCGAATATGATATCTCAAAGCTTTCCCCCCAGGTTTCTTCCCCGCACAGCGTCGACAGCGCAGAGCCGGCAGAGAATTTGAAGAAAATAAAGATAGACCAGGCATTCCTGGGAACCTGCACTAACGGCAGGCTGGATGACTTGAGGATTGCCGCCAGGATGCTTAAATCACGCAAGGTAGCCGAAGGCGTTAAGTTTATCGTAGCGCCGGCTTCACGCAGCATATTGCTTGAGGCCTTAAATTCGGGTATAATTGACGTGTTGGTCAAGGCGGGGGCGGCAGTGGTTGCTCCCGGCTGCGGACCTTGCGTGGGCACGCACAACGGTGTCCCTGCCGACGGAGAAATAGTGATTTCGAGCGCTAACCGCAACTTCAAGGGCCGCATGGGTAATCCCTCGGCTTTCATATACCTGGCATCGCCGGCAACCGTAGTTGCCTCGGCAATACAGGGATATATTACTGACCCGCGCAAATATCTTTAACAGGAGGGGGCTGCATGGAAATACGCGAGCTGCTTTTGATGTGCATCGATAAGAAGGCTTCGGATCTGCACCTTACCGAAAACGAGCCGCCTGTCCTGCGTATCGACGGCAAACTTTACCGCAGCGAGAGTGAGCCTCTTAACCGTGAAAACCTCAAACGCATGATTTACAGTTTTATGACCTATGCCCAGAAGGATGCCTTTGAGCAGAAGCTGGAGCTGGATTTTTCTATTGCCTTGCCGGAGCTGGATAGGTTCAGGGTTAATATCCATATGCAACGCGGGGTAGTGGAAGCGGCTTTCAGGCGCGTGCCGGTTGTTATCCCCACACTTCAGGAATTAGGTTTACCTCCGATAGCCGTAGAGCTGGCGCGTAAGCCTAACGGCCTGGTTCTGGTCACTGGCCCCACCGGTATGGGGAAAACCACTACCCTGGCTGCAATGATAGACCTTATCAATAAGGAAAGGGAATGCCTGATAGTATGCATTGAAGACCCTATCGAGTTTATGCATACCAATAAGAAGGCAGTCATCAAGCAACGCGAGGTGTATTCTGATACCCACTCGTTTGCCGAGGCTTTAAAAAGGGCTCTTAGGCAGGACCCCAATGTTATAGTAGTAGGGGAGATGCGTGACCTAGAAACTATCTCTACGGCCCTTACTGCCGCAGAAACCGGCCATCTCGTGCTGGCTACCCTGCATACTCCGGACGCACCGCAGACTATTGAGAGGATTATAGATGTATTCTCTCCGCATCAGCAGCAGCAGGTAAAGCTGCAGCTTAGTAATTGTATCCAGGGAGTAATCTCGCAGCTTTTGCTCCCCCGCGCTTCGGGGCAGGGAAGGACCCTGGCTTGCGAAGTAATGATAGGAACGGCCGGGATAAGGAACCTCATCCGCGAGCAGGAAATAGAGCAGATACCTACCCTGATGCAAACAGGCATCCAGTACGGTATGAAAACCATGGATAAATCCCTAAAGGAGCTTTACCATTCCGGGCTAATTACCAGGGATATGGCAATCTCCAAGGTAAAGAACCCGGAGGAATTCAGGCAGCTATGAAAATCCGGGGACAGGCGCTTAAGTTAGGCGATAATATCAATACGGATTTTATCATTTCCGGGCGTTATAAATTTTCCATAACGGACATCAAAGAGCTCGCCAGGCATATTATGGAGGATGTTGATGCGGATTTCCCCAAAAAAATTATTCCCGGCCAATCCCTTATCGTATCCGGGAAAAATTTCGGAATGGGGTCCTCCCGGGAGCAGGCGCCGCTGGTAATCAAAGAGGCAGGCATCCAGGCGGTATTGGCTTCCAGTTTCGCGCGCATTTTCTACCGCAACGCCTTTAATATCGGGTTGCCTTTAATAGAAGTAGATACTTCCGATATTGCCGAAACCGACAGCCTCGAGATCGACCTTGAGAAGGGGATAGTCAGGAACCTGACTAAGGGCTCAGAGGCCGCTATTAACCCGTTTCCGAAGTTTATGCAACAGCTATTAAGCGAGGGCGGCATTATAAATTATTTGAAGAAGCACGGGGAGCTTAAATTATCATGAGCTACCGGGTAACGATTATTCCTGGGGACGGCACCGGACCGGAGTTGAGCCTGGCCGCCAAAAGGTGCGTTGACGCGACCGGCGTCAAGATAGAATGGGAAGAGGTGGAGGCGGGCCAGATCGCCCTGGACAAATACGGCCAGATTTTACCGCAGGCGGTGCTTGATTCCGTCAAGAAAAACAAGGTTGCGTTAAAAGGGCCTATTATTACGCCTATAGGCACGGGTTTCCGTTCGGTCAACGTTGCAATCCGGCAGGCGCTGGACCTTTATGCCTGCGTGCGCCCTGCCAAATATTACCCGGGCGCAAGAAGCCAATACCGCGATATTGACCTGGTGGTTATCCGGGAAAACAGCGAAGACCTCTATGCAGGGATAGAATTTGAATACGGCAAACCAGAGACTGCGGAAATTATCAGGCAGATAGAGCGTTACACCAAAAAAAGCATCAGGCCGGATTCCGCGGTTTCCATAAAGCCCATTTCGCGATACGCCTCGGAGCGGATAGTGGAATTCGCCTTTGAATACGCCGTCAAATATAACCGTAAAAAGGTCACCGCGGTACATAAGGCAAATATCATGAAATTCAGCGACGGGCTGTTCCTGAAGACTGCCCGGGAGGTTGCCAGCCGCTACGCGACGAAGGTGCAGTTCGAAGAAGCGATTGTCGATAATATGGCAATGCAGTTGGTGCAAAAGCCCCGCGATTACGATATCCTGGTATTGCCGAATCTTTACGGTGATATTATCTCCGACCTTTGCGCAGGGATTATCGGAGGGCTCGGCGTCGCCCCCGGAGCCAACATAGGCAATGATATGGCTGTTTTTGAAGCGGTGCACGGCGCGGCCCCCAAATACGCCGGTCTGAATAAAGTCAATCCTACTGCTATGATACTCTCCGCAGTATTGATGTTGCGGCATCTGGGAGAGGATAGTGCGGCAGAGAGGCTGGAGAATGCGGTAAAGAAAGTTTTAACCGAAGGTAAATCCGTCACCTATGATTTAAAACCCAACCGCGATGACCCTACCAGCGTCGGCACGCAACAGATGGCGGATGCCGTCATCAAGTCCATCTAAAACAGCGCGATTCGCTACATACGTCAGGATTAACCACAAGATATGAAAATTGCAGTTATTGGCGCCGGAAATGTAGGAAGTTTGACTGCGATGCGGCTTGCGCAGGAAGGGGCAGGAGAAATCCTGCTGGTGGACATCGTTAAAGGCCTGGCAGAAGGCAAGGCCTCCGATATCCAGGATGCCCGCCAGGTGCTCAGGGCCGACTATGATATAAAGGGAACCGCCGATATTGATGATATTGCGGGCTGCGGCATTGCCGTGCTTACCGCCGGGCTTGCCCGTAAGCCAGGCATGACGCGCGAGGAGCTCTTGAATAAAAACGCCTCCATTGTAAAGGACGCTTCTTTGAATATCAGGAGGCTTGCCCCGGATGCAATCGTAATCGTAGTAACCAACCCCTTGGACCTGATGACCCGCCTTGCCCTTGAAGTAACCGGTTTTAGCAGGGAACGCGTGTTCGGGATGGGGCTTAGCCTGGATGCATCGAGGTTCGCCAATATCATCTCCGGAGAATTAAACATCCCGCTAAGTGACATCGATCCCTGCGTTATCGGAAGTCACGGGGAAGGTATGATGCCTCTTGCGAGATTTACCATGGTAAAAGGCGTGTCCCTGGATGAAATCATAGATGATAAGAAGACGTCCGAGCTCATTAAGAGGACGGTGGAGCGCGGACACGAAATAGTAACGCTCCTGGGAAGCGGCAGCGCTTACTTTGCCCCTTCGGCTGCGATTGCTGCCATGGTAAAAGCCGTGCTAAAGGATGAAAAACGCATTATCGGTTCCTGCGTTTGGCTTAAGGGAGAATACGGCATTAAAGGCACCTGCCTCGGCGTTCCCTCCAGGGTAGGCAGAAACGGTATCGAAGACATTATTGAGCTGGGCCTTGAGCCTCTCCAAAAACAAGAGCTCCTTAAAGTTTCCGCCAGGCTTAAAGAGCAATACAAAGGCATCGCCGTAACTTAATGGATTACGACCTTATTATAATCGGCGCGGGTTGGGCAGGCTTTAATGCCGCCCTGAAGGCAAGGGGCTTGGGCCTTAAGGTTGCGCTGGTTGAAAAGGATGCCTTAGGCGGCACTTGCCTTAACTACGGGTGCATCCCCACCAAAAGCCTGGTTCAATCGGCAAGGACTTACGCCCTCGTAAAAAAAAGCGCGGTTTTCGGCATCACGGCTGGCGACGTCTCGCCGGATTTTTCCAGGATTCAAGCCAGGAAGGACAAGCTCGTCGGGCAATTGCAGTCCGGAATGAAATCGCTGCTTGGTGGGATTGATCTGCTAGAGGATGAAGCGCGCCTGTTGTCTCGCGATACCTTAAAGGTAGGGCAGCGCAAGCTAAAAACCAGGTTTATCCTTGTCTCCAGCGGTTCCCGCCCCCTGGAATTACCACACCTCAAGATAGACGGCAAAAGGGTTATTTCTTCCAACGACATCCTATCCTTGAAAGAACCTCCGGCATCGCTTTTGATTATCGGGGGAGGGGTGATTGGATGCGAATTTGCCAGCCTGTTTTCAATGCTGGGGGTCAGGGTAGGGATTGCGGAAAAAATGACTCAACTGCTTCCCGGCATGGATAGGGATATCGCCAGAAGGATTGAAGGTATTTTCAGGAAGAGGGGCATCAACGTTATGCTCCAGAGCGATACAAACAGGCTGCAGGCAGGCATTGACAGTTACGAAAAATCCCTTTTGTGCGTCGGCAGGAAAGCAAACAGCTCAGGAATGGGCATGGAAGAGCTGGGCATCGCAGTAGAAAATGGCAGGATCGTTACGGACGGTAATCTTAAGACCGCGGTTGACAATATCTATGCTGCAGGGGATTGCACGTCAACTATTATGCTGGCGCACCTTGCGGCATACCAGGGGGAATTGGCAGTAGAGAATATGCTTTCCTCTGTTCCGAGAAAATCCAATACCGCCAATATCCCAAGCTGCATCTTTACTTCCCCGGAAATAGCTGCCACCGGACTAACCGAGGAAGACGCCAATAATCTTTCAATCCCATCCAGGGTGTATCGTTTTGACTTCAGGGGTTCTGGTATGGCCCATATACTGGATGAAACAGACGGCTTCATAAAGATAGTCTCGGATGATAAAAGCGGGCGTATTATGGGTGGCGCGATTATCGGCCCGCGCGCCACTGAATTAATCGGCACCCTCGGCCTGGCGGTATCCTGTTCTTTAACGGTTGCCGAGGTGCGCGAGACCGTCTTTGCGCATCCCACTATTTCCGAATCGCTGCGGGATGCCCTCAAAAGCGCCCGCGGGCTTTAATAGACCGCCGTCTTTAGGAAAGGGGTCCTTTATGATTGAAGTGGTATTGCCGGAATTAGGCGAAGGCATTAAAAGCGCAACCGTCTCTTACTGGTATTTCAAGGAAGGCCAGAAGCTTACGGAAAAAGACGAGTTGGTCGAGCTGGCTACGGATAAGGCTACCTTTAACCTTCCCAGCCCGGGCTCCGGCACCCTGGTTGAGATCGTTTTACGCGAAGGGGATTCCGCGAACATCGGAGACGTGCTTGCCCGCATTAAAGAAGATTAAATCTGCCGTAATCACGCAATGATGATTGACAAGGCGCCCTTTTATATTACTATATAGCCTATGAATAAGCACCCCCGTATCGCATTGCTGTATATATCAGAAGTCTCCGGGCACCACAGCGCCACTCTCGCAATAGAAAAAGCCATAAGGTCGCTGGAGCCGCACGCGGCCATCCTCAACATCAATGCCCTAAATTACACTAACCCCATATCTGAGAAGGTGGTTAACCGCCTTTACATGGAGATTATCAAGCGTACCCCTAAGGTCTGGGATTATCTTTATGACAACCCCTCTATAGCCAAAAGCGTCGAAAGATTAAGAGAAAGGATACACAGGTTCAATTCCCCGAAGTTAAAAAATCTCTTTGCCAAATTCCGTCCCGACGCCATCGCCTGCACCCAGGCTTTTCCTTGCGGCATGGTTTCTGATTTTAAAAAAACCTACCGTTCTGCCGTTCCATTGGTGGGGGTGCTTACCGATTATATCCCCCACTCTTACTGGATACACGATAATGTGGATTACTACATTACTCCTTCCGAAGAGGTCTCCTTGCGCTTGGCAAGCAAGGGGACTGACCCGGCCAGGATTAAATCCTTAGGTATCCCCTGCGACCCGAAATTTAATGAGCCGGTGGATAGGTTAAAAACGATGCAGGCGCTCGGGCTTGAGCCGGGCCTTAAAACCATTCTGCTGATGGGCGGGGGGCAGGGATTAGGGCCTATTAAGACAATGGTAAAATCGCTGGAGAAGCTCGATTCGCCTATCCAGGAAATTATCGTTACCGGCACAAATAAAAAACTCTACCGTTGTCTCAAGAAAAAACTGGGGGAATACAAAAAAAACATTACCCTTCTGGGGTACGCCGGCGATATTCACGAATTAATGGAGATCGCTGATATTATTATGACCAAACCGGGAGGGGTAACTACGGCCGAGGCCTTAGGCAAAGGCATCCCGATGGTCATCGTCAAACCCATACCCGGTCAGGAAGCCAATAATACCGCCTACCTTATCAGCCACGGCGCAGCTATCAAAACCGACGAGCCGGATAAGCTGAATTTAATTATAGGCGAACTGCTGGCCAGCTCTTCGAAGTTGTCGGCAATGCGGGAGTCCGCCAGGCGCATCGCCAAACCGCGCGCCAGCCTTGACATCGCAAGGCTGCTTTTGGAATTAGCCACAGGAAATGGTTAACTATTCTCTTTATCGCATTGGTCAAGCCCTGGCCCTGGCCCTGCCCATCAGGAGAGCCTACGCCTTAGCAGTGTTATTTTCGGATTTGCATTACCTTTTCGCCTGGCATGACCGTCGTGTCACGCTGGACAATCTCAAAGCAGTATTCCCCGAAAAGAATAATGCTGAAATCCGGCGCATCCGCAAGGCAATCTTCAGGAATTTCGCCAAATACCTGGTGGATTTTTTCCGTTCTTCCGAAATAGACCGTTTTTACATTGAAAAAAATGTAAGGATAGAAAACATCCGTTACGTCGAATACGGGCTTTCCCGAGGCAAAGGCGTAATTACGCTTACGGCGCATCTCGGCAACTGGGAGTTGGGAGGCGTAGCCATAGCTTTATCGGGTTATCCGTTTGCGGCAGTGGCGCTGCCGCATAAGGATAGAAGGGTAAACAGCTTTTTTAATTCCCAGCGCCAGGTCAAAGGGGTTAAAGTGATTCCCGTCGGTAAGGCCGTAAGAAATTGCCTTGACGTCTTGAATCAAAACTCTGTATTGGCGCTCTTGGGAGACCGCAGCTTCAATGAGAAGGGGATAGAGGTAGACTTTTTCGGCAAGCCGACACTTCTGCCTGCCGGCCCGGCGGCCCTCTCCCTAAAGACGGGGGCAACGCTTGTGCCGGGATTTATGTTACGCAACCCCGACGATACCTTTACGCTGCGTTTTGAAAAACCGATTGAAAACGAGGGAAGCGGCGATAGAGAATCGGATATCCGGGCGCTGGTTTGTTCTTATAAAACAGTTATCGAGGATTATATCCGCCGTTATCCCGAGCAGTGGAGTATGTTCAGAAGGTTCTGGATAGAATGAAGGTATGCGTAATTATCCCTACTTATAATGAAGCCAGGGCCATCGGCTCTGTTGTAAGCGCAATCCGGCGCGAAGGCCTGGAGGCGGTCGTAGTTGATGACGGCTCCTGCGATAACACCGTCTCTCTTGCCCGCGATAGCGGGGCAATAGTCCTGAAAAATCCGGCCAACCAAGGCAAGGGCGCCTCGCTCGTTAAGGGCTTCAAATACGCTTTAGAGAGGGACTTCACGGCTGTAATTACAATGGACGGCGACGGCCAACACCTTCCGGAAGACATACCATCGCTTATGGGATCAGCCAGCCGTTCGCCTGCCGGTATCATTATCGGAAACCGGATGTTAAAAACAGGCGCCATGCCATGGCCAAGGGTATTAACCAATAGATTTATGTCGTGGCTTGTATCGCTTATAGTAAAACAGCAGATACCGGACAGCCAGTGTGGTTTCCGACTTATCCGCAGGGAACTCCTTGGGCGGCTCAACCTTCTGACCACTAAATATGAAACCGAAACCGAAATCCTTATCAAGGCCGCACAGATGGGGTTTGCCATAGAGTCCGTAGCAATTAATACTGTTTACGGCGAGGAGAAAAGTCAGATTAACAGTTTTCTCGATACCGCCAGGTTCATCCGTTTTATGATGCGGGAAATATGGACTATGCCGTTTTAAGAAAAAGAATGGTCGAGGAGCAGATCATAGCTCGCGGCATCAATGACAATCCTATTCTTGAGGCATTCTATAAGGTAGAGCGGCACAGGTTTGTGCCGGAGGATTTGCAAGGTAAGGCTTATGAGGATTACCCGCTCCCTATCGGGGATTCCCAAACTATCTCACAGCCTTACATCGTAGCGGTCATGACAGAGGCCCTGCAATTAGAAAGAAACGAAAAGGTGCTTGAGATAGGGACCGGCTCAGGGTATCAAGCTGCGATACTGGCGGAACTGGCAGCCGAAGTTTACAGTATTGAGCGCATCCCGGAATTAGGGAAAAGGGCAGCCGGGATTTTGAAAGAACTGGGTTATCAAAATATTACGCTTAAGATGGGCGACGGGACCCTCGGATGGATCGAAGAATCCCCTTTTGACAGGATTATTATCACTGCCGCATCCGAGAAAATACCGCTTCCCCTTATCGAACAGCTACGAGAAGGGGGCAGGATTATTGCCCCTCTCGGGGGAACTTTTAGCCAGATGCTGACGCTTGGAAAGAAGAAAAACTCAACGTTATTATACGAAAAGGTCTGCGGCTGCACCTTTGTGCCGCTCGTAGGAAAGCATGCCGCCAATTAATGGATTCCATGCTTGAGATTGTATTGCAATGGCTTAGAGGATTGCCCCGGGAGATAATAGTGATTATACTGGGCGCCCTGCCGATTTCGGAATTAAGGGGGGCGATACCGCTGGCGCTGTCCTTCGGTTTCTCAGCTTCTAAGGCCTACTGGCTCTCTGTTCTCGGCAACATTATCTTTGTGGCTCCGGCGCTGGTTTTGCTTGAGCCGATATCGCAAAGGCTGCGCAGGTTCAAAATCTGGGCGCGGTTCTTCGACTGGTTATTTGAGCGTACCAGGCGAAATTCCGACACCGTCCAGAAATACGAGGCCCTCGGCCTAGTGTTATTTGTGGCTATCCCGTTGCCTGTAACAGGGGCATGGAGCGGAGTGGTTGCAGCGTCGCTTTTTAAGATACGCTTCAGGTATGCATTTCTGGCTATCGTCGCCGGGGTATTATGTGCAGGCCTGATTGTAACCGGGCTCTGCGCACTGGGGATGCTGGGCTGGAATATAGTAACGCATTAAAAGGAGAGGCGGACTTGTGATACAGGTATATACCGGAAACGGCAAGGGCAAGACCACGGCAGCGTTAGGATTAGCAATCAGGGCCGCAGGTGCAGGCCTTAGGGTTTACATAGTTCAGTTTTTAAAGGGTAGGCCATACAGCGAGCTTGCATCCTTAAAAAAATTCAGGAATATCACCCTCGTGCAATGCGGGCAGAGGTGTTTTATAAAAAATAAGCCAAAACCCCGCGACCTTGCCCTAGCTAAGAAAGGATTGGCGAAGATAGAAAATGCTATCAAAAAAAAATGCTACCATCTGATTATCCTGGACGAGGTAAATATAGCGATGAGGATGGGGATGTTGGAAATAAACGAGGTTGTGGCCGTGCTCAAAAAGGCATCGGCTAAAACCGAGTTTGTCCTTACCGGAAGGTACGCCCCTTCTAAGATTATCGGGATCGCCGACCTGGTCAGCGAGATAAGGGAACGGAAGCACTATTACCGCAAGGACGTCAAGGCCAGGAAAGGGATTGAATTTTAAAAAAGATATTGACAAAGAAACGGATTGGAATTATTATAGGAAACGTCAGGTAAAAAGGAGGCTGAAAAGATGTTGGCAATAAGCTTGATTTTGGTCGGTATCCTCATAAGGTTTCTTCCACATGCTGCGAATTTCACTCCGGTAGCAGCGATTGCCCTTTTTAGCGGAACCTACCTTAAGAAAAAATATGCCCTTTTGGTGCCTCTTGCCCTGATGGTCATAAGCGATTTTGTCATCGGGCTGCATGATGTTGTTTTATTTACCTGGGGAGGCTTTGTTCTGGTCGCGATATTGGGATGGGCGATGCAGAAGAAGCTGAATCCGGCAAGGGTCATTTCCTTTTCGCTTATTTCATCTCTCTTATTTTACCTGGTTACGAATTTTGGGGTCTGGCTAATAGGTTGGTATCCCAGAAATCTAAAGGGCCTTATGGATTGTTACATAATGGGCCTGCCTTTCCTGCGCAACTTTACAGTTGCGACGCTATGTTATGCGGCAGTATTCTTCGGCGCCTACGAACTTATTGCGCGTTGTGTAAAGGATACGAAGTTAGCCAGAGTTCTTTTAACAAAATAAGGTAGTTTTATACAGTTAGGGAAGGCCGTTTAAGCGGCCGCAGTCCCGCTGCTGTAGTCCTGCGTTTTTAACGCTTGAACCTCACGCTTAACGCGGAAATGGTCACTGGCTATTTAAGCCGGGAAGGCCGGGTTTAAGAGCAGGAGAGTCAGAAGACCTACTGTGTAAAAAGTCCGAACACCAGCGGCCCGCGGACAAGGCCGTAAGGGGAATAAAACAGGGTTAACCCTTGATTGCATTAGGCAGTCAAGGGTTTTTTATTTGTCCGGGAAAGGAAAGGAGAAATGTTTCAAAAAGTATTGGCGGCAACGGTTGTTATGGCATTGCTTACCTCAGTGGCAAGAGCGGAAGAATCCTCCGAGGTGTCGTTGGAGAGAATCGTCGTAACACCTTACCGTTATTCAGAAAGTTTAAGCAATACGCCTGCCAGCGTATCGGTGATAGATAAAGAGGAAATAGCCCAATCAGGGGCCTTAACCACAGTGGACCTTTTATCCGATCTGCCGGGGGTCGTAGTGCGGGACTGGACCGGAAACGGCTCTAAGGCAACTGTTGATATGAGAGGGTTCGGCGAACAAGCAGGGATGAATGTTCTGGTCTTGGTCAACGGCAGGAGGGTGAATGAAATCGATCTCTCAGGGACAAGCTGGGCACAGATACCCCTTGAC
>Ga0265297_10000964_pt1 | contig 74474 bp, 145 predicted proteins | sample Munlanlwell13791_FD_192502 | JGI IMG/M metagenome (GOLD analysis project Ga0265297, IMG submission 192502) | Leachate microbial communities from a municipal landfill in Southern Ontario, Canada - Leachate well 137-91 | ecosystem: Engineered > Solid waste > Landfill > Unclassified | place...
ATCCGAGAGCAATTCAATCGCGTCTATGGGATGGATCGGTACGAGTGTCGGGATGGGCGAGGGGATGCGAAGGCGGCGAAACAGGTTCAGTTGATGACCATGAAACCGGGGAGGAGCCATGCAACCCATTCCACGCAGTAGTGCGTTGGCGGATGCCCAAGAGGTGGCAGCCGCGCAACCCAAAGTCTGGACGATTGTGGAGTACGTGACGGAGGAAGTCTTTCGGCAAGGGCATGATGTCACGCACCCTGAGGGATTGAAGCGGGTGGCGAACATGCTGGATGCGTGGGCATGGGCGATGGCGCGATCTACGTTGAGGGATCATCCATCCATTGCCGATGTCATGCGCTTGGGGATGCTGATTGAACCCATCGACAATGCGGAGGGATTCCGATCCTGTGAGGTGACAGTCGGATGGCGGCGGTGTCCTCGCGCTGAGGATGTGCCAGCCTTGCTGGAGCGCCTCTGGAGGGATGGACAGGAGTTGACGCCGCTGGAGTTCTACAAGGAACTCCTCCTGATTCACCCATTTGTGGATGGCAACGGCAGAACTGCGAAGGTGGTATTGGCGTGGCGAGGCGGAACACTTCACCAACCATTTTTCCCCCCAGCAGACTTTTGGGGGCATCCCATTAGGAACCCGTGATTTGGAACCCACACTGTGGACAAGTGATGGGGTTGTGGGCAGTACAGTGCATCGCACGGGTAAGCAGTTCTAAGTTTTCTATTTGGTTGTCCTGCCGATTGCCATTCTTATGATGCACCACTTCGTACTGGTACAGCGGGCGTCCAAGATGGGTGGCCATGACCAATCGGTGCTCCAAGACCCATCCATCAGCATTAGCGTTAGGATGGTTAGGCACAATAACTCTCACATAACCCTCACCATTAACAAAACGCCTAGGATTGCGCTGCCTGCGCCGCTCAGGCGTTCCCCATTTGCGCCAACGCTTGTAATGTTTAAGACAGTAACCGTGTCCCATCCACACTCGCCCACAATTTGGAACAATGCAGATCCTTCGAACTCCTCGCTCCCGACCTGTAGGCGTTCGGAGCGGATCTCCGGTGATAATAAACCTGGAGTGATGCTTGACACAGAAGCCCTTACAGTGGTAGTCACTTGTGCAGCCGGGTACGGAGCACTTCCTAACGACTCCGTACTCTTTTCCCGTGCGGGTCTTAAGAGGATCGCCCGTGGATCTGAGTCGATGGTAATGTTTGGTGCAGTACCCAAGGGCATAACTAGGATCTGGGCAATCTGGAACAGCACACGGGTTAGCCATGGCGCGATTTTAACACAGAACCCCGAGATTGTCAAGAGTTATGGTGGCTGCGGCGTGGATGGTGACACGCCCTATCTAGTCGGGGAGCAAACGGCTGAGCTGTTCCCAGTGTAGTAAGGGCGGGAACATACGCTATGACTAGACGAAAGAAACGTGCAGAGCCGGGTCAGAACCGGCCAGCCACCATCAATCGTAGCATGCGAAAGGGAGCATCCTGCTGCACCGCATCCAGGCCATCCTCTCCTGGCTGCTTGAGTGCGTGGGGTGCTCCCCCCCTTTTCACATGAGGGATAGGAATCATGTACTACTCGTTTCAAGGACGAAAGTTTACATCCACCCGAGGGGACTGCTACATCGATGTGGATGTGGATGCCCATGGGCTGGTGACGCAGGTGTGGGAGTGTGATGACTTTGGGGTGCGGAGGCCTAAGGGAGATGTCACCAAAGGTTGGGAGGGGGCATCGGTATCGGAGTACTGGCAACCCATCGCCCTGGACACCACATTGCAGTTGGATGAGGGCATTTGATGGACGCCTCCAGCACCTTCGACTGGCGAGTGAGGAAGCTGGTCGGGATTGTGGCGCATCGCCATCCTAAGTGGGATCGGGCGAGATGCATGACTGAGGTGCGGAGGATTCCCCCACGCCGACTCGATCAGGCCGTGATGATCCTAGTCAAGCGCACGATGCCAAGGAGCACCTAGGAGATGTCATCACCCCTGAACGATTGGCACCCCCGCTACTCCGGCCCTCACAGGTCAGGCATCTGTCGGTGTGGCCATGCGTGGGATGATCATCACTTGGGCATTGTGCTGAATCCGGCCTACATCGCAGCGACAGGTGAGGCGTATATCCCCCAAGAATGTGAATTCTATGGCTTCAATGAGACGGGGGGACTGGATGCGCATGGGCACGATCATTGCTTCCAGTATGTGGATGCGAAGGAGACGTGATGCCGAACTTGCCAACCGTGCTCGCACTAGCCGTAGTGAAGGGGAAGGTCACGAGCTATGCCCAAACTGTGGCTGACGTGGAGAACGTGTCCTTGTCTGGACTGGCTGCTATCCTGCGGGAAATCGCTGATGAGTTATTGAGGAGGCAGTGATGAGTAGAGGACCAACAGCACCAGTTGAACAGCAGGACCTGGATCGTGTTGCCTATCTCTTACTACGGATCAGCAAGCAGCTTGCGGAGTTGATCCAGATCATCAATCATGGGAAGGTGAAGGCATGACCTCTTCTCAAAAGGCTGAGGACTTAGCCCTCGCCAAACGCTTTGATCTCAACCAATGGCTGACCGACTTCGGCATCCCCTTGGCTGATCCGTATCATGGGATGCTGATGCGGTTCTCGCATGAGGAGTTGGAGGCGCTGGTGGATGCTGCACAGGCTGAGGCGCGTCTGGAGCAGGCCGAGCGGGATGCACAGTTGGCTGATGACATTCGTAAAGAAGCGGCGGGTGAAGACTTGGGCATTCCAGACGCGATCCGCGCAGCCGCGAAGGAACAGCAGGGATGAGCGCACTAAGCCCGTTCGCGCCAATCCTGTTTTTGGGACTTGTTGTTGTGCTTGAGCTGGTGTTTGAAAGGATATTGCCATGACTGACCTCGCGCAAGACCGAAAGCCGGACAAGCTGCGGGCGGTGCTGGTGTGGATCTATCTCGCGTTCCCGCTGCTGTTGATGCTTTCGCTTGCCTCGGAGTCCGACTCACTCATGTCGTGGCCGTCGTTTGTGACTGGTTCACTCACGCTGGTTCTCGTGGAATTGGTCGCAGGTGCCTCGTGGGGCTTCTGGACCGGGAGGCTGCGATGACTGACCTCGCGCAGCAGCGGCGGAGGATGGCTGAGCGATTAGCCCGCGCAGCCTTCGATGCGGAATTCACTACCGCAGAGGCTGAGGAGTTCCTGCGCGAGGCGATGGCGCTCGCGGTGGAGGCGGAACGGGAGCGGCTGAGAGAGGCGGTTGGGAAGGTGCAGTCGTCCCTCTGCAAAGATTGCGTGTTGTCCCTGCTCTCGCCGGGAGGCCAGCCATGAGCGTGCCGGAGCGGTGCCCGAAGCATCCAAGGTATCAAGCGAAACGCAAACCGACGAGTGGGTGTCGGACGTGTCGGGCAATCTACAAGCAGCGGCTTCTAGAGGTAAGCAACCTACTGGAGTGGTGCGGCTACGTCCACCGGGAGCCAGCCGCGAAGGAGCAGAAGGGATGATGATCGAGTGGATAGGAAAGTCGCTGGCCGTGGTGGCGATTGGGGTGGCCTGTCTGGTCTGCCTGTGGATCGCCGTGGATCTGCTGCCGGATTCCGATCAGGAGGCTCCCGATGACTGACCCAGATCGCGCACGGCTGGAGCAGATCCGGGAGCGGGAGCAGAAGGCGACGAAGGGGCCGTGGGATCACGATGGGATAGCTATTCGCTCTGAGGGTAAGGAAACGTTTGATTGGAAGATTCCAAGCGACTCTGTTGACGCCGACTTCATCGCTCATGCCCGTGAGGACATCCCGTGGCTGCTCTACCAACTCGCCACGACTCGTGCCAAGGGCGAGGCAGAGGCGAGGCGGGAGCGTAACGAGTGGATGTTGGACAAGCTGACCAAACTGACGTGGCTACTCTCCAACGAGCAATACGCCCGCGCAGTCAAGGTCACGCAAGACGAGATTGCCAACACCGCAGGCGAACTTCAATACGAGTTGGACGCCGCCCTGCGGCCCGAGGGGAAGGTGCGCGATGAGTGAGAAGATCACGCCGGAGCAGGTGCGGGAGTATGCGCGGGGTTCCGAGGAGCAGTATGGCGGGCCGGGGCCGATGACGCTGTTTCAGTTGGCCGATCAGATGGACGCAGCCGAACTCGCCCTGCACGCGGCCCAAGCGGAACTGAAGCTAAACGCTTCGATGCTGGCTCGGCAGTGCGATCTGGCGCGTGATGCTGAGGCCAAGGTCTCCACCCTCTCGGAGGCGCTGGAGCGCGTGGGCGAATTAGGCAAGCTGTTGACGTACAACGTAGCGCGGTCGGCAAGGGAAGCGGGTTGCACGATTGCGTATATATGCTCGGCTGCCCTCGCCCGTGCTGAGGTGCCAGCGAAGTCAGGGCAGGACGGCAACTGGAACACGACCAGTCCAGACCCGAAGGACTGCAATCACGAGTTCGTTGGGAGCAACCGCTGCGCGATCTGCGGGTGGTATCCGCCAAAACTCGCCCGTGCTGAGGACAAGGAGACGAGATGAGCATTATGCAGTCAGCTGTTGACCGACAGGCTTTCAGAGCACGCGTCGGTAAGAGGCTACAACCCGTTCTCGCTGAGCTGCTGGCCGAACTGAAGCCGAGACGCGTTCCTGCGAAGGCACTCTCCAAAGAGTTACGCAAGTGGGCCGACTGGCTCGACAACACGTATGGCGTGCCCGTTGCGCCCTCCAGAGCGGAAGGAGGGGAGAAGTGAAGGGTTTGGCTCGATGGGGTCTGCCGAATACACCGAATAAGGCAGGAGCGATGCCGTGGAGCGTCGGTTTTAAGGCCGCCATCGAGCCAATTCGCCCCGCCCACGGTTGGGCAGAAACAGGAGTGAGGGGATGAACGTAATTACCACAGAGCCTGTCCCGATCAAAGTGTGGGCTGAGAACGTCGAGGACGGGGCACTCGCGCAGGCGCGGAATCTGGCCCATCTGCCCTCCGTCTACAAGTGGGTCGCCCTGATGCCCGACTGCCACGTTGGCTACGGGATGCCCATTGGTGGCGTGCTGGCCACGACTGGACTCATCATTCCGAACGCGGTCGGCGTGGACATCGGCTGTGGGATGGTGGCGGTGTTGTTCGATACGCCTCCTCCAGATACCGACGAACTCAAGCGGATCATGGGGATTGTGCGGAAGGAGATCCCGGTCGGCTTCGGGCATCACGGAGAGCCGCAGGCGTGGGACGGATTCGAGTGGGCACCGGATCTGCCGGTGATTCAACAGGAACTCGCCTCTGCCCGTAAGCAGTTGGGGACGCTTGGCGGGGGCAACCACTTCATTGAGTTCCAAGTAGACGACACCGGGAAGTTTGGCATCATGTTGCACTCTGGGAGCCGCAACTTCGGCCTGAAGGTCGCGGGCACGTATCACAAGATCGCCTCTGCGCTCTGCGAGCGGTGGCACGTGGTGTTGCCTGACAGCGAACTGGCGTATCTGCCGGTCGAGACACGGGAAGCACAGGACTACCTCGCCGCGATGAACTACGCGCTCGACTTTGCCAAGGCCAACCGCGCACACATGATGCAGGCCGTACTGGACATCGTTGGGTTGGCTCCGGTCGATTCTGTCAACATCCATCACAACTACGCGGCGATTGAACACCACTTCGGGCGGAACGTCTGGGTCCACCGGAAGGGCGCGACTAGCGCACGGGTGGGGGAACGCGGCATCATCCCCGGTTCAATGGGGACCGCGAGTTACATCGTGGAGGGGCTTGGAAACCCTGCGAGCTTTACGTCCTGTTCACACGGGGCTGGTCGTCGTATGGGGCGCAAGCAGGCTTCGCGGACGCTGGATTTGACCGCAGAGCAGGCCAAGATGGCCGGTATTGTCCACGGACTACGAAACGCCTCTGACCTTGACGAGGCACCGGGAGCGTACAAGGACATCGATGTCGTCATGGCCGCACAGCAAGATTTGGTCAGCATCGTGTCGAAACGACTACCGTTGGGCAGCATCAAGGGTTGAGGGGCGAGGTGACGCATGAGCAGCCCTGAATAGGAGATGACATAATCATGCAACATACCACAAGTCCCATCGTGCCATCGGGAGGGGTCCAATCCCCCCTGTTGCTGGCTGGACAAATCCAGCCGGGGGTGTTTCTGACGGGTGAGGCCGCCATCAATCTCTGGCAGGTGGATGGGTTGGAGGGTGAGGATCGGCTGCGGATGGTGAAGGTGCCCCGACCCGTGATGGAAGCCGGACATGTTCACATGTTTGCCCCCGTGCCATCCAGCCGGGTGCAGGCGGTGGAGTGTCCGTGTGGGATGCGTGTTCAGCCCATCAATAGCTTCCTGCCGTCCAGAGGGGGATCGCCCCCCAAGGCGTATGTTGTGGCTCCACCTGATGGCAGTGAGATGCAGGTGCCAGATGAGTATGCCATCTATGGCTATCTCCATGCCACGAGTGGGGCGCTGCAAAGTGTCGTGATGAAGCCCAATCACCAGTGGGCGGCGGCGATGCCCATCATCCCGGCCTTGCATGAACTGTGGCGGGTGCCGGAGGAGTTGCTCGCCTTGGTCGCGGGTGAGGTGGAGATGGAGATGGAGAATGAGGCAGATGCACCTGCTACCCTAACAGGCGCAACAGGCGCACCGAGATGGGCCACCCTCACAACAGGCGCAACCTTTCACTGGATCACTACCGATGGGACCACGCCTGGGACCACGACGATGGATCCCACACCAGTCGCACTCGCTGATGATGACGACGATGACGATGAGGATGAGGACGAGGATGAAGACGGTGCCGAGGAAGGCTAACCCATATTGCCGATGGATCATCCCTACCCACCTCTCCAGTGGGCAAGGGGGAAAGGAGGAATACCAAACATGGCTAGGCCGCTAAAAGTGTTCGTACCCGATAAGGTGAACCCCGTCATCGATCTGGAGAACAGCAACATGACGGTGGAGGAAGCTCGCCGCGTGTGCGTGTCGGGTGGGTTCACGGCTGTTGAGAACGCGGATTACACGGAAACCGTCATCGGATCGAACGGGCGTGAAATCCGGTTCAAGCGTGTCACCGGAGGCAACAAGGGCTAGTCTGATCCTCCATTCATGAGGGAGGGCAGGCCTGCCAGAGCGGAGGGAGGGGGCCGATGCTGGAGAGGCATTGGCCCCTGTACGGAGGGATTATGGTCAGAGATGTGGATTGGCCGATGATTGCAGTGGCGGGTGAGATGGGGCTTGGGAGTTCGCGGACACTCATCAACCAGCTGTTGGGAGATGTCTCACTCCAAGATTTGATAGACACCATTCCCAGATCGGCAGGGCGGGGGATGCGCCTCACGCTATCAGGTTGTCCTGAGGTATCCCTGCCATCGGATGAGGAAGGGGACTGATATGGCCACGGACCCGGAGCGGCGAGAGGTGGGGATCTTTACGACACAGGAAGCCGCCTGCTATGTGGAACCATCAGATGTGATCAAGGCCGCGATTGAGCGGGAGGCGCGGATGCGTGGAGTGATTCCCTTCGCCCTGCTCTCGCAGCTCGTCGTCCTGAAGATTCTCGCGCCTCAGGAGAGTGCAAGGGTGCGGATCTACCCGCACACTGAGGCTGTCAAGATGCTGGAGAGGATTCGGAGCAAGCTGATTCACCACTACTATGCGGCCCAGTTTCATCGGGAGAGGAGCTAATCATGTCGACGCCGACTGAGGTGCAGATCAATCACGACACCGGCCTGTGCCGCATCACTGAGGGGGAGGCGCGGCGGGTGTTCTACACGACGACTGATGCGGTGGGGTTGAGGATGCTGGGCTTGACTGCACCCAGCCATACCGCCAATCTCCCCTGGATGGACTGTCTCGCCACGCGGGGGATGGCGATTGGGATGCGCGGGGATTCCACCTTTGTCCTCTGGACGGTGATGCCCACATCCCGTCAACTCACCTGGCGGCGTCATGGGGAATCCCACGATCTGACCATCACCTTCCCACCCCTCCTGTTTGGGTTGAAGTTCCATCATGGGTCTCTGGGGCGATCATCCCTCTATGTCATCAAGCCGGGATTAGAGCGGCGGTTGAGCGTGGATCTGCGGGATCCCGTCCTCTGCCCCTTCCCGTATGGGAATGTGTACGATCATGGTGGCATCTGCTGGGGGGAGATCAATCTGCGAGACATCCATCAGCCCCAAGAGGCGGAGGATGCCTTCTTCCAGTCGGGGTTCAATGGGGATCTGTTCTATGGCGCGTCCATCGGCGCACGGGAAGCCACCCTCCCGGAGGTGATGAGACGGATTGGGGCGGTTCCTGTACCTCCTCCTGTGAATGGCCACTACCGGTCATCGGTGCAGGGGATGGTCACGAGTCTGGGGAGGTAAGCATGTTGCTAAGATGCCTCCAATGCGATCACGTCGGGGAAGTCATGAGTGTCATTCCCGTCCGGAATGGACGGCTGATCCAGTTGGACTGTGGCCACACATCCACCTATGATGTGGGGATCAATGCCATGCCACGTGAGTATGAATGGGAAGATGAGGAGGAGCCAGACATGGGGAAGCATGTACCGTGGTTGACCGCGATCTGCCGCAGTTGCGGCTCGAAGTTCATGCCCGTCCCGGATGATGCCCGGCGGGAGTTCTGCCCGATTTGCCGAGAGGACTTGGGCATCCATACGGGGGAGGATGCGGTGGAGTTCCTGCGCCTGTATGACAAGGGAGCTATTACTGCTGTGACCCAAGCCGAGCGGCGAGCGTTGAAGGGGAAGGTCGTGCCCATCAAGGCCGCTGAACCTGTCAATCCAGAGGTAGTGGCTGAGGCGGTCAAGCAGCTCATCGATTACCAAGTCGCCCCCTTCACCGAGTTTGCGAAGCCCATCACGTACGTCATGTACAAGAATGGCCTGTTCGAGGTGCGGCACTCTGACCTCGCGACGGTCTATGTCGAGACCAAGGACGTGCTGGGACTGGATACCATCTGTCGCCCCGGCATCCACCTCAACCTGCCCAAGGTGCCGTTGGAGATGCTGAAGCAAACCATCTCCTTCTTTAGAGGAGTGTGCCAGCGGCAGAATAGCTCATCCGAGGCGTTGGTGCAAATCTGGTGGGACCGGCAAGACAAGCGGCACTTCCTCTACATCCCTGAGCAGCAGGCCAGTGGAGGGAGTGTCAAGCCGACGAGTTGTTTTGACCAGGATGTGGATGGGCGATGGCTACGGGTGGGGGATATCCATTCCCACGGCACGGCGATGTCTGCACACTTCTCTGGGATTGACAATGCTGATGAGGAAAGTATCACGACGGAGCGCATCTTTGGGGTGATTGGCAAGGTCGCGCAACCCATCCCGGAATGGGACTGGCGGATGCGCACCCGAGGGGGGTTCATTCCCCTTAATGTGGTGGACATCTTTGACATCCCCACCCAAGACTTCACCTTCACTATCACATCTGAACGGCTGTTCAAGTCGATCAATGACAAGACGGCGTTCAAGGATGGACAGGTGGTGCTGTCCTGCCCGGTCGATCCCTTCACCGATGTGGAGATTCCTGAGGAATGGTATGCTCGTGTCAAGGGCTGGACGGCAGGACATGGACAGGGACACTTCTGGGACAAGGATCGCACCCCGGCGATGATGAAGGGGTATGTCTTTATTAACGGGGAGGAATACATGGTAGAGGATTACAAGATGACTCCTACCGGCCATCGTCTGGTGAAGAAAGGTGAGGTTACTATCCATGGCTGAGAGTGAATTGTTACCGCTCGTCACATCGCATCACCAAGCCACCCATCCCATTCGCTTTGTCGTGGTGGGGGCAGGAGGCACAGGTGGACGCCTCATCCCCCCTCTCATGCAGGTGGTGCGGCGTGGAGACTCCGTGGCGATTGTGGATGGGGATCACGTGGAGGATCGCAACCTCGCCCGACAGAACTTCCGGGCACGGGACATTGGCGCGAATAAGGCCGAGGTGATGACGCAACGCTATCGGCGGGATGGGATCGCCATGGATGCGTATGCCGCGATGCTAAGTGATGTCTCATGGCGGGAGATCATGGCGGGGCAGGAGGGGGCACCTCCGGGTGGGGTGATTGTGCTGGGGTGTGTGGACAACGCGCTAGCGCGTCAGACGATGCAGCGGATGACCAATGTCCATGCCTCCATCTGGATCGATGGCGGCAACGAGACGCGAGGGGGGCAAGTGATTCTCTCGGCGCGGGATTGGCCCTTCACCGTCAAGGATCCTCCCCGACGGGGGCGGACGACCTGGAAGGAAGCCGCTGGACCCATCAGCATCCGTGGCATGGATGCGATGCCGCAACTCCTGACGGCTCAACCAGATGCGGGGGGTGCGGGCTGTGCGGATCGGTTGGATCTGCAAACCGTGGCGGTCAATCAGATGAGTGCCACCTGCATGCTCAACGCGCTCACCTGTATCCTCTACAAGGTGCCCTTCTCATCCTGTGGGGTGTTCTTCAGCACCCTTAACTCGATGAGTCCGATCAACCTGAAGCGGGTGGATTGGGATACCGCGTCCATCCTACCGGACATGACCTATGCCAGCCCCAGCACGGCTTAGAACCTTCAGGGTCAAGGATGATCTTCCCCAAGATGCCCGAGTGTGGCAGTTTGGGCCAGGAGCGCGGAACCATCCTCGGGGAGATTTCTATCTAGGGGGCGCGTATAGCGGGATCTCGTACTTCCGCTCGATTCATGCCTTGAAGGAGACGTGGAAGGATGGCGTGGAGGAAGTCATGCCGGATCCTGATCTGGAATTGGATGAGGGCATATGATAGAACAAGGACATCCACGAGTCTTTCACTGGGAGGATGAGGAGTGGCAGGTCTGGCCTGATCATATCATCTGGTCCAAGATCGGATTGAATCCTCGCCCATCTCGATTTAAGTCATTTGATGCGTTCTGGTACGAGATGGGACACTTGGTTCGAGAAGTGACTGTAGATCCGGATCTTGAACTCGACGAGGGTATATGATACCACGCACCTTCGAGGATCGGCACGGTGGGCGATGGATGTATGGGGATGGGACTCGGAATCCTCAGGGGGACTACTACTATATGGGGGTGTACCGAGAAGCCGCTGGCCCATCTTTAGCGTACATGCTAGATCACATCCAACGTCCTACTACAGGATTCAGGGAAGTCACCATCGATCCCGACCTGATGTTAGATGAGGGCGTATGACCAAATACGATGAGGACACGCTCGCTCGTCTCCAGCATCGGGCCATCGAGCTGACGCAGGCCCGAGGCCATCTCCTGGGGCGATGGGAATCGGCCAAGAAGAAGCATGGGGTGGGGGCCAAGCGGGTCATTTGTACCATCTGTGGGTTGGGCCTGACCATCATGCCCAAACATCAGTTTAAGAAGGGACATGTCCCGGCGATGAAGGGGGATGCCTTGTTTGCAGATTGCACAGAGATGACACAGAGGCATTGAAATGATTCGATGGTATGTCCGGGGCATCAGTTCGGGATGGGCTGGGGTGGTGGAGTGGCATCCTGACCTCCTGGAGAAGAACTGCTACTACTTCCCTCGCTGGCCTGATCAGCGGGGTGTGACACGATTCTCGAAATCGGCCAGTGGGGTCCGGGATGCCGTGGAGTGTGGGGCATGGCGAGAGGCTCCAGAAATGTGTCCGGACCTGATGTTGGATGCGGGCATATGATTGCCAATCCTCGACTGGGATGGCGGTATTTTCAGTGTCCCTTCCCTGGTCCCTTTAGCCACTGGGCGTGGGATCCCGTTGATCAGAAGGGCTACTGGCTCAAGACCAGCACGGGCGAGTACTGTCATTCTTATCTCAGCGTAGATAGTTGGCAAAATGATGTCGAGGAGATCATCGATCAGGATCTCATGTTGGACGCAGGCATCTAGGAGGCGATTGTGCTACAGACATTCATTCGATCCGAGTGGAAGGAATCCCCCAAGGATGAGGTGGACATCAAGATGCTCACCCAAGCCATGGGTGAGGCCCATATCCGGCGCTACTTCCCCTACAAGGGCACCATGCTGGAGAATTGTCTCGCCTATGGCCTGAAGAAGGGGGATGCGGTGCCCTATGCCAGAACCCGGCATGAAGTCAATACCTTCCCGATTCAGATCCTCTCCATTGGCTTGCCGAAGGGGGCGAAGTGTGATAGCACCCCTCATGTCTTTGCCATGAAGAGCAGTGAGATTCAGGTCATGGAAGTGTGAGATGCCGAACATCCGCTACTTTAAGGCTGGACAGGATGCCTTGTGGGACGGGGTGATTGAAGCGATCCCGCAACCAGATGGAGAGTATCGTTGCATCCAGTATGGGCACTGGCCGGATCGCTCTCCGGCGTATCTCCCATTTCCGGCCACAGCATACGAACTAGATGAGGCCGTCAGATCACGGAATTGGCAGGAAGCCATCGTTGATCCGGACTTACTCTTGGATGAGGGCATATGATCCGCACCTTCAGACCGGGACCGGATGCCTACTGGCGTGGGGTACTCACCGTGGATGATGATCCTCATGCTTCACGGTCATACCTACTCGATGGTGAGGTTATTCGCCATAGCCATAAGTCTCAGACTGAACTCATCCATCACAATGTCAGCACGAACTGGTGGATTGAAATCATTGACAAGGATCTCGAACTGGATGCAGGCATCTAGGCACTAGAGGAGTCATCATGCGCTATGACTTTGAAGTCTACGCCGATTACGATGTGGTCTGGCACGGTGGGGAACTGCTCCCCCCTCGGGACAGCGCTCCCGATCACACCTGGGATACGATTGAGGTACTCCTCCCCCATGACCAAGAAGTCTACATCGTCACGCACCCGAAGCGGCGCTACCGGAAAGTCAACCATCTCTACTGGGCGAAACGCGCCGACCTCCCCATCCACCCCCACGATGAACCCAACTGAGGCACCAATGGGCATGCCCTACGATATCGACGCGCTCACCTGCGCCGCACGGCAGAAGCTGCGGGCGCTGGGGGTGAACGATTCCTCCTTGAATGTCTACAAGATGTTATCCACGGTCAGAAAGGATCAACTAAGGAGAGCCTGGTATGAGCAACGACACCCCGACGCCCAATCTGCTGGAATCGCCACCCCCGTTGAAGGAGTTGAGCGTGCTCGACGTGCTGGACCGCATCCAGCGGGCGCTGGAACTCCTCGCCCACGATCAGGATCGCGTGCATGCCAAGCTGGACAAGATCCTCATGAAGGTGGATGATCTCGATGAGACAGTCGATGACATCCTGCCCAAGATTGAGGAGATCCAGCAGGGGCTGGAAGACATGGTGTTTGATGATGCCTATCCGGGGAGTGGGGAGGAGGATTGAGATGAAATGGTTTCCAACACACGAACCAGCAAAGCCGGTGGAGCCCCTAACTGCTGAGGAGGTTGCTGCCTGCCATCAATGCGGGCACATAGTTGTGAAGAACCGCATGCAGACCATTCCCCTCAATCGGAACTATTGGGGGCATCCTACCTACATCTACTTCTGTAACAACTGTCCAGTACATTTCCATGAAATGACCAATGACTATTGCGGTCTTCGGTACTGGAAACGGGTAGAGGTGGATAAGTACGGCAAACCGCTTCACCTTGAGGAATGATGTGCGCGTGTCATCGCGCCTCACATGCCTGCCAGCAGTTCACGCCCGCAGAGGCGTGAACTGCGGTGTGTCACGGGTCCCTTTCTTATAGGGGTGACACGACATGGCCTCATTTCACCCGAACCGCTTGAGCCGGTTGAGGTTCCGGCTGTGTCACCTTGATTTTGGGTTCAACGGTAGAAATGGCGCGGCGAATCGCGGACATGCAGGCCTCCTCCGACTTATGCACAAGGGGAGCCAGCGCTCGCGCCTTAGCCCGCATGGAGACCAAGGCAGGATTCGTGAGGATGGTGTGGAGATGCTGTCCCATATCCTCAGGATCCGGCTCCCAGAGGAGCACCCCGTCAACATCTTGACGGAGGAGTTTGATGTCGCCTTCTTCGATGGATCGCCCCCCATAGTAGAGGCGATTCTTGGTGAGGCGCATAATGGCATCCATGCGATCCGTGACATAGGATGCGCCCCGGTGGTCGGCCATCAAATTCTTGTCTGTATCCGGCACTGGTTTGCGGCTGTGCGAAATGATGATCAACGCCGCTGGATGGGTGGCCCCCACGAGATTGACGATGACGTTCTTCATGATCGTGTTGGAATTCTCATCTCCTGAATGGGATTCTCGCAAGGTATCCACAATGACGGCTAGGGCATGATGGTCGTGGACAAGGCTGTAGAGATGTGACATGTGGGTGGGATCGAGGATATCGAAGGGATACTTCTCTAGGCACTCCCGATCAGCCACTCGGAAGTGCTCATCTACGAACGGGTAGCCGTGTGCGATGATCTTCTCAAAGCGTGTAGCAAATGTGGATCTGGGGGTGTCGAGTTGTAGATACAGCACAACTCCATGTTGGATGACGCCAAATCCCATCCACTCATCCCGTCCACCCGACAGCGCTGCGGCGAGTTGGAGGGCGAGACTCGTCTTGCCCAGCTTGGCGGCACCATGAAGGATGGCGACCCCAGATACCGGGAGGAGGGGTTTTACCAGCCAAACTTCTTTGTCTCTAGGGAGTTGCAGGTATTGGGATATGGGTAAGAAGCCTGGGTGTTGAGATGAGGGCATGCGTCACCACTGAAAACCTCGTGAGCATTCGGAGTTCGCACAGAGTTTAAGCAAGGTGTGGTTGCGGGCATCATACGCGACCCGGGCGAGATTGTCAAGTCCTGCGTGTGGGGGCCGGATTCGGTTGGAGGCACGGGATGGCATCGAACGTGGTCTACATGGTGCGGGAGCGTGGGGGGCGGCATGGCCGCAAGGTGTGGCATGAGTATGTTGAGGTGGATCCCACCGCTCGCACGACGTATCGGGTGCAGGCCAAGTTGAAGCCGCGCAAGGTGATGCATCGGATCTACTGGCGGGGAAGTGCGTCATACGAAGCCCCACATGGGGAGACCAGCGATCAATGGCTGGTGCGGGCGATGGAGAGCATGGCGGACTCGGGCTATCAGCCATGGTATCCCAAGTGGATGCAGATAGATGAGGGGATTTGAGATGACTGGCAACTTTGGGCTAGAGACCGAGAACAGATGGTGGGTGGCACGGCAGGAACTTGGCGATGAGTACCATCGATCACTAGAAGCCTTTCTAGCCGAGTTGAGGAACTTGAGGTTCCCCGTCTATACTGTCACAACAGGCATCCATGATAGCGTATGTGTAACGCTGGTGGATCCAGACCTGTATCTCGATGAGGGCATTTAGGAGGATCAGATGAAGACGTACTTCCGCATCTACCACCGAGATGGTACGTATCGGATCGCCGCACAGCCATGGTTTTGGCCCTTCTACACATGGATCTCAACCCGTGACTACTCCTCGCTTGAGCGAGCAATTGTGGAGCGTGATGGCTACCAACGCCGATGCGTGCCTTGGAAGCCGGTGATCGAAGCCGAACCTTTGGATTCAGGCATTTGACCTAAACCCGCCCGACCGCGCCCGACCGGGGCTTGACAAAGTGCGGCCAAGCGCGTATGATGGCCACATTCGCGCCAAAACCCGGTTTCGCGGAGGGGGCATGGATTTACCAGCTATTGTCGGCTTTGTCTTTCTAACATGGCTTGTGATGGGGTGGAGGAGGAAAGATGACCTTCGATGAACTGCGGACATTGGAGAAGAACTGGGACAGCTACGGTGCCGAACCCATTAATCCAGCCTGCATCAAGAGTGCCAAGCTATTCCTTGATCGGATCAACATCGTGCCGTGCTGCGATGGCGGAGTGTCGCTAGAGTGGCATACCCATGGATACGATCTGGAACTGTCATTTGTGCCTGATGGCACCACGGCGATGCTGCTAGCTGTTGAGGGGGTGAAGTGAGCGCACCAAAAGTTGTCAACACACCAGACGATCAATTACTGGCTGACATGTGGAATCGTCTGCAGGATTGCCGAACGAGTTGTGATGCCTGCTATCCAGATGATCCACCTTGGAACTGTATTGAAAGATGCCTGGATGATCTAGAAGTCTTGCTGCGCAGATGTGGTGTGGGGAGGGACAGTGAGTAAACACATCTTGCATGATCGATCCCGCTGTGTGGCGGATTGGAAGTGTGGCCGGTTGCGCTACCTCGGGTACGAGTATGATGGCAAGGGCCTGACATCCGGCACGATGGCGCTGGAGTTGTATCTGGGACAAGCCATCCATGATGGGTTGGCGGCGATTGCCACTGGAACATACAATAGGCGGGATCGATTTGACATGGATCTCATCGCCACCACTGCTGCTCAACAAGTCCGTGAAGCACTGATGGCGCAGAGTGCGGGTGAGGATGAAGTCATCGCTGGGGCATTTGCCCAAGAACAGGCTGCTCTCGTTGAAGGATTGCTGAGAGGATTCTACATCCATGTCTGGCCGAGACTGATGGCACAGTATCCGGAGATCGTGCTCATTGAGCAGGAATGCACTTATGAACATGATAACATGATCTTCATGGCGAGGCCAGATGTGGTGCTGGCCAATACTGATGGTGAGTTGACCTACGTTGAATATAAGTCAACAAGTAGCAAGAAGGAAGAATGGATCAACAGTTGGAGTACAGCAGTACAACTCCATTCATCTATTCGAGCCATTGAAGCGACACTGGGCAGGAAGGTGGAGAGTGTGATTGTGCAGGGGCTGTACAAGGGGTACTGCCTCGCTCCAGATACCCCAGTGCTAACAGCCGATCTACGTTGGGTGCCTGTAGAGGCCTTAGAGGTAGGAGACAGACTGGCTGCATTTGAAGAGTACCCCGCAATGCGTAAGACTCGTCATAGTAAATCCGGGGAGTGCTCACGCCGAAGGCAGTGGAAATCTGCCGTGGTTACAAAAACAGGTGGAGCAATCCTACCATGTTACCGGCTATCTTTTGATGATGGCTCTACTATTGTTTGCTCTGAGCATCATAAGTGGTTGGCAGGATGGCGAACGGATGGCTCTGGTGCAGCTAAGTGGGTAGAAACTAAGGACTTGGTACCGTGGGAAAATGACTTTACCAAGGGGCACAGAATCCTAAAGATTATTGAGCCTAAGAAGACGGCTCTCGGGCTAGACTTTAGAGATAATTCTGATTTGGGATACCTTTCAGCAGCATTTGATGGAGAAGGCCATCTATCCCAAACAAAAGGGAAATCAGGTTACTGGCAAACTTGGGTTGCCTTTTCCCAGAACCCCAATGTCATGCTTACTAAAGTAACCGGGCTTCTGGATGGTTACAGCATACGTTACTCCGAACGACTAAAGCGGAGCGGGGCAGTCAACCGGCAGGTGCAAGTATCTGATAGGTTAGATGTCATGCGACTTTTATCATTAACTAGACCAGTTAGACTGCTGGAAAAGTTTAATGTGGACCATCTTGGGGGAGTGATGCCCTGCAGGCCACTGCCCAAACTTGTGGGTAAAGAGTACGTTGGACTTGGGGCAGTGATTACTTTGGAAACGTCTACTGGGACGCTCATTGCAAATGGGTTTGCTTCCCACAACTCAAGTTATGGCAAGCAGGGCAGTCCCATGTGCTATGGCTACTTCCGTGGGGGCAATCCACCGTTCACGCAGGACAGCATGCTCTATGAGTACAAGGCAGGCTACAAACGGTATCCCACTTGGGAGATGGAAGGGGGTGTCAAGAAGTGGGTAGAGTCCATGCCCGAGAACATCCTCGCGGACCAGTTCCCCTGCACGCCTCCCATCTTCATCAATGACGATCTGATCGATGCCTTCTTCACCCAGCGGGCTGACAGGGAGAAGCAGATTGACCTCGCCATGCAGATGTTGAGCATGGAAGAGGATGAGGATGTGAAGCGGCAGATCCTGGATTGTGCCTTCTCCCAGACATTTGACCAATGCTCCCCGGCGTGGGGTAGAGGATGTCCCTTCCGGCGCATCTGTCATGGACACATCCAGAATCCTTTGGAAGAGGGATGGGTGTACCGGACTCCGCATCATGCTGGAGAGTTGGAAGCGTGGGAAGCTGAATCGGCAAACAGTTAACAACTCATCACAAGGAGATCAGAATGGCCAAGCAGACACTCTACATCTCGCAGGAACGGGACGGCTGGTTGACCGCACACCAGAGCAAGAAGGCGCTGAAGGATTTCTACTTGGGGGTGGATCCCACAGAAATCAGTGGGCTCAAGCTCTACAAGTATGTCAAGGAGGAACAGATCCCGACCAAGAGCGTGTTTCCTGAAGTGGGATAGTTGAGGTGCGATGTGTATAAGATCATCATCGACAGACTGGCTGAGAATCCCAACTATGCTGAAGAGCGAACGCGCTGGCTTAACAGTCAAGCACAGCAGCCGTATGGGATCACTGGGTATAACCCTGAACCGTTACGTATGGTTCCTGTCAGAGCACTAGAAATGGATCTCACAGAGGGCGAATTCAATGCGGTGAGACAAGCCGTACTGCAATTCATGGACACGGAACGGTTGGATGGAGGAATTTGAGCTTGCCGATTATAGGGCTGACAAAACAGCAGGAGCTGCACAAGTACTGCTGACAAATCAGCCGCCCGTGCAGGGGAAACCGGGGAGTTACATGAACCCTCGGCGGCATCTTTTTGAGGTTGTGGTGGCTGTGACTCCGACAGGAGTTCCAAATGGTGGCGCTGCTGAGGGTTACTGTGGGGTTTGAGTCCCGCACACTGTCAGCAGGATAGCGGAGATGGATGGGGCTGCGACCACGGCTGAAGGCCCCACCAGCCACCACATTGAGTTGTGGGAGATCGAGAGCATAAAGGTTCCAAGGGTACTTCCGGGATGGCTAATGTGACTTCCTGGACAAAACCCTGCAGGTTAACCTTGGTCGCCAGTCCCGATGAGGGCCGGTCTCCCATCAGAGTTGAGAGGTCCAGACATGGGTGCGGGTAGTAAGCTGATTAGAGTCCCTGAACCGTCATCAGGCTTCCAGCGTGCTGGAAGAACCTGCACGTGTCATTACTCGAAAGGCTGAACGCCAAGATCGCCAGCCCCATGACTAATCACACCCGGCTACGGCTGGGTGCGTGGGGTTAACGGCTCCCTGTTGGGCCTCTCTTTGGATTGTGAAATGACATGAAGTGCGATAAGTGCGGCGAGGATATGTGGCTGCTCAGTGAGGGCCGGACCCTCGTTGGCTACTATTCTCCTCCCGGCCATGATCATGACGACAACTGTGTGACGCGCTACTATGCTTGTCCCAACAATCACAGGCAGTCGACATCCAAGCGCAACACCTGTCCAGTGTGTGACTGGAGGGGGAAGGCTGAGTGCTTCTGTTGCGGACCAAAGGTGGATGCATGGCCGGATTGAGGTGCGGGATGGATCCTAAGCCTAAGCGTAAGCACTGGTACAAGATCGATAAGTACGAGTGTCCTGTCTGTGGGCGTGGTGAGGAGTTCCGCACACGGATGTACACTGACCGGCCTGAGAAGCCTGAGGATCGCGTCACATGGCATGAGCAGTATGACTGGTGTACGGAGTGGGGAGGGCTGAGCTGTTAACTGTGATTGTGCTGGGGGCGAGGCCTTGATGTTGGTAAGGCGCTCTCTATGTGAGAGCACAACCGAGCCCAACTAAGTCCCTCCATAGGTGCCAAGACGATCCATGCCTGTCCAGGCCTCCATCAAAGAGCATGGCCACGTGAATCATGGAGCCTCCACCCTCTTGGCAGGAGTGGAGACCAGCACATTTTTGACTGAGGTGCAACATGATGGAACTCATCAATCACATCCCGTGCAACAATGCCGAGGACATCGAAGTCTACATCTCGGACTGTGAGGTGGATGAGGAGCATCCCGACGTGGAATATGAGGTGTGGGTGGGCTATCCCAACGGTGAGTGGGAGACGATTGATTACTTCCCATCCTATGACGACGCGTTGGCCTGTGCCCAGACGTGGCAACCTACCGTGCGGTAACTTGTAAAGGAGTAAGTGATGAACAGACGAGACATGCTCAAGACCTTGGTTGGTGTGGCGGCGGTAGGAGCTGTAGCTCCAACGGTCGTGCAGGCAGCGCCTAGTGAACCGACATATTTCCCGGTTCCAAGCCCTCCTACACCGGGACCGCTTCCTCCCAAGGACATGCGAACTCCCGAGGAGGTGTGGAAGGAAGAGATGGAGCGGCAGGCACAGGCCATATTTACTTCGGACAGCCCTTATTATCACTACGTCAACTACGTGACACCTGAGGTGTACACTAGGCTTATGGAACTTCTTGTTGAGCGGGACCATGCCATCAACACAGTCGCCATGTATGGGCGAACCGGCCTGATCATCAACGGAAATGTGATTTTGGCGTTTGCCTAAGGCTTGACAATCTCGTCACGAGGGTGTAAGATGACCACATTTCCCACACCAATCCAGCGCGTCTTTCGCGTCGTCATTGACTTCGACGATACCAGCCAGTTGGAACTGGTGAAACTACGCTTGGCAGATGCGGCGAGGTTCGTGGATGGGGTGGTGAGGATCGTCGATGTGCAGGATGTGACGGAAGGAGAAAGAAGGGTAGATGGCTGAATCAAAGCGAACGATCTTATTGTACGGCAGAAGTCGGGCGGGCAAGTCCACCATGATAGGTGAGTTAGCTGAGCACATCAAAGTCACGAAGGGCAAACTCACCCGCCTCTACACGGCTGACCGTGGTGGGGTTGATCCCATCAGGCCCTACATTGACTTGGGCATCATCCAAGCTGTGGAGATGGGCGATACAGATCCATGGATCTTCCTTCACAATGCGGTGCGTGGGAGGGTGCGGGATGGATCAGGCAAGTGGATACCCGGAAAGAATGATGACATTGGCTTCTGGGCATTTGAGAGTTACACGTCATTTGCTGATGCCCTCATGCTATCTATGGCGATCAAGGCTGGACAGGGGATCAACATTGGTGGGGGCGCGAATGTGGCGTTCACCGCCACTGGAGATGGGGAGACGGTCAAGATCAGCGGCTCCAACATGGCCCATTATGGGGTCTGTCAGTCAAGGCTGACTGAGGAATCATGGGAGAGTCAGAAACTCCCCGGCTTGTTCATCTTGTGGACGGCAAGTGTCACGAAGGAGGATGACCCCACCGCTACGGGGAAGGTCTTGGGAGCAGCCGTGGCAGGCAAGGCACTAGCAACGGAACTGTTCAGATGGTTTGGACTGTCCTTCCGCATTGATGCCCTACCAGCCCAGCAGGGGAAGCCTGAACGTCACATCCTCTACATGGGGAACAGTGTGGACATTGGTGCCGGGAATGCCGTAGGGCTGGGAAATACCAGGATTCCCATGGATGCGACACCGTTGCCGAGTAGCATTGAACCCGCATCACTCGTCAAAGCCCTGCAGATGATTGATGCCAGTGCGGTGACAGCCATGGATGTCATCAAGAAGAGACTCGCAGAAGCTAAACCCGTCACCGTAACTCGTTAACTGACAAGGAGTAGGTATGATTGACATCTCGGAGCTTGGGAATCTCAAGGACGCAGAGCCGCTTGACCTCGATATATATCGAGACTCGCAAGAGGCTCAACCCCTCCCGCACAAGGGGCGGTACACCGTGCAGGCCCCGGACAGCTTTCCAGCGACTGCGTTCAAGGCCGCTAAGTCTGGCTATCTGTCCGCCCAGATTGATCCGAAGATTATCGGCCCCACCAATGAGGGCTACACGATCCGCTTCGTGCGGGTCAGTGCCAAGCCGTTCAAGCGTGGGGGTGTCACCGTCAGCCAGCTGGGGGATTACCTCCGGGCCACTGGCAGGCGTGGACAGGTCGGCAGTGATCCTCAGGCTCAGGCCGACGCCGTGGAGCAGACCGCCAATCAGGTCTATCAGATCGATGCCGATTGGCGGGCCTATTGCACCAACTGTGGATTCTCCATAGAGGGTGAGGGACGCTTCCCGGCCAATGGCACTGGCGAGCACACCCCGTGGACGGTGTGCCCGAACTGCAAGGATCCCGAGGATGTGACCTTCAAGGATGAAGGACGTGATCAGCGTCAGTTGGCCCTGAGGGCTAATCTCGTCGTGTCACGGTACGTCGCAGCGTAATCGTTCACGCGGCAGAAAGGGGGCGACAGGATGGGATGCGATATTCACATCGTCATTCAGGCGCAGGATCCGAATGGCGTATGGCAGGAGATCGTGTATCAGGACACTCCGTGGCAGAAGGACAAAGCGACCATCCCCGGCATTCCTGTCGCCCCCGATGGGTTCGATGGACGGAACTATGACCTGTTTGGCATCTTGGCGAATGTGCGGAATGGATCAGGGTTTGCAGGGATCGAGACGGGATCGGGCTGGCCGTCCATAGCCCCTGATCGGGGATGGCCGGATGAGTTTGACGCTGAGCAGGTGGCGCTAACGCCAGAGTATCCCGAGGATGGTCCCCGGTTCATGGGTGAGCATTCCTTCACATGGGTCAGCTTGGATGAACTCAAAGCCTTCCCATGGGATGCCACGAAATCGACGTTGTATGGTGTGGTGCCTGCCAATGAGTATGAGGTCTTGAAGAAGCACCATGCCAAACCACGCTGCTACAGTGGATCGGTTGGTGGCCCCGGCATTGAAACCGTGACGGCCAAGGTGTGGGATGAAGGCAATCCACCCATCTGTCAGCGGCCCTATGTCCAGATGTCATGGGAAGAGACGGCACGGGAGGCCACTAATGACTGGCCGGAGCAGGTGATTCCATGGCTGGAGTCCCTCGCGGCAGGGAGACCGCTGCGATTGGTGCTGGGGTTTGATAGCTAAGGATGGCCATGAAGCAGATCCACTACTCGAAGGGCTACAAGTATCAGCTGGATGAAGACTATGTACATGTACTACTCGTACCAGTCCCTCATCCCATCGATCACCCCTTCTTTCGGATCTGCGGAACGGAGCTGATTGTCAAGGTCGGGTATGCTTGGGATGGACCCAGCGGCCCGACCATTGACACGGACACCTTCATGCGAGGGTCACTGGTGCATGATGTGTTGTACCAGTGCATCGTCCTGAAGTTGATTCCTATGGAGTATAAGGATGCAGCCGATGATGAACTCGTCCTCATCTGCTACGAGGATTACATGAGTGCGGCGCGGAGATGGTGGGTGGGCAAAGGATTGGACATTGGCGGGGATGAGGCACTGGCGCATGGTCCCAAGCCCGTGCTGGTATCCCCCAAGAAACAACGAGTACCACTTCATGGATGGGCGGTAGCTACATGATACTCCAGCAGGCAGAACGCACACGATTAGAAGTGATTGAGTGCCCCATTTGTCAGCGATTGCATGCCCGCACAGGAGCCATCAATTTCACCTGTTGCGTCTTCCATCCCCCAGGATCGTGTTGTCACTATGGATGGACAGCCGTGACGCCTACTATGTTGGCTAGGATGCTTGCTGTGTTAGATGAGGAGGTGCTCCATGGCCCCAGCAGCCGAGATGGCGATGCTCTACCAGAAGATTGCTGAGCTGGAAGCGCAAGTGCAGGCTCAGGCGGAGTACATCAAGCTGCTCCAGCAACGGATTCTGAAGATGAATGATCGGGAGGACTAGATGGGCAACGTGTTCATCAACTCCATCGTAGCTGGCAGGAGGGCTGGGAAGTCGTGTATGTTGATGTTACTGGAAGCAGATAGACGATATACCGATCAATGCACTCCCCAAAAACTGGCGGACTGGGCATCCGATTGGTGTCGCTATAGCATCATGCAGCAGCACTGCACCGATCCTGAACTGTACTTAGATGAAGGGATATAATTAGATGGCGCAGTACCCCTATCCCGACGAGCCAGAGTGGTGGTCGCGGGTCTACATGGAGACCATCAAAGCCGACTTCAAGGAAGCAGGCCGAGATGTCGAACAGCTTCCCTACCAGGAGTGGTCAGAACTCCTGCGCTGGTTTGCGCGAGGTGGCTATAGTTGTCATGAGATGCCCCAGGAAGCGGCACTGATCAAGCATCAGCGAGAATGGCGGGAGGAGCTGGGGCTGCCCGTGCCTGACCCCCCAACCCCAGCCCTCCAGCCCTTGCGGGTGAAGGATCACGTCTTCACCTTGGCCGATGGCACGCTCTGGACCATGGTGGAGTGTAGCGATTTCAACTTGCTCGGACGGTACCTGAATGGGGAGGACATTCGGCCCGTTCTAGAGCAGCGTAAAGCCTGTGGCTACAACACGTTACGGGTGTTTACGGCCTATGATGTGGTGGGGATTGGGACGCTCAAGCCCTCGGATGCGCTCTATGATGCCATCCCCAGTTTCCTCGACCTCTGTGCGTCCTATGGATTCTATGTAGAACTGGTCGCGTTCACCGGCCCCTACGACACCCTCTTCGTCAACGACGCGGCCAAGGTGCGGCACTGGGAACTGCTCATCTGGGCATGTTCCGGCCTGACCAATGTGCTGCTCGAACTGGTGAATGAGGGAGACCATCAAGCCAATAAAGACATTCCGTTTAGTCAGTTACGGCAACCGCCCAATGTCGTCTGCTCCCATGGGTCGGCCATGGCTGACCACCCACCTATGCAGCCCGTGTGGGTCTACAGTTCGTACCACTCCAATGGCTTGAGTGAGTGGTGGAGGAAGACCGGACATAATAGCATGGAGATGGGGGACACCTATGGGGGTCCCTGCACGGGGAATGAGAACACCCGCTATACTGACAGTGACAGCAATCAGACGCATGCCTCGGAAGCAGCTAGAGCAGCAGCGCTCCTGTGTGCTGGATCCTGCTATCACTCGGTGAGGGGCAAGTCATCCCAGCTGTGGGATGGGCAGGAACTCGTCTGTGCGCAGGCGTGGGCCAGTGGGGCGAGGAGTGTGGACTTGACGTTTCAGGTGGGGCAGTACCATCATCGGAAGGACTTGGAGACGCCCGGAGTGCTGAGAGCGTATGATCGCACCCTCTCCAATGGCCAAGCCTTTATCGTCATCATTCATGAATGATAAGGATCATGATATCACCCAGACCTGAAGAATTCGATCATGATGACTGCCCATTCTGTGGTGAGCCATCTGAACCCTATGAAGGGGTACCAGATCAAACCCTGCGGGTCTGCCCAAGCTGTTTGGAGGTGTGGTGGGAAGACATGGGCCAGCCCGTATACCGTTCCAAGAAGGAATCGCATGGGATATGGACATATCGTGGAGACACACGTGCCAGGTGCGGAAATCACGCGGCTCATCAACACGAAGATTGGCCCGGCCATTGAGGGGGAGGATGAGCATACGGTGGCCATTGCCCTCCTGACCTGTGCCATCCTGATGATGAAGCCGGAGGTGTCTGTCGAGCAGTTGCAGGAAGGGATTACGTGGCTGAGTCAGGGGATGTGCCTGCTCTTGGCTGACATGGTTCCTGAGACGGAAGGGGTTGAGGACACGAAGCCTGTGGTGGCCAACTAGCCATGTTTGAGACACTGCATCCGCCCTATAAGGTGATCTACGCCGATCCGCCATGGAACTATCGGGACAAGCATCGTGGGCATGGGGGAGCGGAGGATCATTATGCCACGATGACCACCGATGAGACGTGCATGTTGGATGTAGAGGATCTGGTAGATCGGGATGCCCTGCTCTTCCTGTGGGCAACCTTTCCCAACCTGCCAGAAGCCCTACAGGTGATGCACTATTGGGGATTCACCTACAAGACCCAAGCCTTCACATGGATTAAAACCTATCCACGCAATGGCAAGCCCGTCATGGGAATGGGATCCTACACTCGCAGCAATGCGGAGGTGTGCTTGCTCGGGTTGAAGGGCAGGAAATGGAATCTAGCGCGGAATGTGTCGAGCGTAATCATCGCCCCGAGGGGTCAGCATAGTGCCAAGCCACCTGAGGTCAGGGAAAGGATTGTGCAACTGTGTGGAGATGTGCCACGGGTGGAGCTGTTTGCGCGGGAGAGGGTGCCAGGATGGGATTGTTGGGGGCTTGAGGTGTAGGAGGTACTATGGTACCATATGAGTACTACGGCACAACTGGATTCACCGCTCAACAGCAGTACCAGCAGGCCATGAATGCGCAACAGACCCAATGGTATGGGATACCAGAGTGGGACAACGGGGCGACTCATGGCACATGGGCAGGGATAACCCGTGCCACCAACCCATACTGGCAAACTTCTATAGGCAACATCGCGACAGATCCTAACACAGCACTGAATACCATCTGGTTCGTGAACCCCAGTTCCTGTGCGATCATTGACGGCATTGCTACTCCTAAACCCATCGACCCCGATCTCTACATCGATGAGGGGATATGAGAGCCATTCTTCACACCGTCTGTGGATGTACCAAAACCGTCACTATCAGCAGATTCGCTGATAGCATCAGCATCCCTTACACGGCTGGTACTCGTGTGGTGTACGATCCCACTGAACAGGGACCCCCGCCACCCCAAACTAGGAAACGCATCTTCGAGTATCGGTCAGATGGGGCAGATGGGGCGTACTACTATGAACGACTCGATCCGCCTCCTGCACCATGTCCTACCTGCAAGCGTGCTCAGCAGTTACTGGACACCTACGGTCTTGATGAGGGTATTTAGATGACTCCCACACCTAGAAGGTGGACTAACCAAGAAGTAGCCGTCGCTATCCAGTCTGAGGGAGACCTTGGCTACGTGGTTCAGCACTACTTGCCGCTAGACCGTATTGCAGACACGAAGTTGCGAGACTTGTGCATCCGTGCCAAGACCTGCCTTGACCAGATAGAGGAAATGTTGCAGGATGAACTTGATGACGAGGGCATATGAATCCCACACCTGAAATGTTCGCCCTTCTCCGCTCCAGAGCCCAGTCCTTCAGCCGCAAGGTGGCTCCGATCTACCACCAGATGGGCTGGAAGTGGGCACTGGATCGGGCCCGAGGCATGCAAGTGCCGTCTGAGCGGGACATCCACATTGCCGCCTTGGGACTCATTGATGAGCTAGAGGATGCCATCGGGACACACGTCTCCGAAGTCACCTCAGGGGGCATCGCGGTGAAAGCAGATGATCATGGCCTACATCTCATCTTTGAGCTGTCTACGTCAGTGTTGTATGGAGATGTGTGATGCTGATCCTTGACACACATATCCATCGGTGTCGAGCCTGTCAGGATGAGTGGATCTGCAGCATGCCTGATTGCACACAGGATGATATCTGTGATCAGTGTGATCATGCAGCTTTTGAAGATTGGATGATGGCCAATGATTACTTTACGGGAAGTAGACGAACTGCTGGGGCTGTACTACGAACGCATCATGACCGACATGGCCTCGGAGGAGTGGAGCGGGAAGGATCTTCTAAGACAGGATCAACTCGACCAACAAGTGATCACTGATCCTGAACTATTCCTAGATGAGGGGATCTAATTGTCAAAACTTATAGACTTAACCGGACACAAATTTGGGACGCTGACTGTTCTAAAACGTGCAACCAACAACAAGTGGCGACAAGTTAGGTGGAGGTGTCAGTGTAGCTGTGGCAGGCAGATTGTAACTGAGCGTGCTTCGCTAATGCGAGGTTACACCAAGTCATGTGGTTGTCAGTTGCGAGCATCAATACGCAAAGCCCTTTCAACGCATGGACATAGCCATGCAGTTAATGGCAATCCTACCTCTGAGTACCGCTCATGGACTAGCATGCGAAATCGTTGTTCAAATCCCAAAGGAGACAAACACCTCCTTTACAAGGACCGAGGGATAAAAGTATGTGATCGTTGGCAGCACAGCTTTGAAACGTTTCTAAAGGACATGGGACCAAGACCTTCAAAAGGATTTACACTGGATCGCATAGATAACGATGGAAACTATGAGCCATCCAATTGTAGATGGGCAACCAAAAAAGAGCAATCGGCTAACAGACGGTCACCCACTAAAATGCAGCAGGAGATGAACACCTTAAGGCATAAGCTAGAACAGTACGAAACTAAGTTTGGGAAGCTAGAGGAGGAGCCTCTTGCTATCTAAACCACCAACCTGCATGGGGTGCCCATTATTTGAACCGCCTCTAGGTAAGCATAGTGGATTCTCTTGTCCTGATGGAGAGGGCAAATCAGGTGTTCTGGTAGTTGCTGAGGCCCTAGGAGAAGTAGAGGAACAAACTGGGGTACCGCTCGTAGGCAAGAGTGGCTACTACTTTTTTAGCCAACTCAAACGCATTGACCTTGACCGAGACGACTTCAGACTATTTAATGCAGTCGCTTGTAGACCACCCAACAATAAGCTGATCCCTCCCTATCGGGATGTAGCCATTGCTCACTGTGCTCCCAATCTGGATGCCACCATCCATGACATGCAGGAGCGGTGTCGGGCAACTGGCAAGCAACTGACGATCTTAACCTTGGGCGATACAGCGCTCAAGCGTGTGCTACGGATCACCGATCCTCGGCTGACCCTCACCCAACACTTGAGTTATGTGTTCTGGAGTGAGGAGTACCGGGCGTTTGTGATCCCTTCCTATCATCCCGCCTTCTTGATGCGGGGCTCGAACCACCTTGTACCAGTTTTACAATTTGCCGCCAAGCGAGCGGTGGAGATTGCCGCCAATGGGTTCACTTATCACACTCCCACATACTTACGAGATCCTGATCCGGCGACATTTTCCCAGTGGTGTCGAGACTACAGAGAATCTGTACAGCATAGTGGTGCCACCTATCTCGCGTTCGACATCGAAACCCCTCGCAAGCAAGGGAAGGATGAGGAAGAAGTCGCACGGGAAGAGGACGATGATTACACCATCCTCCGCTGCTCATTCGCGTACAAAGCGGGAGAAGCGGTCAGCGTCCCATGGCAGGCCCCATACCTTCCATATCTAGAGGAGTTGTTTGCGTCTCCGGGCACGAAACTGGTCTGGAACGCCAACTATGACGTACCGCGCATCACTGCCCAGATGCCGATCAATGGAGACATCTGGGATGGCATGCTCATGTGGCATGTCCTCAACTCTGCTCTTCCCAAGGGATTGGGCTTCGTCGCGCCCTTCTACTGCCCTGACATGCCGATGTGGAAGCACACCTCGAAGGAGGATCCAGCAGGGTATAACTGTCAAGATAGTGATGCCCTGTTGCGGTGTGTCTTAGGGATCAAACCCAGCTTGGAAAAGAATCGCCTCTGGCCTGTCTTTGATCGCCATGTTGTGCAGTTGAATCGCGTCCTCAGCTACATGTCAGCCAAGGGTGTTCTCCGGGATGAGGCGATGCGGCGGGATGCCGAGAGTCAGCTGAGTAGACTGCTCAATGATGTCGAGGCCCAGATGGAAGCATCTGTGCCACAGGAGGCGAGGAGGCTTCATCCGAAGAATGGGTATAAGAAAGCGCCCAAAGACACAACCGGCATGGTCCAAGCGGGTTTTCAAGTGCCCATCAAATCTTGCAGCCGATGTGGACTGGACAACCCCACAAAGAGGCATTTTGCTGGTGTCCGAGTGCCCAAACGGGGAGCAGCCAAACCCCCCAATCCATGTGAAGGTGCTGAAACGGTCACTGTTGTCAAGACAGACATCCGGTGGGCCAAGCCCCTTGAGTTCAAAGTCAGCAAGGTTGGGTTGCAAGGGTATCAGAAAGCGCTCAAGCACCAAGCGATCATCAACCGCAAGGAGAACAGGGTCACGTTCGATGAGACGGCGATCAGGCAGCTGATCAAACAGCACCCTAAAGATCCCCTCTATCCCCTCATCCTGACACACCGAGATTACCAGCGGCTGTTGAGTACCTATATTGGCGTGACCCAAGACGATGGCACCATCCGGGGAGGATTGCGGCTAAGTACTGGTGGACGCATTTCTCCCCAATTCACGCACAATCCTAGCACGTTGAGGTTGGCCTGCCAGAACCCCAACATGCAGAATCTACCGAGGGCCAGTGATGACGTTCTCACTAGCATGGTTCGGAATCTCATTGTTGCTGCTGATGGCTGCTGTCTTTTGGAGCGTGACTACAGCGGAATTGAAGCAGTGCTTGTGGGTTACTTCGCTGGCTCTGCTGATTACATGCGTCTTTCTCGGCTTGGGATACATGCTTACATGGCTTCTCATGTCCTTGGGCGTCCCGCTGACTTGAAGTGGTCGGATGCCGACTTGCGGGCGTACTTCAAGGAAATCAAGAACGCACCAGATCAGGCCACCAAGGACATCTACACGGGCTGTAAGCGAGCCGTGCATCTCAGCGGCTATGGTGGCACCCCCAAGAAGATGCACATCGCGGAGCCGGACGTGTTCAAGACCATGAAGGATGCCGAACGGTTGCAGGGCATCTACTTCGATCTCTGCCCCTATGTCAAGAAGTGGCAGTGGAGCACCCAGTTACAGGCCGAACGGGATGGATTCCTGAGGAATCCCTTTGGGTATGTCCATCGCTTCTATCACATCTTCAGCTACAAGAAGGAGGCTGGAGAGTGGAAACGAAAGCAGGGTGAAGATGCTAACAAAGCGCTCGCGTTTCTGCCACAGTCCACAGCAGCGGGGATCATCAAGGAGGCGATGCTTAGGCTCTTTTTCACCCATTTCGAGGCAGCCGGACGGTACCTTCGCTTGCAAGTACATGATAGTTTGGTACTGGAAGTTCCGCAATCCGAAGCAGATCGGATTGATCAAGTGCTAAAGACTGAGATGGAGCGTCCTGTGCCGGAGTTGAGGTTGCCTACCAGCTACGGGATAGGTGACTACTTGAGTATCAAGACTGATCTGAAATCTGGCCCTCGCTGGGGCCAAATGTCATAGGAGGAATCATGATCCAGCGCATTGAGGTGTTTCAGTGTACTAATACCAGATGTCATAAGAATGACGTGTGGGTAAAGATGAAAATCAGTCAGTTTGAGCCTGATAGACGGATCTGCTTGTACTGTCCTGAATGTGGTAGCTCAATCGCCATTGACTATAGCGTCCTGCAAGGGTATATCCTAACATCAGTAGACAAGCAGGAGGAGTGATGCCATACATCCGTCAAGAAGATCGCATCCGAGCGGCTCATCTGCCCGAGACGCCTGGGGAGTTGAATTATGCGATTACCGAGATGCTCCTAGACTATCTGAATGCAGCTCTCAACCCTGGTTACAACAGGATGAATGAGATCCTGGGCGTACTAACGTGCGTGCAGCAGGAGTTTTATAGGCGTGTCTTGGTAGAGTTGGAGGATCGGAAGCGTGCGGAGAATGGAGATGTGTACTGATGAAACTTGTCTATACGGCAGGGGCGTTTAGGGCTCCAACAGCATGGGGCATCCATGAGAACATCCGACGGGCAGAAGCATGGGCCTTAGAGATTTGGAAGCAGGGCGCAGTGGCCCTCTGTCCACATCTCAATACCGCGAACTTCCAAGGTGCTATGCCTGACCATACGTGGCTAGAAGGGGACTTGGAGATGCTTAAGCGATGCGATGCGGTATTCATGATCCCTTACTGGGAACGGTCAGAAGGGGCACGAAAGGAGAGGGAAGTCGCCATCGCGGAAAAGATTCCTGTCTTCACAGACTTTGGGCATTTGTGTGCGTGGATTCAGACCAACCAGGAGGGTTCAGATGCCAGCACTCAGTCACGATACGTTGATGGAGAGAGAGACCACGATTCGTTTCGATGAGACCGGGGAGGATGCCACGCTTTGGACGGCTTCCATTCCGGTCAAGCGGGAGTGGGAAAGTCTGGGGTATCCGATCAGACAACCGGTTACAGGCCAGCGAGGGTGGTGGGTAGAGGTGCCTGTTGACAGGATTAACTTCAAACCTCTCCGAAAACGCCCTTCTACAGCAGGACCAGCAAAAGTGGCATGAAATGTCTAAGGAATCTGGCAGGTAAACTGGCTTATCAAAATCGGATGGAAAGGGGGCCACTTGGCTACTAAGACAGGGATGCCGAACAAGGCAGCATTCAAGCTGGTATGCGAACAACTCGAACAGGGAGAAGTACTTACACTAGAACACGTAGGCATGGTATTCGGGCAGCCGTTCTGGGTCATGCTCGTCTATTGCTTCATGGACAGCGCGGATGCTGCCCGCGCCATCGCTGGCGCAATCAACCGGTTGAGGGAAGGTGGGAAGGAGGACTTGGATGAGGATGTTTCAGACCGGAGCAACTAGGGACAGTGCAGAGGAGAAGCCAATCTACAACCGCTTCAACTCTGCTCTAGTGGAGAAGCGCTTCGGAGAATACATGCTCGTCCATCAAGTCCAAGCTGATGGACAGCATAGAGATGGAGATAACTGGAAGAAGGGGATCCCAGTGGATGCGTACTGGGACTCCCTCCATCGACACTACTTGGACTTGTGTTTGATTCTGGAAGGCTATCCAGAAGAGGCCAGAGAGCCTGACATCGAGAAGGTACTCTGTGCCATGCGGTTCAATATCAATGGGATGCTGCTAGAGGTACTCAAGGAACGTACTGTACGTACGAATCCTACTCATGATGCTCATGAGCAGCATTCGCAGCCCGACTTCGACCGCATTGCAGCACAGTGGCGGGAACGGATCAAGGAGGATCGGCGGTTGGAGTTGGAGCAGGCTGCTAAATCCCATCCCGGCTTTGAGCGGTCAGCGGTGGAGTGGGTGAAGGAGGAGCAGCGGTTGGATGAGGCATTTCGAACGTTGATGACGTTTGAGCCGGAACCTGAGGAGCCTTCTTTCCCCGATGACCATTCGCCTTCGGGATCTTGATCTCCTTGACTTCCTCGATCAACTCAGTCGGGACGAATGTGTAATCACGCATCGTCCCGTCTGAGATCACCTCCCCTACCAGCGACACGCCCTTGTCATCCTGCCGAGCCAGCCAGCCATAGGTAGTCACGACCACGGGCGCGTGGGGCAACTCGTGGTCGTAGAGACAGTTCTCCTTGCCTGAGCCATGAGGGTCGCGCCAAGTGCATGCCACGAATTTCTTGCCTTCTACGCGTTGCATAGCTACATCCCCACTACGCCAGTCTTGTTCTTCTGGATGCACTGAACGGACTTGCTCCATGAGCCACACGCCATACACTGGAAGCGCTGATACACCCTAGATTGGGTAAGGTGCGTACCGCGCTTCTGAAGGCGCATGGAAGCACAAGCCGGGCACTTGCCGTCCTCAGCCACCCCTCGATGGGGATGGTTGGTGATGAGGGGCAGCAATCGGAGATACGCCTCCTCCAAGACGAGGACATCCTTCTTGCAGTGTGTCCTGATGTAGCGTAAGGCGTTCTCATCACCTGCAATGGCCTTCACCCAGATTGGTCCCCTCACTGCATCCTTGGCCGTGGGGAGGTTGAGGAAGTCCTGCACCGTATTCAGCCGATTGTTCCGCAGCTTGAGCTTCCACTTGGCGGTCTTCCAGCCATCAATGTGCGGGATGTTGGCGGGGAGGGTGGGGAGGTTGTGGTAGAGGAGGCGGGTGTTGATGAAGGGGAGGTCGAAGTAGGTGCCATACCATGTCAGGATGACATCGGCTTGGACGAGTTCATCATAGATGGCCCTGACCAAGGGTTTGTCATTGGTGGGATTCTTGGCATACTCTGGGAAATCGGCTATGGATACTACCCACGGCTTCCCCTTGCCCACTACCTTGAAGCCGGAACACAGGATCACGCCGTAATCGCCGTTGAGCGAGCTGGTTTCGAGGTCCCACGCTACGATTCGCATCGGATTCTCCTAAAGATGCCAAACCCCGCTACCCCTCAGATGAGGGACGACGCAGCGGGGTGTGGGGTGGACGGGGCCAGTATACGCGGATGGCGCGAGATTGTCAAGGGGTCATTTTTCAATCTAGAAACGTGTCTTGATGTAATCCACAATGCGCTGGCCATAACCTTTGGGAGGTTCGGCTGGGACTTGGTACCCCAGATTGCGGAGAGCATCCACACTGGCACTGTGCAACTTTTCGTGCCCCCTTAGTGTACCCCACTCATAATATTTTCGTGGATCTTGTGCCTGCTCCAAAGCCGATGCACGCAACACTCTCGTAGGCACACTTGGATCCTGTAGTTGCGTACGCATGGCATTTATTGTACCTGCTGTCCTAGCCCCAACCTCATCTGGATGGTAAAAGTAGGTAACCTTTTCCATGGGTACCTCTTTTGGCCAAGCCTGCAACATGGATTCAACCGGCGACCCTGGCATGGACAGCGGAGATGCAGATAATTCTGCCATTCTGTTGAGAGGTCGTCTATACGTGCGGAGGTGGGCTTGAGCACTGTGAGCTAGCTCATGAGCAGCAGTGTTAGCAGCGTTTTCAGGCAGTACTCCACTGGCCCTTCGCACAGTCTCAGGGCTTATCTCAATAGTACGCTGTCCTGTTTGTGGGGCGAATCCAAATGTTCCAGAGAATCTGCTGTTGGCTGGCGTTGACTTCATGATGGCAACTTCAGATAGTTGCCGTGGATAACGGGCAGCGAGTATTGCGGCACCCTTTTCATACTCAGGGCCTAAGGCTCTAAGCGCTTGAACTGCCTCATCGGTCGCTGCCTGTCTAGCTAGTTTGTTTCCTATAAACTTGGTAGGAAGCATTCCCAACGCTACAGGGGCCGATAACGGATTCATAGGACCTAGCAACTCAGATTTTGGATCACTGTACCCTGTCAAGTCCAAGGCAGTTTTTAGCCCACGCTGCCAAGCGGGATCCATAACACTAGGGGACGTTACCCAATTTGGGCGAGGATCTGAGTAAACTGGCATCTACTTCCTCGCAAACTTCTGGAACACGCCCCAGCCCATGTCGGGGAGGCGTTTGAGGATTTCACCGGCTTTGATCGCCATGGGGGAGAGTTGGCGTCGAGCGGCATTATAGAGTTGTTCACCACCTACTGGAGTATATTCAGGTAGCACCTCACCAAGGGTCTGCATGGCTGGTCTGACCTTCTGGAGTCCTGCTATGGCAGGCCCAACCACAGACATGGGAGTGGGCGCGAAGTCTGAGACATCAGGGGTGTAGGGAGATTCCTTGCCAGTGAAGGGGTTGAGAGGACGGCGCATGGTAGGCATGTCTTATCTCATGAACTGCAATGCGCGATCAATCCAGCCATTCAGGAATCTGACTTGGTTCACCGTGCGGCTCACAATCCTCCCAATCAGCCTGACTCTTGCCGCGACCAACTGATTGTTAACTTTGATGGCATCCTGCTTGGATAGGGCATCCAACGTGATAGGCCCCAGTATGCCATCTACCTTCACCTTCAGGATCTCTTGGAGCTTCTGAATGGCGATCAAGGGGCCGCTGGTTACTGACATGTCTAGCAGTTGGTTGCGTAGATGATCATCAAGAACCTGATCTAGATGCGTCCCACGCAAGTACTTCCGCTCATAAATCTCCCGCGCCTCCGCCTCCGTGACCTTCCCATCCTTCCATGCCTCGGGATTGGCCTTCTCGCTAATCCCATACTGAGTGCGCTTCCCAGCATCGACAGGATCATTGCTGGGTGGCCCTTCCCGCTTGATTACGTCACCAATCGTGTCCGATACGCTGAACGCCATGTAACCTCCTACGGTGTAGAGTGCCCATTCGTCTTCGCCTGCAACCAAGTGAGTGCCATCTGAATGTCCGATTGCTGCTTCACGATTTCATGTCGGGTCTGATTGATGTTGAGTTCGATGCCTTGCACGCCCTTTTCAATCCGCTCCAAGCAGCCTTGGATCTCATGGAGATGATTAGCAGCCAGGATCTCCTGATCCTTCTTGATCTTGCCCAGTCCCCCACCGCGCCAGACGAGGACGTAGATGATCACACCCAAGAGCGCAATGACCGCAATCGGGGTAGCCGCATTGAGGATCGTGAAGAGTTCTGCAATGAAGTTAAGCATCACTTGACCTTTGGAAAGAGACGGTTGAATTCGGATGGCTGTTGCCCCTTCAGCCACTTCAGGAACGGACCTATCGACTCTCTAAGCACAGCCGGATAGGCCCCACGTGGCACCTCAGCCGTGCGTGGAGCTTGCAGGAACCTGCCCCACTCCAGCAAAGGGTCTCCTGATGGGAGGGGCAGTGCATTCATGGCTCCCCTAACCAAGCCTTGCGTCATGGGCCGTCCAGCCCGTCTTGCCTGTCCGACTGTGAAGCCGACCGCCACGGGCGCACTGTACTGCCCCCCAAGATTGGTCAGATAACGGCGGTAGGTTCGAGCCTGTTCCGGTGTGAGATGTTCCCCAATCTGCTCTGCCCCTAGCGCACTTCCTACACCCATACCTTGTCTAACCAGTTGCGTCCGCACTGATGCAGGCGGCGCTCCCGGCAAAGCTTGAAGCAGCGATCCCAATCCCGGCGTCCGCAACCCACCCTGCTCAGCGATGTTGATAGGCGTCCGCTTGAATGGGAAGAGCATGTTCCAGAGCCAACTTTTGAGACTCGCTCCGCCATGCCCCCAGCGGGTAAAAGGTTCGCTGGTGAGCGTGATACGTCGAGCCTCATCACCACTAAATCCTGCTCGCTCCAAGAAGCGCCGCGCCGTCACGTCTCCAGCCGTCATCGCTACACCGGGAAGGGCGAGATAGCCTTCAGCTTGTCTACCCAGCTTTCCGCCTATGACCTCCGCACGGCCTACGGCTGCCCCTTCCTGCGCATGCGCGATAAGGGATGCTGCTTCATCAAAGGCTTTGGGGTACTCTTTGGCAAACGCCATCGGAGTCATTTCACGCAAGACTTGCCAACCTCTGGAATCTCCTGACAAGACATGTTCGATGGCAGACATGTAAGCCGAGCCATAAGGACCAAAGAGGGCGTTAGCAGGCAACCCAATAGGACTAGCCAAGTAGTTGAACCGCTGGATGGCAGGCATGGATTCCGCGATGCGTTTGGCAGCCTCCTTGATACCTCCAGATGTCTGAACTTGCGTCTCCAAGTTGGCGAGTGCTTCAGGCTTGGCTCCTAGCTGGGTGAGACCCTTCACAATGCCGGGAAGGGATGGGAGCGCCGCACCTGCCACACCCCCCATGACCGCCCCAGCAAGGGGATCCTCAGGAGTCATCGTGCCACCAGCGAGGGCCCCGGCTGTGCCTAACCCCAATCGTGCCAACAGTTTAGGGCTGATAGCACCCTTCTGACCTTCCTTTAGACTCTGGAATAATGCACGCCCTGGATTGATGGCAGGGGGAGTAGGAGCCACATTCGCACCCTGCGCTGCAACCTTGGCCTCCTGAGCGGCTTGGATTTCAGCCTCTACTTGTTTCATCCAGTCATCGGATGCCGCTGCAACAGGGGCCACTTCAGGAACCGCTGCTTCCACTGCACGTGCAGCAGTAGGCGCTCCTGGAGCGTACTCAGCAGGAGGCACATACGGCTTCCCTGCTAATCTCTCATCAATGTGTGACCGCTGACGAATGGCCTTCTCCAGTTCTCCCTTTCCCTCAGGCATGAGGAGTTTCTTGATTTGCGTGATTCTCGCACCAGGAGCGTACTGTTGTGCCTTCTCCGTAGCGAGATCAACTGTACTGACTCCTGGACGGAGTAGGTGAGCACTGGGATTAGGAGGAATGGCATAGTTCCCCATCTGAGTGGGGAGGTTCTCCTCAGGGAGGACATTGAGCAGCTTGGCAAGAGGAGTGGTGATGGCTGGTTCCGTGGCCGCTTGCTGTGCCGCAATCTGCGCCTGTTGGTCAGCGAGGAAGGCTTCACGCGCCATAGGAGTGGACTCAGGAACTTTCCTCCCAAACATCTCACCAATGCGATCCGCTTTAGCCGCAACCGCACCAGCCGCTTCCTCAGGATTGAATGGAGGATATTGAGGAACTTGGAGTCCCTTGCTGATGACTGCTTCCTCACCAATAGTTGTGCTGCCTCCGGGAAGGGTGAAGTAGGGTTGAGGTGCAACACCTGCCTCAGCAGGAGTCCAACCAGCAAACTTGACTTCAGCCGCTTCGGGGGCTTTAGCCGCCGTGCCAAACATCCGGCCTAGTGGTGTAGTCGGGTCCGTGCGATGAGCTAGACGTGCCGCTAGAAGCGCTCTAGACTCTTCTAGAGTAACGCGAGGAGCCTGAGGTGTAGCTAGTGTTGGATCGAGATCGTTGACAATAGGTGCCTTTGTCGTCTTCTTGGGAGGTTTCAAAGGTGTCCGCATACTGAGGGTTCCAACGCCCTCAACGTCAGGCGCACTCACGCTCTCCGAAACAGCCGGTCTACCTCTAGTCAGCCTGCCTTCTTCAATGGCGGTAGTGATCGCCGCTTGGCGGTCAGCTATAAGGTCAGCCTTCTCTTGGGCCGCAGCCGCTTTTGCTGCAGCAGTTTCCTCCTTCGCCACAATCCTCTGGACGCGAGGGGATTCTAACGCAGTGGCCTGTCTAGTGTAAGGAATCCTAGCCGCCCCCTCCACCGTAGGCGTGCCGTACTTCTCCCCAAACATCTCCGCACCACGGAGGATGGTCGGTGGAGCCGGACCCACCTTGGCTCCAAGTCGCCCCATCAATGCCGTCAATCCCCCAGCCGTGCCAGCGCCAAGTCCAGCTGACAGTGCTATCTCACTAGGGTCTGGGAGTTCCTGCTGTTCCACCACACTCCGAACGACTGGGGCGGCTCCTGAGAGCATTGCACCCTCAATAGCCGCTCTCAATGGTTTCCCAGCCAATCGCCCAATGCGAGACACCAACCCCCCACCCAGCAAGCCCACACCGGCTTCACCCGCGATCCGCGCCGGACTGAGTGGAGTCTCTTCGAGCAGTTCCCCAGCGGTCTCCCCGAGCGCACCCCCAATGGCTCCCGTGACAGGGGTGAGGCCCATGAGGGCTCCAGCACCTCTCGCCCCCATCGCCAAGTAGCGACGGAGATCACTCACCTGAGGTTGGGCTGGAGCAGCGTCGGCTGCCCTCTGGGCTTCGAGGTAGAGTGCGAGATTACTCTTTCGCCGTTGTGGAGGCATTACTGCTCCTCTTCAAACTCACTCATATCCACGTCTTCGAGGTCGCCCAGCGTGGCCAGCAACAGGCCCTGCAGTTGGGCAGCCACTGCCTGCCCTTCATCTGTGGCACCCTGCGCACTGCTCATGAGTCGAGAGAGCGCGGTTGCTAGTTGCCCAGCATAGGCAATCTTGCTCGATTTCTCGGCTTGTGCAGCGCGACTGCCTTCCACTCCGAGCCGACTCTTGGCACCAGCCACTTGCCCTTGGAACTGAGCCTCGCCATACGCTGCTTGAGGCATGGCTGCTCGACGGGCCTTGGCTTCCAACGCACCAAAGACCGCAGGATGTGCAGCGGTCAATCCGGCCATGATCTCTTCCTGCTGCTTCCGGGCTTGGAGACGATTGTAGTCCTCAGGTTCCAAGCGTTCCTTCAACTCATCCTGCCAATACTGAGTCACGCCGGGAGCTGTGGTGCCCGGTTCAGCATTGGCGAGGCGCATCAACTCTTCAAGATTTCCCATACTCCCACCCACATCGGCTATGGTAGTGGGTACACCGTATCCTCCACTTGGCCCTGCACTGGCACGTTGAGTCCCAGATGTTATGCCCCCACCAGGGATATAAGGTTTATCTTGGTACTCAGTCGATTCCAAACCTTGTAGGGCACCCATAGAACCCATCTCAGCTCGCTTGTTCGCTGCGGCTTTCTGGGATTCAGGAGTGGATAGAGTCATCCCTGTTCCGCCTGCCATAACTGTCGGATTGTAGGCGGAAGGTACTCCGCTACCCTTCTCAGGAGGGAGAAGCTCACTGACCTCTCCCATCGCAGGATACGATGTCGCGCTTGGCCAATCAGCGGTAGGTGGCTCAGTCAAGGATGGCTTTGGGGGGGCCGTAGTAGCCCACTGACCCGCTTTCTGCAACGCATCGAGCGCAGCATCCATGGTGCGCGTCGGCAAGCTGAAAACTCGGCCAATAGGAGACTCTGGAGGGAACATAGGGGCAGGCGGAACCGTAGCCACTTCAGGCTCTATGCCTGCTTGTGTGGCTAATTGCCACTCACGAGCGGTTCGAGGAGGTCTCTGTGGATCTGCCATAATAGTTACCTTCCGGCTCGCTTCAAGCCTGCCAGAGCTAGTTCATACATGCTCATGCGTGGAGAAACCCCCGGCATAAGCCCTGCCGTGGTGAGCGTGTCCGCTCCCGGCTGGAAAGAGTCCTGCTGAGGATTGAGCTTAACCTTACCCGATGGCGCTGCCCCACTCTGCCGTTGTGTGGCATCAATGTAGCGTGCCCAGAGGGGCTGGCTGGCACTCAAGTCTCGTCCAAAGGGGCCTTGCGTGGTATCTTCAGGCCCGAAGTATCCCGGCACATACTGCTTCGGGGCTTGGGTCTGGGGCACATCAAGACTGGGATCGGACCAGATGGTGGGCGGATTGTCTCCTGCCACAGCCCCACCGACACCCGTGATCGGCATGTAGGGTTTATTGAGTCGGATCGCCATTACTTCTTCTCCTTCAAGAGCGTCTCAATCGCGGCGAGGCGGTCGAGCAGTCCCGATCCCTTAGCCTTGGGCTGCCGAATGGTCTTGAGGGCATCAGCGGCTTCCTGCCAGTTACACGGGGCTGGAGATGTGCCATAGGTCCAAGGTTTGATCGGTTTCATCTAGTAGATCCTTCTCAACTGGGCGAGGATGTTGTCATACTGGGGGGGAATGCGCTGTCCAATGCCCAAGCCGAGTTCATCAGCCATGGGGATGGACGTAATGGGTGTGGACTCTACAGCGGCTTGTAGGCCCGCCAACGCCGCCGAGTCAACGGGTGCATTGGTCCCAGCCGCTGCTGGCAGACCCCCTCCCCCCGCTATGGGTTCAGCGACAGGTGCCGGGGTGGGTTCAGGCGCTGGCGCTGGAGTAGGAGTGGTTGGAGCCGTCGGTGCAGCTGGAAGAGGCGCAGCCGCCTTGCGCGTCTGGTACTCATCGTACATCGCCTTGTTCTTCCAGACCGTGCCATCAGGCGCATGATAGTTCGAGGCCCCGCCGCCATCTGCCGCATGCTGCAACCCCGCGACTGGCTGTGATGCGCCTGCCTGTGTAGATGAAGCCGGTTGTTCCGGCGTGGCTTGCGGCCTGCCTTGCCGAGGAAACTGGCTGGACGGCGTTTGCCGCCGAGGGAGAACAAGTCCACCCATCTTAGTACCTACCCGTCATCAAACCCTTTTTGGCCTGTTCGGCCAAGTAATCTTGCTGCTGAACTTGATCCTGCATCGAGGTGCGCTTCTGGGCTTCCTGCATGGCCGCAGGATTGGCCCCACCAAGCGTCTCATTCACCCGTGTTTCTGGAGTAGGAGCCGCTGCCTGCAGTCCAGTCAAGGCTGGGGCAGGAGGATTGCTGGCACCCGGAGGTGTAATGCCCCATGCCGCAGACATGTCGAAGGAGGGAGGCGGCGCAGTAGGAGACATGACGGCAGATTTCTGCACATCATATGGTCTCGCTAACGCAGGCTCTTCTTGAGTAGTAGCACCACCAGCCACGTTGATGTATGGTCTCGATTGAGCGATCTGAGGAACCGCAGGAAGCGCAGCGGGTGGCACTCGCGTCCCAGCATCAATCGGTAGCGGTGTCGGTCCCGGACTGCCCATCCGTGGCCCCATCTGAGGGGGAAGGGCTGGCAAGGGCTTGGGCTTCGCGACAGGTGGGCGGGTCGTGACGACACCGGGACTAGGCGTGGTTGGAGATCCTCCCCCCGCCCACTGCCAGTCATTCTGCTCCTTGCCCGATTCCCCTTGCTTCTTTGTCCACGCCATCTTAGTACCTCGCTGAGAACAAGCCTAGTAGGGATGGGGCGAGACTGATATTCTGTCCCCGTTGCGTGATGCCCCCCTGATACTTCGTCTTGGCGATGTCGAGTTGGCTTGCCACATCCTGAATGGCCTGTTCCCGTGCCACATCGCTCAACTCACCGGCTCCCGCACCCATCAAGCCACGCGTGTTGGCAGCTTCAATGCCTGAGCCTTCAATCCCTCTCCCGACCATCTGGTTCTGGAGGGCATCGAGTGCCCCTCGATACGTGTTGGCCGTGCGATCCTTGGCCCGGAGCCAAGCGGCATTTGACGCCGCAGAGGTGTCAGGGAATTCGACGCCCCCTCCACCAGTGGTCGTTGTGTCACTGCTACTCCCCATCCCAATGGCATCCATGATCTTGGGCAGTTGCCCTAAACGCCGAGACTCAGCTTGGGCTTGTAGAGCGGCTTCCGCATTTTCCTGCTGCTCAGCCAACTGTTGGGCCTGCGTCCGCCCAGCCATCTCGATCTCGCCCTGCTGAGTCCGAGCACCAGTATCAATCTCCCCCTGCTGGGTGCGAGCCGCTGTGCCAAACCCCGCAGCCTGTGCTGCCGCTGTCGCATCCAGAGCAGCCTGCTGCTCAGCTAAGGCTCGCTGGGCATCTGTCTGCACACCCGTGGATGCCTTCAATCCCGTCAAGGCTGGAGACTCCTGCCCCGGAGAGATGGGCGCATACTGGGCAGGCCCTCCGGCATAGTTCCCTGCCGTCGCAGGGCTGGTCGTTTGAGTGACCTGTGCCTGCTCCTTGGCCTTCGCCGCTGCTTGGGCTGCTGCATAGGATTCTACATCCCTGTAGTACTTGCCCCCCACCGACCCACCAGTAAACATGCCCATAATCTTTTCCTTTACTCAAAGGTCCAAGTGCCATCCAAGCTAGGTTCCGCGAAGGTCAACGCGTCGAGGGTGATGGTTAGAACCATATAGATACCCCTCCTAACGAGCACGAGCCGACGAGATGATCCCGGTCTCATCCAAGATGGTCACTATCGTCCGATCCCACATCGGAAACTTCGCGCACGCTCGAAGTTCATCGATCTCACCCTGAAGTGTCTTGATCGCGTTCACGACTGCCGCCAGCACTGGACGATCATTGAAGGTGTACCAGCCCCTTAAGTCTTTCCCCACCGCTTGGGGAATGTACCGCATCACATTCTGGGCTGAGAACCCTGCGTACGTGTTGATCGTATCCAATCCCGACTCCTTCGTGTGTTTGTAGAGAATAGGCACCACACATAGAAGTTCGGCCAACCCTGCACCGAACGGCCCTTGAATGTCCTTCAGCCGTTCGTCAGACACGGCAGTAATCAGGCCAGCCGCGTCGGTTGTGAGGGTACCTGCCCCGTACTGGGTGAACTTGATCAACGAGGTCGCGCCCACAAGCCGGAGTTGCTCTGTAAGGGCATCTCCCGTGTTGTTGTAGTAGATGAGATCGGATTTGAGCGTGCCCACGGCTGTCGCTTGAGCACGATAGAGACCGAGACCGTTCGCGTTCGCGGGGGCACCCGTCCCCACCAAGAAGTAGAACGTGGCACCAGCCCCACTCGTGGCGTCCGTGTTCCGCATGATGAGGTCGGTCACGGCTCCGCCCACGCTGGTCTGAGACAAGTCCAGCAGGGCTTGCGGAGCCACGATGTTCATCCCCACAAACCCTGCGCTATCAATCGTCACCCGCACCGCGCCGTTGGTCGCCAGTTGTGTCGGGTACGCGCCTGAATGTCCAAACACGGCAGCGTATGCCGATGATCCGGTGAAGTACCCCGCTCCGACACTTCGCTCCGCTCCAACGTAGACGTTCCCTCCGGTGTTGTTGTAGAGCGTTCCAACCTTGTTCGTCCCTGTGGAACTCACGAGATAGAGTTGGGCGGTGGCCGCTTCGAGGTGCAGCAAGATCAGGGGATTTACCGTGCCAATCCCTACCAAGCCGCCCTTGAAGTAGATCCCCGCCGTGCTGGACGGTCCTACCCATGATTCAGCGGCAGTGGTATGTGCAGCAACCGCAGTAGTAGTCAGCCCTGTAATAGTTGGGGTCACTGACCATGCTACGTCTGTCCCATTACTGGTTAGTACCGAATTGGCGGCCCCAACCACCAGTTCCGCCCACTTGGGCGTCGAGTTCCCATAGATGAGTGAGCCACGGGAAACGTCATCAGCTACTGAATCACTGTGGACCGATCCGTCCAGCAGGGCGTGAGCAGTAGCAGGCCATGTCGCAGGATTTGCGTGTTGATGATCTCGCCGCGCTGCTACAACAGCCGTTCCTACACCAGCCGCATCACTAGGCGCATTGGTGGTTGGAACGGTGGCATCGAAGAGGGCCTTCCAAGATGGACGGGTCTCACCATTCGCCACAGCCAGATGATTGATCAGTCCAGCCGCAGGAACGGAAATGGCCAAGCGACTCCATTTAGGAGTCACATTCCCAATGAGGACATCGCCATCAAGCACTGAATCTACTAAAGTGTCCCCATGCGTGGCGCTCAGGACATCATGGGCCACCCATGCTCCCAATGCAGCCCATGCAGGCAGCGCAGCAGCCCCAGCACTGGTCAGCACCTCTCCTACGTTACCAACCCCCACCACATTCTGGAACGCTCCAGTCGCGGTCGTGCCTGCACAGATGACACTATAGGCAGTGAATGTGCTCGCTCCAGTCCCCCCATCAGCCACAGGGACATCCGTGCCACTGGCCCGATAGACATAGGCCCCACCAATGGTCACAGCAGTGGGAATGTCTGTCAGCCAGAGGACATCAGTAGCATTTGAGCCTAGCAGTGAGTTGGCAGCAAAGGCAAGTCGTGCCCATTTGGGAGTCGCATTGCCATACAAGACATCGCCACGAATCACGGTGTCTGCAAGCGTGTCAGTATGGGTATCTGAAAGCACCACATGAGCTACAGCAGGCACGGCTTGGAAACTGGCGGCAAGTGTGGCCCCATTGCTAGTCAGAACATGACCAGCAGTGCTCGGAGCAATCACCCCAAGGACATTGGCAGCGGTTGCAGTGGGAATATCTCCTTTGGCAAAGGTGTCAGGAATGGTGAATGTAGAGTAGGCTGGTACTGTACTGGTACCTGCTGATCTCAGCAGCTTCCCTGCTGCTACTGCAGTAATGGATCCACCAGTATTGGTGGTGGTCGCTACAAAGAGGTCGCCAGTGGTCATCACGTTGGGGAGAACTAAGGTAGACCATTCAGGAGCAGTGGCTGCACCCGCCCCTCTTAGATAGCGCCCAGCCAACCCTGCAGAAAGGCGGGACCAGGCGTTGAGGGCTGATCCATACAAGAGATCGCCTACAGCTACCGCAGTCTGTTCTGTGCCTCCCTGAGTCGCATCCAAGGCTCCCGTGCAGTCTGTCGCCAGATCCACGAGGCTCCACGCAGGAATCGCTCCCACTCCCCCTGAATGGAGCGTTCGATACACGGCCACATCTACCACACTCCCAATGGTATTGGTATCGGTCGCAATGAGGATGTCACCCTTGACGGCTGCATTAGGCAGGGTGAGGGTGGACCAGAGGGGAGCAGTGGCTAATCCCCCGCTTCTCAGGTACTTCCCAGCCGTGACATCAGCGAGTTTGGAGAGGGTAGTAGCGCCACTAGCATAGATCAAGTCCCCCACCGTGTAGCTCGTGATGTAGGTTCCACCGTTGGCCACGGTCAGGGGGAAGATCCCACTCGTCATGTCAAAGGTGACGACCAGCGCCCCAGAGGCCAGATCCGCGAACAACCGTTGAAAGTTGTCGTTGATGGCCTCGATCATCTCTTGGGTGATCGGCCACGTGATCTTATCTAGCGCTCGACATGTCACCGGCGTCCCACCTCAAAGAAGGGTAGTTCAATGCCGTAGATTTCGCACCCGACCCCAGTAGCTTGGCTGAGATTGAGTTGCACAAATCGGCCCTGCCCCAGACGGCGGAGGCGCTCCCGGCCCAGTGTGAGGGTGTGCGAGATGGCCGTTCCCGCTGATGCCGCCAGAGAGCCCACCTTGGGCGTGATGGTCAAGGTACCAGAGCCCTGAATCTTGGAGATGATGGTCGGTTCAAGCCACACCTTCTCAATGTCTGGAGTATTGGCAGACCAGAATGGCGTATCCACCAGCATCGCCACGGCGGTCGATGCCCCATCCACGTAGGACCCGGCATTGTCCTTCCAGAGGAAGCCATTGCTGCTCCCAATGACAGGAAGCAGGACATCATTGCTGTCATTGAGTTGACTGCCACAGGTGGGCGTAAACTCACTCGTCAAGTGTGGCCCCCACCACGTATCGTCATCGATGTTCCACTCGATCCAGCGGTTGATCGTGGTTCCACCCGTAGCGGCTAGGAACAGTTGATACGTGTTCCCCACCGGATCGTAGCGGCTGAAGGCATTGACAAACTGCCCACGATTGAAGTAGGTGTCCGTCGAGAACCACGACTTGACCTTGGCATCGGAGACACAGGCCAACCCCCCGGAGCCATAGGTATAGATACCGGGAGGGTTGCCGAGGAAGATCAGTTGATCGCGGATCACTTGCACAGACTCATGGGAGAGGATGCCGTAACCCTCGGCCACGCCAGAGCGTGTAAAGTTGGCTTCCTCCGTCCCGGTGATCTTGTGCAGGGAATCCAACCGCGAGACCACTAACTCATCCCGGCGGGGGACAATGGCCGTGATCCCGACCTGATCCTTCCCCTTGGGGGGAATGGGAATGGAGTTGTCCGCAGGCCACGCGTAGAACTTGCCATTGGATGACCAGCGGAGGTCATCGAGTTCCACGCTCGTCCGCCCCCAGAGGCGGTTCTTCCACGGTTGAATGATTTCCAAGTAGTTGGGAGCCACACCCAAGTCTGTCGGAGCCGCGACGAGGCTCAGGGAATCATCCGCTAATCCATCCGTGACGCTATCGGAGGAATTGTCATCAATGTCAATCCAAGGGTAGAAGGTGGATCCCCCCGCCGTCGTGCGATAGAGCCCTCGGGCGTTAACACAGCTATCCGCGCTCAGGGGCACGCCATTGGCGACCAAGAGTTGGGCTGCTAGGGCTGCACTGGCTGCCGAGGTCGGGCCAAAGTCAGACTCGTAGAGCGTGGCCTTGGTAATCGGATCCTTGACCTTGAACGTGCAGGTGACGAGATACACCCCTGTCAAGCTGCCACTTCCTGTCGCCGTCAGGACAGGGGCTGCCGCAGGCGGGCGAATCGTCAATGGGTAGACATTGCGATTGGTGTCAATCCACAATGGGCGAGACGGGGAATTGACGACAAACGTGTTCTTGCCCAGCACGCACATGCGCGGAAACTCGGCACTGTTGATGGTCACACCAGTCGGGAGTGCTAGCGTAGCCGCCGTGCCATCCGTCTGCACGGCGAGGAGCGTTGCTCCGGCCTGGACCACCCAATAGCTAGAGATTTTGGTCCTCCCTTCCTAGTTTACCCCCATTGCATTGTTTCAGTTGAGACACCAAGACTGCTATTTTGCTAAACCGATCCGTACTGTCTTCCCGCTTAAACCTGCTCCAGCCTCCACGGAGTACCTTCCTAGCATGTACTTGTTCCCTAATCGCTAGCGCAAGATCGATCTGCGGACGCTTTACTACAGCATAAGGACGGATAGCTCTGTAAAAATCTTCCGCTTTCTGACAAGTAACAGACCACACATGCAATGGCTTATTGCGGCCTGGGCGAACGAAGTGGCGTTCCAACAGGCTTCCACCAAATGCTGCTTGGAGGATGTCCAACGACTCTTTGTTTGTATTCCCTACAATAGCTTTCACTTGGTTGGACCTAGATCGGCTATAACTTGTTGGCGGAGCCTGTACACACCCTTCACCATCGAAGAATCCAGCAGCCCAAGCTAGAAACGTAGGTGACAAATCGCTTTGCATAATATCACGTGATCACATAACCGATAAAGCCTCGAAGGTTGGTAAAGGTATCGACCTCCGTGAAGGTCGTGCCATCCGTTGAACGCAGGATAATGCCATCGCTGTCTGGATCGGTGGCTCCGGCTCCATCCGTCTCGGCAATGACCAAGTAGACTGCTGAACTGTCAGGCGCAAGGATTCCCTGTCCCAGTAAGTGCTGTGTGCGACTAGCTCCCAGTGTAGCCAATGTATAGACAGTGCTCCACGCCGAACCAGTGAATTTCCTCACTGTGATTCGGCTGGCCGTAGCCGCTGAGTCATCATAGCGCAGGGCAAAGAGGTTGGCCCCAAACACCGTCAAGCCTGAGTAGTGCGAGTAGCCCGCACCCGTGTTCCCCCCGTTGTCACTGACGGTATAGGCTCCTGCCGAGGATCGCACGTAACAGCGGACAGGACTCCCAATCGTGTCCACCCGGCATCCCACATAGAGCAAGCCCTTATAGCTCGCCATGCTGGAGACCACTTGATTGGCCGTCAAGGTCTCATCATCGGTCCATGAGGTATCCACCCCCGGACGGATGTAGTAGACATGGCCAGATTGCGATCCGGCATTGAGATAGGATGTCCCTGCCCAGAGCGAACCGGCATGAGAGGTCAGTGCCCAGACCACGCCTCCACTAAACTCCGTGGCCGCCACCGCTGCCGTGTAGCCAATCTGCTTGATGGCTCCCGTGACCGGATCGAACTCAAAGACCCGGCTATTGAGCAGGGGAGCCGCTCCCCCATCGAGCGTGGAGAAGTAGAGCTTGTTATCGTGCAAGCACATGGCGATGATGGCTTGCGCCGTCGTGGTGGCTCCCACGGCAATGTTCTTAGGGGCATAGCCTACAACGGAATCAGTCGTCCCATCCCAGCAATGGATAGTGGGATCTGAGTAGCTCGCCGTGGGGTAGACAACGTAATCACTGCCCGCATAGTAGAGCTTGTTCTTGAAGCTCACCATCGCAGCGTTGCTGATCACGCCCGTGGTCTGGTTGCTGGATGCGAACTGCGACTTGACAGGAGCCGTCGTGTTGCTGGCCCATGTCGTACCATTGGTCGATGTGCGCCACAGGGTGGACTTACCCGTGTCAATGCCAGCATAGAGCGTGACGGTCGGCGTATAGGCAAAGGGGAGATTGATCGCGCCCTTGACTGTCCCTCCACTCGCAAAGGCGGTCGAGTTCAGCTTGGCTAGTCCATCGCGCTTCCGCAGCGTTCCGGCCTCACCCAGATCGTCTGCGACGGCATTCTGGGCCTTGGTCAGTTCCTGAGGACTCAGATGGACGGCGCTCTTGACGACGTTGACACCCTTCGTGCCCAAGCCGTAGAGATCGATTTTCCCGCCCATATCAATGGACCTTGGTGCCAAACTCCATGAGCAGATCCGTCAGGGCCTTCCCCACCTGCTCGCGATTGAAGTCCCGATCCTCCGCGTTTTCCATGCTGTACATGACCATGAGGGTATGGCGTAGCAGCGTAAAGAGGGCTGATAGAACCTCCGCAGGCGTCGTCACATCCGGGATGGCCGCATGCTCCAATGCGGAGTGCATGGCCTTGACCAGAGACGTGATCATGAATGGATCGGCGGACATCCGCACATCGTCAAGGGGCTGCTGATTGACTTGCATCACCAATACCTCTGAAAGAAGGCATCGACCACAGCGGGTTCCTGATACTGCCTCAGTCCCAGCGATTGCAGGAGATGGGTCTTCTCCGTAGCGTAGATCGATAACCACGATGGATCGGGCGCACGATCCTCCCGCTCCTTGGCCCGCGCAAACGCGACCGTCCACGCGACCAGCGCATTGTCCGCTTCGCCAGGGATAGGCACAGTGCTGGTACTCTCCAGATCACCCAAAGACGGCACGTAGTAGAACGTGACATTCACATTACTGGTCGTTGCCGGAGCGGTGTAGATGATGGGAGCCGAGACGGGAGCGCCTTGTGATGCTACGGCGTAGTAGATGACTTCGTTGGACGGATCAATGGCATCCCGCGAGCGGGCCATCTGGAACGTCTCATGGTTGAATTCCAGCGGGGTGAAGATGAGTCCCACGTTGGCACTGGTGGAGGATGTGTCACGCGCCTCTAGGAGATAGACCTTGTGGACATCCGCAGGCACCCCAGACAACTGGTAGGCTCCCGCCACGAGGAAGACATCCGTATCGTTGACCTTCAGGTAGTGTTCTCCCTTCAAGTCCGCGATATCCCGCCAGAGATCCCGGATGCCTGCCGTGATGATCCCGACCAGCTCGGCAGAGGTCCAGAAACTGGCAGTCGTCTCCCCTAAGCGGAGGCGAGAAAGGGTTTCAATCGTTGAAACTAGCGTTGACATGTATCCACCACTATTCTGTGGTATAGATCAGGGTATAAGTACAGTTCTCCACCACCGCAATCCACGCCAACGTGCCCTTGTTCTCGACCATGGCGTTCAAGGCCGTTTCCAAGTCAGCAGGAGAATTGATGAGCGGGATCACATGATATTTCATGATTGACTCCTAACCCAGGTACTCGCCCCCAATGGAAAAGTCCATGGTGGCCGTCGCGACCGTGGCAATGACTCGCCACATCGCAGCCAGCGGTGCCGCTACATCCACGTTAGCCGTTTCCGTAATGCTAGGATAGATGGTCAGAGTTGTCGTGCCAGTGGCTGCAATGGCTGCAGTCGTGGCATTCGGAATATCTACCCAGTTGAGCGATGCAGGATCTTGGGCTTGCACTTTGACAGTCAAGGTGCCATTGGTGTGCCTATCCGTGACATCAATGAAGAGCCGAACACCGCTGGCAGCAGAGTTCGCATAGGCGACACCCGTAAACACCCCGCTATCCGTTGTGTTCAAACGCGAGGCTGCCGGAAAGATGATCCCGGCCCGTTGAGCGCCTGTCGTCGCCGTAAGAGGCCCCGCTTGAGGAACAGGCCAGGCTTGTGCCATGAGTCAGTCCTTTTGAAAGTAGTCAGAACAGAGAGGTCCCCTCTAGGAGAGGACCCCTACTTAGATGCCCGGTTAGCCTTCGAGGAAGTCGAACTGGAACTCGAACTGATAACCAGCCGACTGCGAAGCCGCCCACTGGTAGATGGCGAACTGCTCGCCAGGGTTGATCACAATCGCCGGGTAGTTGATGCCAACACTCGACACGCCCGTTGAGAGGGTCGTCAGGTTCGTGATGGGACCAGATGCCGGAGCGCCCCACGAGAAGAGATAGGTGTCCTCAACCACACCGATGACGTTCCGATAGCGGGCGTGGCCAACATAGCGCATAGCTGTCGTGGCCGCCGTCAGGGTCGCTGCGCCGAAATGAATCGTCGCACCCGATGTCCCAACTGACAGATTCGTGGCCACGGCGGTAATTTCCGATCCACCTGAAGCATACCGCGTCGGGCCTTTGTCCAGTTCCTGGGTAAAGGCGACCGTCACCGCTGCCGTGCCTGCATTCTCCAGCTTGAGCCGCAGACCAATAGGTGCAATCACTTTCGATCCCCCATTATAGAGATGGAGGAGGGCCTTCGTCTTGTCCAGGGTCGTGGCTGCCGCATGGCCCACAATCGCGGTGCCTGGAGTCGTGTTGATACAGGTATAGACATTGCCCGCGACGGCAAGGCCATATTCCCGACCACCCACATTGATAATTGCCATTGTTTGGGGTACCTTTCAGAAAGGAGTGGGACAGCCCCAGCCGTCCCACCCATGTTAGAGTCTCTAGCCGACTTCGATGAATTTGTCAAGGGCCAAGAGGACGCTGGGTTCAATGGAGAACCCATCCCCCGGCAGCTTGATGATATCACTGTCTAGCTCAACTTCCTGTCCCATGAGTTCATTGAGGTCTGCGAGGAATGGTCCCATGTTCTTGGAGCCAGGTTGAATCTGGATGTTCTCACCCTTCTCGTCTGGTTCGCCATACTGTTTGACCAGTCCCTGTCGAACCTCCTCAATGATGGTCAGTTGGTCGTTGAGCTTCCGTGCCAATCGTGCCAACCAGTAGCTCACCTTGACGGGCAGGCGTTCCTTCATGAGCGTCTGGAGCGCCTCACGAGCGTTGAAGATGTCTCCGTTCGTCACTTTCATGCGAGTCTCCGATACGAGAGGGAGGGGCGGAACCCCTCCCCACAGTTACGCTAAATTAGGTTCGGAACACGTCACCCGAATCACCCGTGGCATCCGATGCCGGTTCGCCGTAGTTTCCAGCCATTCGTACCGTGGTCGGAACAATACACGCATCCCCAGCCGCACCAAAGGTCTTGGCATTCGTGCCCTGACTGATACACGCAAAGACGTTGTTGGAGATCACCCCAGCCGTCCCTGCACCCAGTGAGATATACCGGGCCGCAGTGGGGGAGGTCGCATAGGCAGGCACATCAACGGTCCCAAACACGTTTCCGTCGATCACCAGTCCAAGAACCCCATCAGCCGCCACATAGATATCCGCATCTACGGTCGTGTTGACCGCCGAGTAGAACCGATTGCCCAGGATCTTCAGATCGCGGGGAACACTGATACTCGTCGAGAGCATCCCAATCCCACAGCGGCAATCGAAGAAGTCATTGTTGGCAATCGTGACATACCAACAAGATCCCGCAGACCAGTAGATCGCCCCACCGGTGTTGGCTGCCGCAGTACTCTTGCAGTTCTTGAAGTGACAACCGGAGATAATGGCTCCCCCAGCATCCTTCGCGGACCCATCAGCCAGCAACTTGATCCCACCACCAGTCGCCCCAGCCCCGTTGATCGTAAAGTTATCAATCAACACGCCCGGCGCTTCAATGGTAATGAGTGGGTTGGTGGTTGTGGTGCCCTTACGAATGCAGGGCTGACCCATCTGCGACGTGCCATTCCCCACACCCACAAGCCGAAGACCGTCCAACCCGGCGGTAATCGTAATGTCGCCCAAGTAGCCGGGAGGATCATCCGCCGTGCCCGCCGCAACCCCAGCCGTATCAATGTCTCTGGCACGAACTAGGATGGTATCCCCATGAGCCGCTGCCGCTACCGCGAGCTGAATGGTTGAGTAGGGCAGACGGGTATCCGTCGCGCTGCCGTGGTCATAATCCACGAGCAGGGTATTCCCAAACGCAGGAGCATTCGAAATGGCGGACACATTTCCGCCAAGGTTCATATAGACCTTGCCCCCGTAAATGCCAATCCCACCAGCGGTCGGCAGATTCAACAGGTCTGCCAGTGCCGCTACTTTCTGGATATATCGTGTTGCCATTGTTCGGGATTCCTTTCAAAAGAGAGGAGCGGAGTCCCGGCCCCGCCCCTCTTGAGGTTAACTAACCGTGATGCCGTACTGCCCAACCATGTACCATTTCCCCTGATAGGCTCGAAGGGTCACATTGGCAGCCACGACAGCGAGGAACGTCAAGGTCGTGTAGCCTGCCCCAGACCCACCCAGTCCATTGGTAATGGTAATGGTGTTCGCCTGCGCCTCACCGTTCTTGACCCAGATCACCCGACCGTCATCGGTGTTGGATGTCGGATCGGCAAGGGTCGCCGCATCTGCGGCACCAGATCGCGCCAAGACATGCACATCGCCACGAGAGATGACAATGGCATCTGTCGCCCCTGTGTAGGTCTGGACAGGTGGAAGCGGCAGTTTCCGAGGTCGAACGTAACTATTGGTTGTGCTCATACATCACCACCCTTACGTGGCGTGGATGACAAAGCCGCTGCAGCAGTCGATCAACAGGGAGTTCGTTGCACCAGTCGCGGCGGTGTTCTGCGAGATGGTGAGACCCGCACTCAGGCTATGACCATTCGGGAACAGCCAGAGGTTTTCCTCCAGAGCCGTGCTGATCTTGTAGCCGAAGTCCTGCGTGCCATCCGTCGTGCCCGTGGTCGCATGGTTGGTCATCTTGAAGTAGTTGGCTGTCGAGCCAGTCCCCTTCTTGATGTAGACAGCATAGAGCGTGGTCGCCGCTGCCGCCATGACCTGATTGTCCGAGTTCGTCCCGTCCGACGCGTTGGCGTACGGATCGATGTTAATGTAGGTCAGATCGGGATTGCCCTTGTTCGCCGCCAGATGCAGAAACAAGGCCTTGAGCGCATAGTAGACCCCAGGATTCCGTGTGGCCATCCGGGTCTTCTGTCGGACGAGATTCGCGTTTTCATTCGCCATGATACATGTCTCGATAGATAGGGATCCTAGTACGCCCCTACTATCAGTCCTGTCCTGCTTGTTGAGGAATCAGGAGGTTGTCGAAGTGTACGCCGGTCAACCATCGGCGGTGGCCCTGGTTTGGGCCGGATCCAAGCAGATTGCTTGGTCGAGTCGATGAATCGTCGCGCTCCCGTCTTGGACTGGTAGAGTTTCCACCCGTCCTTGGAGCGCTCCGTGAGTTGATCATCAATCGCGGCCTGCACCTGGGCATCCTGACGGATGTCCTGATCTTCAATGGCCTTGATGACTTTTTCAGCCCCTCCGAGCCGCCACGGAGCGCGATTCCCCAACTCATGGAACATCCAATCGCTCCACTGCGCCGTGGCCAAGATGGTCGTAACGGGCACCAGACTGTACCCCGCCAGCATGCGCGTATCCGATTCCTTGAACAAGGCATCGTTGACGATATGCATCGGGAGATTCATCCTGCGCCGCTGGGCCAGCCGATAGTAGCAGCCCTGTCGAGATGGCACGACCACCAAGGAGTGGTCAAAATCCCACAACATCCGCAGCCACCACGCCGGAGGTCCCGCGAGATGGAAGGGATTTTCGTCTGGGATATAATTGATCATGATTACGCCTTGACAAACGATCCATCAAGCGGGAGGGATGCATGCTTTTCCTCCGCATACAACCCCGCCCGTCCGGGGACGACCTCTGTGGGGCGCTGATTTGGCAGGCTCCGCCGGTTCCAGCGTTCGATGCTGTCCGACTGCTCGATGGGCGAGCAATCGTCTCCCCACTCCTCCACGCCAATCAAGGAGACGACACTGAGTGTGCGTGGATCTTCACTCCCCATCAGCACATTCTGGCGCTTGGCGGCTTCTGCCACCGTCGCAATCAAGGCGATAGGCTTGCCCACGGGAATCGTGGTGCGCTTGCCATCCCAACACACTTCGAGGTCTTTCTGCGTCCGATTCCGAACGGTGACTAGCTCCATACCATTCCTTTGATGAAGTGGAGGATCAGCCTAGGACTGACCCTCCACAAGACTATCACGCTACTGGGTTTACGACCCCGCCGCTCTCTGGACCACGAGCGCCTGCCCGGTGATCCCGTCAAGTCTCGCACAGTAGGCCGGGTATTCGAGGAAGTACTGCTTCCTCACGCGATACCATGCCTCGAACGAGTCTCGGGCGGTCGTACTGGTTCCGATTCGCGTCAGGATCGAGCCATCCTCATCCGCCCACTTGCCCGGCTCGGAGACGTACTCCTTGAACCCGGCATTGGTCAGATCGAGGAACATCATGACATCCAGCGGGAAGTCACGAATGGCTCGAACAGGCACATCCCCGAATGGGACATCCCCCTGCTTGAACGCCGCCGTGCCCGCATCGGGCCGCAACAGCGATGCGCCCATATACCGACGGTCAGCGTCCGTCAGCTGAACGACCAGCCGACGGGTGCTGTGATGGGCGAGGATCATGTTGATCTTCCCACCCAGCTTCTGATCCACCACGTCCGAGACGCGCTGGATGAGGTCCGTCGAGAGGGCACCCGTGGAGGCGGTCACGTACGAACTATAAGCCGGGACAGCGGTTCTGTCCACGCCAAAGTAGTTCGTCCGATAGGTCCCGTCATCCACAAGGGCCATCAGGCCCCACCACGCGTGTTCGTACGAGGTATCGAGAATATCCGTCACGCTGGAGTTCGCCGCCTGCACGATGTAGTCACTATTCGCCCACAGGGTCAGAGTGGACGAATCGAGGGTCATCGTGTTGCCTGCCGCTGCCACCGACATGATCTTGCGGATCGACGTGCGAAGGTTGCCCGTCGCCGGATCGACTGCCGCAATATACATGCCAGGGGAGAGGAAGCGGTTGCCGAAGTTGTCGTTGGTGATCCCGCCCGGCGCATCCACGTCTACCGTGGTGCCCGAGGGAGACTCATCCACAAGACAGAGGACGCCACGCCCATCGGAGCTGAGTGCGTACTCATCCCGGCGAGCGATGTCATCAATGAGGTACTGCATCTCGCTCTTGCGAGCTGAGACGAACGCACCCTCACTGGAAGTCGAATCGACCATGACTTCCCAGGTCAGCCGAAGACGCGCCATCAGCTTGCGCTGATCGACGAAGAGCTTGGAATAGGTCTGATTGCCTGCATCGGCAAAGGCGCTATCCTCACCCACGAACATGGGAGATACGTTCCTCCCGGTATGTGAGACCTTCTGGATCTCGCGGCCCTTGAAGGGGGATGATTCCGTCTTGATCACATCCCGCAAGGGGTTCTTGTTATTGACTCCATCCGCGATGCCGTCTTCCATCACATCTTTGAAGATGGCATCTAGAGCCTGTTTGTCTGCACCAGCCATACTGCGTTACCTACGAAACCGCCAAGCCATCCCTTACCGCTTGGCAGTGGATTGATACTGTGCCCAGCCTAGTTCGGCTCGGTCATCAAGGTTTGCCGGTTTGGGCGGAGCCGACATGCTCGGCAACCCACTGGATGTATCCCGTGGGAGGGCCTGCTGTGTTCGCGCATCCACCGTCGCTGACGCGGCTCGACGAGCCGGGTCGATAAAGCCGGACGTGAGACGCTGCCAGAATTCATCCACAATGGTCGGATCATTGGCATACCGTGCCGTCCGCTCTGGCGAAGCCGAGACGTAACCCACAAAGGCCTGATGAAGCGTCTCCTTGCCTTCTTGGGTGAGGGGAGCCCCAAGAGACGTAGACGCATGTTCAAACAAGCGCGTCATGGCATTCCGTCCATACTCCTGCCAGTGATGGGTGGTGACGGATTCCAAATCTCCGGCCCGGTCGATGATGCCCAAGAGGTCGTTGGCCCGTTCCTCCAGTCGAGACAGCCCTGGATAGAGCTGACTAAACTGGCCACGAACGGCATCGATCTCCGGGTTCTCCGGGGGCGTCACGCCAACGAGGCGCTGGATCTGTCCCTGTACCTGAGCGAGTCGAGCCTGATACTCCGCTTCCTTGGCCGCCCACTGCTGAGCCGCCTCACGAGCCGCTTGCTCGCGGGTTTCCCGGAGTCGGTACGGGGGAACCCAGGTAGACCGATCATCGCTGACCCCACTTGTCGGCTGGGTTGCCGGTTGTGCAGTTGCTATCGCAGGCTGCGCTGCGGGTGCCGATGGTGTCGCAATCGGCGGTGCGCTGGATTGTGCGGCAGCTGTCGGGGCCGCTCCCGTGTCTTGCCCGATGCCGATGTCTTCCATACTGTCCCTATCCTTTTTGTTGTCGGAGGTCTAGTTCCTCCGTGAGGGGATAACCTAAACGGAAGGTTATCAAGTTAATGGATGCCCTGAGTATCCATTCGTTTCAGGGATTTCAATTCCATAGCAACTTCTCGGCGACGCACCACAAAGTCCGCAGGAATCTTCATCCCTTGCCCGTATGGGATCGCTTGCTCGGCATCCAAATGTGAGAGCAAGAGATCAGCTTGATCCGCCTTTATAATCAGATAAGGACGAATCATCATGAGAAAAATTTTGGCATGCTTTTTGGACCTAAGAGTCCACTCCCAAGCCATACGCCGTGTGCCATCATGCTTCGTACGAACTCGGCCAAATGGTATATGAGCTTGGATCCAAGTAAGTGCCCTAAAATCAGTGTTCAACATGCCTACACAGACTGAGTAAGCTCCACAAGTACGACTCAAGTAATAGCCTATCCATCCCTCTCCGTCGAACAGTCCAGCCAAGTAAGCCTTCTCGACTTCTGTGAGATTCATAACCCACGCCACCTAATCTTCTTCCTACGCGAGAAGACTATTGACAAATATGTGGAGCACCCAATCAGGGCTCCACACAGCGAAGGACTCGATGTGATGGCATGGTCCAAGGCTTCACAGATCGCGGCGCTGACCACACCCACAAACGCCAAGAGGATGATGATTTGCTGCATTACGTGGTCTTGCGCCACATGCCAATCAGGGCAAGGATGGCCTTGAGCTTATCCAGCCACGATTGGGCCTTCCCGACGTTCGCATTGATCTTCCCCAGAGGATCGTTTGGCATGATCACCTCACAGAGGCCCGACGTTTGGGCCAACTTGTTGATTGCCCTGCGGCAACGACTGGGTAGCCGCTGAATTCTGGTTGCTCATCCCCATCGCTCCCGCGTTTCCGGTCGGTCCCAGTGGCTGTGCAGGCTTGGGTCCCCCCGGTGCAGGCGCTTGGGGCTGGGCAGGAGGGTTCAAAATGAGCTGCAACTGCTGCAAATGGGCCGTGATAATGGGCTCCAAACCAGGGTTTTTGGCCAACATTTCCCGCAGTTTGTCGGTATTGAGCCACTTGATCCGCTCGGTCCAATGCACTTTGGGGTCAAACCAGGGCTTGATGACCAGCGGAGAGGGTCCCTGAGGGTTCTCTGCCCAGCGTTCAAAGGCATCTTGGATCTCATTGGCGGCTTGGACATGGAAATTGAGCGATGGCACGAGATCCGCGAGGCCAAACTGGGTCAAGAGGGCGTATTTCTGGTCCGGATCGGCAGGATCCAGCAGTTTGAGGTTATTGGCCTGCTCAATCGCTGCCCGTTTGCCCAGTGCGGTCTTCGGGACGTTGCTGCCATCCTCTACCATGATGGCGACTTGGCCCTGAAGCTGCGCATTCTCGAAATGACGGAAGGTATAACCACGATTTGGTCCCACCACCGCCCAGGTGCGCTGTTCTGGCCCGTATTTCCGCTCCAATTCGAGCGCAATCTTGAACCAGTCCCGATACATCTGGCCTCTGGCCTGAAACGCCGAGGTAAAGCGAGACTGTGAGCGCTCCACGAGGAGCTGGAGGGCTGAAAAGGCGTCCACGCCCGTGGGTTTCTGGCCTTTGATGATGTCAAACGCACCAGACAGCTCTTCCATGTCCTTGAGAATCTGCTGACGGAACTGGAAGAGCGATCCATCGATGGGTACACCTTGAACACGCTCGGGTTTGCCTTGTCCGCCCGCCGCGAGAGGGTTCCACTTGAGAATCAGGCCCGGTTCACCCGTCACCATGCTCTGATCAATGCCCGCACCCTCAGGAATGATCCATCCCGCGTTGGAATTGCGCTGCACATGGAGCTGGATGAGCGAATCCAACTGATTCAGCTGGTCCTGCTTCTGGATGAGCGGGGATAATGCCGATCTCCCATACAATCGGCCCCCCATATGCTCGTATTGGGCATGGACGAAGGGGAACAGGACGTTGTTTTCGATGTCCTTGTAGGGCAACGGGCCGGGAATCCCCTCTTCTGGTACCTCCAAGAGGATGGGTGACTGGTCCCCCGCGACACGCATGACGAATCCTTCGGGGAATTCAGGCGTCGGCTTCACCCACAGCTCGTATTCCGTGACGCCTTCGACCGTATGCGCACCCGCCGCCCCGAGATAGGCGAAGTTGGAGCCCGTCCCGACATCATTGGTCAGGGCGAGGGACTTGAAAATCTGCACGGAGCGGTCGGATGGGGATTTTTCCCACATGATCCGCCCCACATATTGGGGCAGATTGGCTTCAAAGTAGTGCTTATCCCGCCATCGCATGCGGATGATGTAGGGCAGTTCATCAAATCGCGTGATATTGGGGGGAAAGGCATACTCAAAGGGGGATAGGGCCGTCGTTTTGCCCCGGCCAAAGGCTTTGAATGTGCCTGCAGGGGTCCCATCGGGGTTCTTGGCAGGCTGAAACTGGGATGCGCCACACGCCGGACACCGCTGACCCGCCTGGGCAATGAGCGGCGCGGGAATAACTTGCCCGCAGGCCATGCACTGCTCGCTGGGAATGAACACTTTGTTGAAGCGGACATCCTTATCCCAGCTAACTTGGAGACAGGCGTTGCCATTGGCGATGAACCAGAAGTCCGCCTCCCGCATGACCTGATTCATCGTGTGCTCCTCATGAATCATGGGAGCCATTTGGTCGGAGACTTCCGCCGCCGCAATGCTCTGCGTGTCATGGCCAATGGGACGGGCCACGACGGAGAGGTTAATCGCCGCCAGATTCGTCCGAATGGCCTGAAGCGTCTCGGCCATCTTGTTCGTGACAGGGCGGGGAATCCACTTGCTCAGCCGCTTGTCCACCCACTCCCGACGCGTCGGATGGAAGAAGATCCACTGACGGTTGGCGACATAGAACAGGTCGCGCAACCACTCCCGCTCCCAGACCCAGCGATATTCCGTGCTCTCCTTCTTGAGTTTGTCGAACATGTCAAGCAGGGCAGCGGGGTTGTATTGGGGCACGAGGATCTCGGGAGCCTGCCCACCCTGCGGGGCAGCCGCTTCCAAACCGGGAAGCGCCGCTGATGCTGGATTGAAGGGAAGTTCAGCCACGGTTACTTCTTGTCATCATAGACCGGCAAGCCCAGTTCTCGGGCTCGCTGGTCGCCCACGTCATCGAAGGAGAAGGCTCGTGCGTCAAAGGGGAGCGTCGTGGTGATGGCTCGGGCTAGCTCAGGGACAGGCAGCTGGATGTTGTAGGCTTTCTCCATCAACTTCGCCCGTTCCATCTCCAACGCATTCACCCGCATCCGCAACCATTCGGCATTGTTCTGCGCTGTCAGGATCTGGGCTTTGAGGGCATCCCGCTCTGCGATCACCGCCGCCAACTGTTCTCGATATTGCTGAATCGCTTCAATCGAGACCATGGCATTGGTCTCAGCCACGTTCCGCATGCTCGTGAACCAGCCTACGACTTCTTTTGAGATCCACATGACGCTATCCTCCCTCCCCGATGCGGTTTACGACCAATATAATCTAAGACCCGTGACAGTCCCTCCGGCAGTGATGCAGAAGGTCGTAACAGCAGAAGCAAGAGCAATGGAGGTAGGATCAGTAAGATGCAGCCCAACACCTGTATCACCGGTCACCCCCTTGAGTGTCAAGGTTTGGGTATTGGCGGCGGGAGGCACAATGGTACACGCCGTTGGCGTCGTCCCCCCAGTTGGCACTGTGATCGTATTGGCACCGCTCGATAGCGTCTTGACTTCAACCGAACCGGCACTAGCTGCATTCGCGGCAGCCGCGAGCGCCGTGGTCCCAACCACATCCCCCGTAAAGGCAATCGTCACCGTCCGCGCAGCTGATACACTCATCCCCAGAAGTCTCCTGTGACTGTGGCTGGTTTATCGGTATGGTTGTCGTCAATCCGCCGCATGCGCTCAATCGCCATGCGCATCTCATCGGGCAGCTTCGAGATGTCCCGCTTCTGCTCCGTAGCCACCAGCGTCTTGGGCAACTCCGGCCATGTCATGACAGCATAGCGGAGGCAATCTGGGAGTTCATCGTCCTTCTTGTAGACGCGTTCCTTGATCTTGGTCTGCCCATCTCTGGTCACATTATCGGCCCAGCGGTAGGCTTTCATCTGCTTGATCGTCTTGGGACAGAGGGACTCGACGAACCAGAGTTGTCGATTGTGCAGCCACGACTTCACCCGCTCGATGCCAGAAACCTGATCGTTCTCGGCCTTCTGGCAGTAAATGCCATGCTGAGCGAGTTCGAGCGAGGCCTGCTTCTCATTCTTGTTGATTGCCCACTTGGGGCTCAGCGATCCCGACAGATATTTGAGGGCATTGGCATGTTCGATGAAGGAACGATTACGCTCCAGATATTCCCCCACAACCACCAACCCACGCTCACTGGAGATGAGCTTCACGGCTCCGAAGGGATGATCCGCGCCGGTATCAATCCCTAGCAAGCGCTGCCGCCAATCCGCGACCTCTGGCCATTCCGGGATGATCGTCCTGACCTGATCAGGCGTCCGCAGGATCTGGGTATCGATTAGCCCCCCATAGACCGCCCCAGTGAAGATCACGAAGTCGGCTTCATACTCCTGTCGGAACATCGCGTCATCACCCATCCGCACGCGTTCTTGGGCGAGATAGGCGTCTGTGATGATGGGATTGTCGCGGGTCTTGGCATGACAGGCCCAGAAGCCCGGCACCTGATCCTCCGCAGGCTTGTAGAATTTCTCATAGACCCAATCATAGGAACGGGGAGAGGTTGTGAAGAAGGCCACGCCCTGCTTGTCCGTCAAGGACGGGCTGATGACCTTCCAGTGCATGTCGGTCAACTCACAGACCTCATCGATCCACAGCCAATCCAGTCCCTGCCCCCGGCCTTGATCGGGATCCTCCAGCGTCTGGAAGTGGATGAGCGAGCCATTTCGGAGACGGAGATCCTTGTATTCCTCCGACCAATCCAGCACCCACTCCTGGGGAATGAGTTGCTGGAAGGCTGGGATGACATAGCGATGCAGCTTTGGGTTGGTTGGGGCCGCTGCCCATCCTATCGTGTTAGGAATCGTGGCCTCTTCCACACCAGCAATAGATCCAATACGGCTTTTCCCCCATCGTCGGCCTGCAATAATACACAGGCGATCAAACTTTCGCATGCCACGCCCATTACAGGTTGGACAAGCTAGGGCTGGCGGGGTACTAAACTCAGTCTTACAAGTTGGGCACTGCCTTGCACGTCGCGCAGCTAAGAAAGCTAGCTGATCAGGTTGACTATAGAGCGGATCTGCCGCCAACGGTATCCACTTAGCCACGTTACTTGGATCCTTCCAAGTATTGGATCATGGCATGTGCTCGTTCACAAGAATCATCCAGCAGTCCCAACGCCGTATTACATCTTACACAAAGGAGACCCCTAACCTGGTTCGTCTTGTGATCGTGGTCAACTGCTAACGGTTGCAGATGCCCTCGGGTCACAGTAGTCTCAGGCCTTAAGCAGATGGCACACACTCCACGCTGCTTCGCCAGCATCCCAAGATATTCTTCCTGTGAGATTCCGTGAGTCTGCTGGATCTTGCGAGCCCGAATCTGGTCTCTATGGCGTTCAACATAATCCCGATGGTACTTAAGATGGACCTCCCGGTTCTTATGAGGCATAACCTGCCATTTAGAATCGGCCAGCCTTCAGCCCCTTCAGGGCCGCTTCGTTCGCCTCCCGGAAGGCTTTGGCCTGTTCCTCAGGCGTGGGAGGGGGCAGGCGGGGATCCCGCTTGCCAGATTCCGCTGGGAGTTCAATGTCAGGACCCTTCCCATGTTTGCGAGGCCCAAACCAGCGTTCCCACAAGGTCAGCGGCATGATTAGCTTCTCGCCTTCTTCAACCCTTCTAACGCGGCCCCATGCTTGGACTTCTTCCGCTTATTCTCTGTGGCGTAGAAAACCCGCTTCCCTTCTTCTTGCCATACCGTTCAACCATATCTTCCATGACTTGCCGACCATGGCCACCGTAATACTTGTTTAGAGGAATGGGTTATCTCTCCAGTCGTGCGATGATTCGAGATAGGTAGAGACCTTCCTCAACCGTTCCAAGTCGTCTTGGAACCAACCTATGCCATAGTTACAACGGAAGCATAGCAAGCCTCGCACGCGGCCTGTCCTATGATCGTGATCTACCGACAAGCGGTTCTTCTTGGGAGGTCTGCCACAGACAGCACATCTCCCACCTTGAGCAGCAAAGATGGCATCATACTGCTCTGGGCTAAGACCATACTTGGCAAACGGCCCACCCTTCCAACGCAAGCTGTTTCGGCCCGTATTCTGTCCGCGTTTGAATTGTGTCGAAGCCGATGCACCACTATTGAGTCGCTGTAAGTGTTGCAGCTGTTTTGGGGTCTTTAATTGTAGCCGTTGATGTTTGCAGCTCCGCAGTGTTTGCATATGAGCCAGCACTGAAGTAGCGCCCGTCAGTTCACTCACAACAGGAGCAGTAGACACCACTAGCCTCCACTGGTAGTCTGCCCGCTACCTACGGCACTCCCACAGTAAGTAATCCATGGAGTCCATGGATAGGTGGGATAGGTTGGATAGTAGGGTTGAGGATAGTAGGGATAGGGGTAATAGGGCAGCGGATAGTAAGGATAGGGACGCCCACAATGGGGACAATAGCCACAATGGGGACAGATCCCAGTCATAGGCATCACACTGGTCGTACTTGTCTGACAGCTGCACAGATCCGACACCGTTTCGGTGTTATTCTGCATCCACTACCTCCCCCTCCAACTCCTTCGCCTTCCCTACAATGTTCCCCGCCGAGATAACCTTCTGCCGATCCGGGCTGATGGTCTCAATCTTCAGCGCCAACACGGCCTGCGGCGCATTGGTTTCCATCTTGATGGCCTGATAGTTCTTGAAGATGCCCCCACCCTTGGCCGCTTCAATGGTCATCGTCTTGTCTTTCTTGTCGATGTAATACTCGATGTTGTCCACGACCTTGGGGACAATCTCCATGGCAAACCGCTCCATGGGGTCCGTGAACTTGAGCCAGCCATCCTTGGCCGCCCTGCAGATGTAGGTATTGAGCGTGTGGGGCGTGATGCCGAGGATCTCCGCAATCTCCGTGTTGCGCAAGCCCTGTGCCCGCAGCTGGACGAAGCGCAGCACCCGCATGCGTTGGGTGTGCGGCTGCTCGCACATCACGACATCAGCCTGAATGACCTCAGGCTTGGGGACTAGCGCCTTTTCAGGACTAGCCGCCACGGTTTCCCCTCCAGCTCCTGCTGGCTGAGATCCGGCTTTCGCCTTCCCGCTGCATGCCCGGCAGCTACACCCTGCCTTGTGATAGGCAGAACCGCCGGGGCGGAGTTTAGTCTTTTCAGTTGGGACTCGCACCACGCCTCAAAGGATGTCACGATGGGTGAAGAATTGGGGGTCACAGGGGATGTGGAGGATGGTGTTCTTCAGCCTCATCGTAGAGAAAGTTGGAGGGGTCTGCCCCGTCATCCTATTTGACCCCTGCCACAGTTTGCCGGGTTTGGGAGCGGAGGGAGGGTTAGCTCGACCAGTGCCGGGGGCAGACTGTGCCACGCTCAAATCTTAGCACATCTAGAGAAGATTGTCAAGCCCTATCACTCCTTCCACGCTGTCGCGGTAGCTGCCATATACAGGATCCAGCAAAACGCCACTCCTGTTACCACCTCAAAGAGTCCCATCAGTCCCTCCAAGCCTAACGGTTGTCATAGGCGATCTTCAGCATCCAGATGAACCAACCCAGCGAGCACAATTCCAACAGCATCATGTCTTCCCTCCCATTCCACCTGTGCGTAGTATACGCCGGTCTCGTGAGATTGTCAAGCCCGAATACTAGGGGTAGGGGACAGATCGGCAGATACCCCTACGAGCCCCTCGGTTTCTGCCCCCTTATGTCTTCTAATTCTGGACATGGCCGCATCCACCCCAATGTGCCACTTTTCGGCCAAAATCCTCGCCTTGGCCCGCAGTCCCATATTGGGAATGGCTAGCGTCTCGACAATGAGCGGTGTGTAATCTTCCTTCCGGATTGGGCAAACTAGCCCGGTCGGGGTTGCCTTCAGATACTCTAATGCCGCCCTAAGTAGTTCTGGTGTTGGGAGATAGCCCAAACCCATGTTGCAGCGGGTGCAGAGGAACCCTCTAACCTGCCCATTGGTGTGATCATGATCCAAGGCCAAACTGCGGGACGTGGGAACCTTGCCACAAATCCGACAGCGGTTTCCCTGCGCCTCCAACAGGTCTTGGACTTTCTTTGGGTCCAAGCTAAACCGCGCCTTAATGGTCCCACACCGCTTGCACCATTTCCCTTGAGAGGGTTTCCGGCATGCCTTACAGTGTCTCGTCATAATATGGCCATTATACGCTCATTGGCCGAGATTGTCAATGTTTTTCTGTGTCTTTTTCCCGTGTCGCTTTTCAAAAAGACACAACCCCCGTGACACGCTCATAAGTTCCGCGCATGCAACCACTTATCCCTCCTTCGTGTCGCCGTGTCATGACCCCTATATAAGAAGAGTGACACAGACACAACCCCTTAAGGGGGTTTGTGTCCCTGTCTGTCTGGGAAGACACAAGAAAGTGACACACCTATTAAGTCTATACATATCAATGAGTTACAACCAAAAACATGCCCGCTGTGTCACATGCTAAAATGGTGACACGACACACCTTTAAGTCCTTATCTATCATACACTTATCTCACATTCCGTAAGTGCCCGTGTCAAACTGGGTAACACACCCTTTCCACCCTCCAACACACGGTTTCCGTCAAAAATTTGACAGCCCAAAACATCCCTAGGCGAAGCTAAAGCGAAAGGTATGAGTTTGGTGATAATTTCGCGCATTGGGACCCCCCGGGGACTCGAACGCACTCTTTGGACAGGGGGGGACCGGCATGGGTGGGACTTGGTGGTGCTCGAAGGGACAGGGTGGACGTTAGTATGACACGGACGACACGGCCATGCCTGTCCAAGCTGACAGCTCGTGTCACTCTGTGTCATGTCGATTCCCATCGAGTGACACAGTGACACACGCCAGCGTCAGGCTGACCCATCCTGGCAGCCCAAGTGCCATCGTGTCTGTCCAAGCTGGCAGGTGACAATCCATGTCAAACACCGCGCAAAACGCGGCAAGTCCAATGCGCTCAACGACTTACGGCGAGATGGCAGCGGGCGCGATGACAAAAAGTGGCGAAGATTTGGCGCAAGTGTCATTTATTTGACCACAATGTCTGCTCGTGTCCTATGGCAAGCGGGTTGCAAGGGTTCGCGTCGGAGGTTGCCGACATGCCGCAATTGACACGGGGCGTCTATGAGACAGAGTACGGCAATGCCGCGTACGTGTCCGGGCCGAAGGCAAAAACGGCGTATGATCTTGACATGGCCGAGCGTATCCCGATCACGCTGGTAACAGCGCGATTCATTCGCAAGGCCGAGCCGAGCGACAGCGGCGCGGCGTCGCTTGCCCGTCGTGAGTGGTAGGCGAACGGAACGCGAATCCAAACCGTTGGCTAACTTCGGCGTTTTGGATTCGGGTTTTTGGATTCCGCCCGCGAAAGGCAAGCGAAACGGCGCGAAACATGGCGCAAACCGGCACGGCGGAAATTGGCAACCGGTTTGCACGGTAAACGGCGTCGAACCGCGCCAAACGGCAACCGGCCCGCAATTCCGCAGGCCAATCGCCAAACGGCGCACCTAGCAGGGAGTCGAACATGGCCGAACCCACAATCGCAGAACTTCGCGCACAACTGGACGCCGCAAACCGCAAGCTCGCGCAGATGGAGCAGCTTGGAACGAACGTCACCCATCAGCTTGACGGGAAGACGTTGACGCTGATCGTCGATCTGTCGCAGCAGGGCCGGAAGACGGAGAATGGCAATTTCACGGTTGCCACGACGCACGGCAACCGGCTGATTGCCGGGACCGATTGCAAGATCGGTCTGACCGTGTTTCGCGTCGGGGCGTAGTCTCGCGCATGCTGAGAATGGCCGAGATCCTATCGTAGGGTTTCGGCCATTCGATTGCCTGCACGATACGCTATGCGCCTACCTGACGCCGCAAAACCCGCAATTGACAATTCCACGCGATTCGTGTCGTTCGTGCCTGCCGAGACGCCGCGCCAGTCGCGCCGGTCGCGCCGTTTCGACGGTTCGACCGTCTCGCAGCATGGCCGAATTCCGCGCCACGTTGCCGCAGGACGAACGAACGCCGCGCCGATCATAGCGCGGCATGGCGCGGTCGTTTTTGCCGGTGCTCTATCTGTAGGGTGTCACTACGGAGATGGGAGGATCTGACCGTGCCGAGCGAACAGGCTAGACTCATCCGGCAGTTGGCTATACTACAGGCCAAGATTGCCGGTCTGGAGTATGCTACGAGTCCTGCCGTAGTGTGGCGGATTAAATGCGTGTTCCCGTGTACCAGTCTGGTACTGAAGATCAAGGCGAAATCGACTGAGGATGCGGTACACGCTGCACGGCGATCACGCTATGGGAAACATGCGGTGGAGTATGTGATTCTGGGTTCTGCCTGAGGAGCCGATCATGCCTATCCAGATCCTGCTAGAGAAGCGACACGTTGACGAAATGCGGGATGGGTGTATCTACCGGACGCACTCACTAGGTGAGGAGTGGGTGCCGATTGGTACTCCGTGCTATGTGCTCCAGCCGGACGGAACGATGTACTGTTCACTATCCTGCACGCGATTGGCTGAAGTACAGCATCAGACCATGAGGAGCATCTAGACCATGCTGAAGCGTATCCCCAAGATAGGTCAGAGAGTCAAGTGCGATGGCATTCGTGGCACGATTACCGCGTATGTTCCTGCTGATGTGCGGTTCAGACGGGCGTACGTGGTGAGGTTGGATATTGGGTGTGAGGTGATTGGCTCGAAGTATCAGTTTGAGCCGGTCTACAGGATGAGGGGCGGATCGGGATTGGGGAGATGAGGGGAGGAGATCATGTTCATGGCATACCGCCATCCTGATGGAAGGATTGACAACACATGGTTCTTCGGGCCTGTGGAGTTAGTTAGGTGGCTGAAAGTGTATGCTGGCCCACTGAACGTAGTGGGGAGGATCGTAGTCATTCGAGAAGGTTGAGGAAGGTGTGAGATGGATGACGAGACAAGAGCCAAGATCATCGCCATCATGAATCAGTACGCGGAGGGAGCTATCATGGCTGATGAGGCCGTGAATGCTATCCTGATGAGGATGATTGAGGCGGGCTATCTCCAAGAGGAAGTCCAGAACAGCTAGGAGGTCAATCATGGCAGTCCCCAAAGCTGAAATGAGTTCAGGCGTCAAGTGGGAGTGTGAGCAGATCCTCCAGCAGATCCGGGAGCGGATCGAGGAGTATCAGGCTGGAGAGAAGCGGGAGGAGGATCTGAGGAGCCTGAGCGACTGGCTCTCGGATACCCTGCCCGATCTGGACATCCTGCTGGAGGAGGATGAGGACTGAGGGGCGGATTCGTGGGGAGAGGATGAGGGAGGAGATCATGACAAGGAGAATGACAGTCACCCTGGACGATGAGCAGTATCGCTGGATGCTAGGGTGCATCCTGATGCTGCAATCCGTTCAGGGACGGATCATCCCGACGGTGACGGAGGAGATGGGTGAGGTGCAGGTTGCGTCTCAGGCTGAGACACCAGTTCAGGCTGCCCGGTCAGTGGGTGGGGATGCGCCAGAGGCGATTCTGATTCAGTCGGATCGCTCCAGGGTGCAGCATCGGGCCGTGGCCGAGCAGAAGCCTGAGATCATGGCCGAGTTGGGAGAGAAGACGATCATCGGGCTGATCTTCTCCCATCTCGTCAGCAAGGGGCCAAAGACGGCGAGACAGATTCGGTTGGAACTGCCGATCAAGGTGAGCACCATCGATTCCAGCCTTCAGAAGTTGGGGGTGTTGGGATTGGTGCAGAGTGAGCCGATCCCCTCAGTGACAGCGTAAGGGAGGATGAGATGGCCTTCTACCTATCCGATGATGGCACGCTGGATACGGTGGTGGTGTGTGAGGCGTGTGGAGATGAGGTGCGATATACCTATCAGCCTGATGGGGATGAGGATGAGGTTGATGGGTATCTGGACTTTGTGGAGTGGTGTCTCAAGGATGCGGATGAGGATCATCAGTGCGCTCAGTCAGGAGAACGCAGCCGTTGTGAGGGATGTGGTATGCCGATTCCGCTACTACGAGAAGACGCTGATCCCGATGAGTTCTGGTGCGATACCTGCTTGCGCACGGTCGTAGATGAGATGAGGTAATCCATGGACGCCAACTCAGTGATGAAGCAAGTCGCAGGGAAGCGTCAGAGCAAGAAGGGCAGGAAGGGACTCCCCAAGCGGACAGGCAATCCCACTCGCAAGATGCGGATGAAGCGTTCTCAGGAGCGAATGGTGGAGAAGAAGTTGAGGCATGTGATTCGCAGGAATGGGATTCCCGCAGCCAAAGTCTACTGTGATGTCAAGGGGATTGGCATCAGTGTGCTCAGGAGGCTGTGCATCCAGATGGATGAGGAGTGCCCGGCCTAACCGGTGTAGTCATGGTGAGATCAGAGTTTGATTGGGTTGGGCATTACAAGTGCGGCAGGCACTCAGGATTTCCCATCTGTTGTGTCATCTGGTGGATGACGGTGTGGCAGGGTCTCATTCGATGGGGATACCACTCTAACAAGGGCATTCGGCATCCTGACAAGTGGAGCCGGATAGGTCAATGGTACTGGCGGTACGATGAATGGGCGGGACATACCAACTACATTCGGTGCCCCATCTGTGTGATGAGAGGAAAGATTGTGAGCATCCGCAGATGTGGCTCACGCTGTAGACCACACAATATCCTAGAGTTACATCCGGATGTCTAGGAGGAGCCATGAGAAATATCCTCGAAATGAGCGTGAGTGATGGCGCGGTCTGGGCAGAGGAGCATCCCAAGGAGATGCAGATCATCGCTCAGAGCTATGGGATTTGTGCAGACATCTCGGAGACTGGGATGTACTGCACCCTGAGTGTCGGGCATGTGAGCCAGCATCAGGCGATGCGAGCGGATGGGAGTCTCATCCAATCGTGGGGACAGGGACAGGTTAGTGGATGGATGGAGATGAAGGAGAGTTGAGATGAGTCTCTGGCTTGGCTTGGGCGTCTCACTCATCGCGGGATGGATGGCTGCTGGGCAGGGCTATAAGTCCTTGCTCATCATGGTGTTAGCACAGTTGGGATTTGCACTCATGGTGTCAGGAGTCATCCAGTAATGGCATCCTTCAGGGAAGCAGTGCAGGTGATTGATCAGGTCAAGCAGTTCCACATGCTGATCCTGTTCAGTCATAGTGGGGATGCAATGACACGCCATGTGGCCTTGTGGCGATTGCATCATGCTCAACAAGCCTGGTCGAGCTTGACTCATCTCATGGAGGCATCGCGTGGCGCAACCGTCAAGCGGATTGAGGGTGCGGATTCCAAGCTACGGGATGTGGCGAGAGTTCATCAAGAGCAGACGGGGAGGGATGCTACCGGTCACGTCTGAGCATGGCAACATCCAGACGCGCTGTATCTGCTGTCGCATTCCCGTGGACATCAGTGCAGCGTTGCCGATCAGGATTGGGAGTCTGGTCAAGTTTGATGAGGATGAGGATGTGATCGATCCCAAAGGGGATGTGATCACCGTGACGAGGACAAGAGTGTTTCCTGCCAGTGTCAAGGGGATGGGTTGTGAGTTCTGTGCAGGATTGCAGATGAAGGCGGATGGATTAGAAGGCGTCAGGCGTGAGAAGTATCAACCACAACACCAGGATGTCAGTGAAACGATCATCCAAGTGAATCATGAGGGCAAGACCTACGAGCAGAGGGGAGAGAAGTGGTATGATGTGCAGACGCATATCTCCGTCCCTGTGCTGGTCGGTCATGTCTTGAGGAAGATTGAGGAGCGGGTGGAGCATCAGGAATCCCGTAAAGTGTTGATAGGCAAGGGGCTAGACAAGAGGACAGCGTTCGTGGATGTGCGGGAGCAGGTGTTGGGGATGAGGAGTCATCAGTGACTGTAACGTACTGCTACATCTGCAATAGAGAGATGGAGCATCGATGGGCCTGTGATGCCTGTGTCCTACAGTTTCACATGAATCATACGGACTGGCAGCGGTTCCTCAGCGAGCATTGGGAGGAACGCTATAGTCCATCGGCTCCTGTTCCATCCTGGGTGCAGCAGAAATACCCGCACTGTCACTGCACTGATCCTGATCTGATGTTGGATGAGGGCATCTGATGTCACGACTCTATGATGATCCTGCGGCTGAGGGAGAAGTGCGATACTGCTATGGGTGTAATCAACCTACTACCCGTACATGGATCTGTCCCACATGTGATGATGGTCCTGGGGCACTCCTGAGCCGATTGCTGCACGTCATCCGCGACCAGGGAGAGCCGGTGAGGACGAGTCCTACTGATTCCTACTTTGGGTATAAGCCTGATCCCATCTGTGATCCGGCGCTGGTCTTGGATGCGGGGATTTGAGAGGAGATCATGATGAAGACCGTACTAGTGGCTTTCACGTTTTTCTGCGTAGTCATGTTTGCTGTGAGTTGTGGAGCGGCTATCTACTTTGCAATATATGAACGAGCCACACTGACAGCTCTTTCTGTGGCTGGTGCCGTTTTGTGGGGAGTGAGTGTAGGGATAAACAGCATCACGCTCACACGGTTCTGAGAGGAGTCCAACATGTTTATGGAGCTGGGCAAGCAGGATCGCAAGTGTGATGAGTGTCATACTGAGGATGGCATCGTCAACTTGGGTGGCGTAGTGCTCTGCAAGGCGTGCGCTGACAAGTACAAGGATCATCTCTTTACACAAGCCGTGAGGAACCAGTTTGACAAGACCAAGTGAGAGGAGGCTATCATGGCGTGGGGATCATTCCTGATGGGATTCATGCTGGGATTGGTGTTCAACGTATTCGCTGTCTACCTCTGTCGAGGATTGGTCGTCCTTGCTCTCCAGCGCAAGGAAACCAAGCAAGTCGAGGAGTTCAACAAGCTCATCAAAGAGGGTGAGGCGGCGATGGAGAAGATGCTGCTGGACAAGAGGAGTCAGCGGGCGGCAACGATAAGTAGGGCGAGTGTGAACTGACTGAGGTGTGAGATGCCACGGTTTATTATCACAGTTCGAACTCAGCGGCTAGTGGAAGAGGAGTATGCCATCGACGCGGACACCAAGGAAGATGCCATCGAAGCCTTCCATGAGGGAGATGGCTATTTGCAGGATGAGTGCATCATCGACTGCACCGATGGCCCTACCATTATCAAGGTTGAGGATTGCGGGGGAGCATGAAAGCCATTCCCCAGTGTCATCGGATTGAGTTCAGTGAGATGGAGAGGGAGGATCTGGTGGATGAGTTGGAGGATGTTTTGATCCACTCAGATCAGCCTGACACGCATCTGCTAGAGATGTGGAAACTGCTGAATACCTTGAGAGAGTGTGACAACTCATGATCCAACCTTACCTCTTCAGAGATGCCCTCAGGATTGAGTGCTCGCTCTGTGACGACATCATCCAACAGGGTGATGGAGAGCATGCGCCCCTTGCTGGGGGCATCTGTGAGGAGTGTGAGAGGATTGAACAGGAGTTGAGGGAGGCGATCCATGACTCCAAGAGTGATGATGGGTCACATTCGTCAGCTGTGTAAGTATGCGGGGGGACACGTGGAGATCGGGAGTGAGTTGGCAATGGAACTGGGAGAGCGCAGCAATGCCTGCTGCGATCATGACACCCGCACCATCCATCTCCGGAATGCCTGTCAATCCGAGGCGATGTATGCATCAGCCTTGCATGAGGTGGGGCATCTCTATGGACGGCCTCCAGATCCGATGGACTTCATGATGGCTGACATACTTGGCTTCTGTTCCCAGCGCCTGATCGCGGAAGAACGGAAGGCTTGGGTCTGGGCACAGGATCATGCCTTGATGTGGACAGACGAGATGGAAGCCCGGAAGCGGATGTGCCTGAAAACCTACGAGCAGGGACAACTTGGAGATGAGTGATGAGTATCCGCGATAAAGCTATCATCGCAGCCTGTGTGGGAGTGTTCACCATCTGCTTCTACTTGGGATTCAGGCTGGGATGGCTGATAGGGACGGTGCTGTGGTCACGTTAGCCTTAGAGCATCTCCGGCAGCATCTAGGTGTGGGAGATGTGCCTCCGACCACCTTCTCCTATGCGGATCTGGAGATGCGGACGCTCAAGCCTAAAGTCATCTATGCTGAGAAGGCGGCACCCATGAGTAATCCCCCATCCCTTGGAGCCTGTACCAGGTGGGAATGGGCACATCCGTTCAATCGGTGGGCAGTGATGGGTAGGCATAAGGTGCGGATCAAGCCTCCAGGATTCTGGGAGTATGTGTGGGAAAGGTATTGAGATGTCTACTCATACCACAACCTGTGTCATCTGTGGCGCAAAGTGTTACTGTTGCAATGATGCACATGCCTTAGGATGTGGTGGGGATCATGGCGAGGGTGGGTGCAATAACCCACCTTACATTGAGTTCTGCTCCCTTGCACATGCGCTTGAACTCCAACGCCGGTTAGTTGAGGCTATTGCTAACTACCATCAAGTCGTTGTTGAGGGATGAGCGATGGCCTGGATTCTCCTCCTCATCGGCTCCATCTGGTGGTTCTTGGGCAGGATTGAGCCTGAGACATGGAAGGGATTGAAGCATGTACGGACGTACGAATCCGTACCATCGTAAGGATTCCCTATGAAACGCTGGAACATTGAGACATCCTCCCGGCAGTACGTGTATCGCACGTACAGTGTTGATGCGGAGACGAAGGAGGAAGCCCTGCGGCTGTTTCATGCTGGAGAGGGCGACTGTGGAGAGGCCGACTATGGCGATGAGGATGATGAAACGGTAGATACCATCACGATGGAGTGCGATCTCCTTCCCGAGGATCAACAGCTCGATGAAGGGATCTGATCATGTTCCGACATCGCCAGATCATCCATGCCGCGACTCAGGCGATCAAACAGTTGGAGGCCATCTCCACAGCTGATCCCGAGCAGGCCCATGGGGAGGCGGATGAGATCCTCCTGGTCTTTTGTGATGCCGTCGAGCCGAAGGTAAGCAAGGCGTATGTGGAGCTGATTGCCCGGTGCAAGTGGTGGACGACAGCCTGAGAGGATGAGACATCTAGTATGATAACCATTCTTGGAGAAGGCACTCACGATGGAGAAGTTCGACACGTAGATGGCCGTGAGTGGGAGTGGAGCGGTGGCTGTTGGGGGGCTGAGGATCAGAAACAGGCCCCCGCCATCCTGTGCGCCTGTGGTGGCACCACCTTTAGTATCTCCTATGGCAACTACGAGTGCTTTGCCCACTGTGCTTGTGGACGGAAGTTTCTCATCTATGATGGGTAGGAGGTTGTATGAGTGACCTCGATTATATGGCGTTCCAAGAGGAGATCAGGGCGCTCAAGTCCGAGAATGCCCATCTCAGTGAGGTGATTGAACGCCTCCATGCCTATATTGAGCGGTTGGAGGCTCTCAACAGTCATCAGCACCGGCAGGATGATGATGATTATGCTCCCATACCTCCTCTTGCCCATTGGAGGCGATGATGCTCCACTACCCCCAAGACTATGACGTGCTCTGGACGGGCTATGATGAGCTGCTCCCGCCACGGGATGAGCGCAGCATCGGAGAGCAATTCA